>Ga0209671_1006004_pt1 | contig 12386 bp, 10 predicted proteins | sample WorMetHERISLAND2_2_FD_187401 | JGI IMG/M metagenome (GOLD analysis project Ga0209671, IMG submission 187401) | Marine gutless worms symbiont microbial communities from Max Planck institute for Marine Microbiology, Germany - Olavius geniculatus... | ecosystem: Host-associated > Annelida >...
TAAAATGATATTTTTCTAAACTTAATCACAGTGTAGCTTAGTAGTGCTGACACTGTTGTAAGGGCGATGAGTGTTAAGTATAGGAAATGGCATTTGGGGGGGTCCTGTAACTCTGAAACCCCTCAACTGATTTATTAAATTGAGTACCGGTATAAAAATCAGTAGTGGCAGTGCATTTGCCTGCTGTTGAATTGAGCAGGTAAAAAGCGAATAGAGCGGTTGGCAGCACAGTTGGCCTTGAAGCAGAATCTTGTTGCTGAAGCGTTCAACTATTTTAAGCAGGCTGTCAATCGGCACATGACTCAGGGACGCAATTCTGAGCACTTTGCTGCTGCTTGCTTATATCTTGCTTGTCGGTTAAGTGCCAATAGTGAACAAGGTATGTCTCTGTAATGTTACATAGTTTTCACCTGTACACTGTTAAATTAGTATAATTAGCAGCTGAATAGACTCAACGTTCAGGGCCGGTTGCACCAAACTCAATTAAATGTAAGTCCTATTTAAACCCCAAGATAAGTGCCAATTGCAGAAAAATGCATTGCATCAGTGTCATTTAACTCAAAGTCACAGGATAATTGTGAATTAAAGTTAATTGGGCAACATTGGTCAATGGTCAGTTAACTATAAGTGGCTGGCAAAAATGAGATAGACACCATCTTTATTTAGTGAACCGTGATGAAGTTGTCATTTTAAATTGGCGATTTTAGGTAACACTTGCTATATAATATAAACAAAAGTGAAGAATACTGACAAATGCTGTTTATTGTTGAGTATTTACAGCTGAGACCATTGTAAGTGTAAACGAATCACTTTTCTAAACAGCAGTGCATTGACAGGTATGAGTTCAGTGTAGCCCACATAGTTTATTTTCTCAAGTTATATTCATTGTCAGCCGAATATGCATCAGTCCATATTTATGTTAGTTCTCATATGAATATATGCATATATATATTACATCTACCTAAAAATTATATAGTTCTGAAATTATTTTAATTTATATATGGCATTTCGAGCAATGCCCATTGTTGTTAAAGAAGCATGGTTGAACGTCTGCCAGTCGTCGAGGAAATGCTGTTGTCACGTGATCGAAGTTAGCCAATGGCAGGCATTGTTACAATTAATTACGGCACTTAACAAAGTGAGGCTCGGATTGTGTTGGTGCAATGGAATCAGTTTAAGTAACCGGATAAGTACCATTTAAATTTAAGCGGTGATTAACTAAGTACGTACTTAAAATTGGTTGGTGCAACTGTCTCACAGTGTCATGACACTACTTTTATGATAGCAGATGGTTAGAATGGGTCTCCCAAACAATGTTAGGTCTAGTTTGGGAGCCAAGATCTGAACTGGAGTTAATGTCCAATAATATATCAGTTCAACAGAAATAGAACAGTACCTAAAGTACATTATTTGATTGGTAGTTATTGCTGCTTATATTGTTGTTAAATTTTAATTTTTTGGTGGTGTCTAAAAGTATTGTTTACATGCTGGTATTTTATTTTAGTTTATATCTGTAGTAATGCTGTGTATGCTTATTCACTGTTGTGCATGTAAATCATTGGTTTTGTCATGAATGGCATCGCTTTAAAATTAATACTTCTGCCAGTGGTTTATACTGTCCTATTTTTCTTGAACGTCTCCAGTTTAGAACTTTCACTATCAGTGATTACTGTAGTAGGTTTTAAGCCATTTTTCAAAGCAAAAAAATGCTGCAAAAACTGATTAGCTGAAGCCAAGCCAAGCCAGTTCTAGAAATCACATTGCTTATAGTGGGTTTATCCAAAAAGTGAACTGGCTGGGTCAGGCTGTGTTGAATAATTTAGACTTATTTTGTTTTGTTTGATGTCTGAGCACTTAACTAGGACTGAGTATTGTGTAAAGTGGCATTCTCTGATGAATTAAGTGAATGCACGTATTTGTGTAGGTGTTATGCTGCTTGATTTTAGTGACCTCTTGCAGGTACTGTTACTGACTTTCTAACTGTAGTTAAACACTGCCGATGTTTGAAGTATTGTAAAATGACTTCAGTGTACATTTTATTGTGGCTTAGATTGTACCATGCAAATGTAACAAGGCATAATAAGTGCTAGTTTGTGATGAAGTGTGCTTATTTCATGACGCTTGATTTTAGTGAGATTATGGGTGATTGTAACACTGTAGACATTGTGGTGACAGATAGGAGGATTAAATGGGTCATTAGTTAATGAATATACTCATATTGCACATGTTAAGACAGTCCAAAATGTCGTACGTTTCTTGTGATTAGTGTTTTGTACTATTTCCTGAGATTTGTTATGGTTTTTGTTAGTGTGCGCATGTTTTAAAAATTTCAGTTCTTTACTTGTTTCGCAATGTTATGGAGTTTTTTTAAAACAGAAATTGTAGTTGATCTTGTGAACTAGCCTCAGCATTTTGTGTTTGACACTCTGCCAGAAATCATCAAATTTATGTTTATTGTTGCAGATGTTTGGATGCCATTTTTATGTGGTTATGGTGCGCATGATTGTCATGTTATACTAAGATGGCATTTGTTTTTGCTCTAAACATCAGGTTGAGTATTTTTTATTTTGGTCTGCACAGAATTTTTATGTGTTGTTTTAGACGGATGTTTATACGTTGGGCCGTGTATACCTGCAGCTGTGTGCCGCATTACATCTCACTATTCCACTGTTAGGTTCGGCATTTTTACCTGTCTCTCAGCTTCATTTCCATCTCCATTTATTTGTTCATAATAAAGCAAGACACACATCACAGTACATGTGACGGCAGAACCAGACACACAAGGCACATTAGTGCATTAACGGTGGCCCACAGATACGTAAATCCTTGTTTGATTGACAGCAGTGTTTTGAATACGTTACATTGATGTCTATTTGCTACCCAGCTCATCAGCTAAACCTAAAATTGCTGTTAAAATGCTTGTGTTATTTAACATTTTTGCACATTTTCACAATCACATAGTTGATTTTATTAGTTTAAACGTTTTCAAAGTTAAGTATGGTATTCAAGACCAGTTTCTGGTTGCCGGCTTTTGCTTCCTACTGATCATCACCATCGTGGGTTGAACAAGTCGGAGAAATTCTTACAGACAACTGCATATTTCTGATAGGAGATTATGGGTGTTTAAAATTTTGATTAAAGTTCCAAATTCACCCAAATGGGGGATTCTGAGCGCAGAATGTTGTATTTTGGAAGAAAATTTTTGACAGGCTGACATTGAGCACTCTATATACCACCCCTTGTCATGACATGACTGTTACTTATGTCGACTGTATGTCTGCAGATCCGTGCCTGTACATTCAACGGTTTGCTTACAAGCTGCAGTTTGGTGACAAGACTCGCAGGGTCGAGGACACAGCGTTGCGGTTGGTTCAGAGGATGAAGAAGGACTGGATCCACTGGGGCAGGCGGCCGACTGGGATCTGTGGTGCAGGTATGGACGTTAAACTAGAAAACTGTTGCATGCGCATTTTGTTACAGTTCTGCTCAAGCGCAGGAAAATATGACGGTGCTGTGCTGGCATTTTGTGCAGCTGTCCACCTAGAGCTGTGCAGCCCTTACACTAACCTTGACCTTCATCATTTTAAGCTGAAAATTGGCACACGAGTTACTCCTGTTCTGTGGAACAGCACTCCAATTTTATTTTTTCTGCATCTTTCATTCTCATGTTAGTAGCTGGTAGAGGACAGACTAATGAATCAGTGGAATCTGTAATGTGACACAATCGAACAGTTGCATGATAATCATTTAGATTTATATTGCATAGTACAGAAAAAATGCACATATTAATATGTGATGGTTGGCTTAGCATAATTTTGCATAATGTATTTCAAGCATTGGTCACAGCCAATGGATAGACTGATATGGAATGAAGACTGTGTTTTCTTCTGTCTTGTGCTTGGTGGCCTGTGAAAATGAATTTGTGATATTTCATTTTGTCTTTTTTTAAAGATTCATCAAAACTAATTTATTTTTTGATATCGATCATATCATAAATTGCTTTCGTGTTTTGCTAGCGTTACTGGTATCAGCAAGAATCTACGACTTCAGCCGAACGGTGCAGGACATTGTGAAAGTTGTTCGCATCGGCGAAGGAACAATTAAGAAACGGTTCAGTCTGCTTGTTTCTTTGTAATAGTTAATATCTGTCGAATGTCATGTCATCTGTTAAACAACTATTGTAACTTCTTTTGTGTTTGTGAATACTTAACTGTTGAATGCTTTGCAACTGTTGTTTGGGTCCAAGAATGTCTTCTGATCTGTAAAAGTTCCACTTCTGCAGATTTGAGTTAGTTGGCTTGAAGTATTTAAAATTGTAGTGCCACTTATTAGCAGCACTGTGTAGCATCAGCAGCATCAGCTTGTACAAACAAACTTCTTTGTATATTCTTGTTAATGTTTCAATCTTGTTATTGCATGCATGCATATGTGCTTTTATAATTCATTGCTGAATTTGTCGATTTTCTGTAAAATTTAGTTTTGATTGGCCTGTTTTTTTGTGTCTGTTCATTTAAGGTTGATGGAATTTGAGAAGACCGACTCTAGTAAATTGACGATTGAAGAATTTGACACAAAACACATTGATCTGGAGCAAGAAATGGATCCTCCCTGCTACACGGAGGGTCTGCGCAAAGCCAAGCTTGCCCAGGTCTCATCTGGCATTCGTTAGCATTTAAAAAGTCTTTGTTGGCTATTTTTTTGGTTCATTTGTGTGGCAAATGGAGCTGATCGCTTAGTTTCTTTTTAATTACATATGCATGTATTGAAAAAATTGTCATATGAAATACAGTACTTCTACCAATTTGTGGCATAATACTCCCTATTTGCAAGGTGCTGGAAAAAAGTAATGTTGAAAAAAGTAATGCTGTATAATAAATGTAACAATTGTACCCAAAGTAGTCAAAATTAGCCCAAGAATGTGGCAAACTGATATTATTCTCAGGGACTTGAAGTTAACTTTTTAATTGTCCAGTAATGTTGTAGCACTGGACCTCAGTCTTGTAGTGGTGCTTGGTGTAGTGATTTATTCATACGTGTGAAGTTACTTAGTTATGAAGTAACAGCATTTTGACTTGGCTACTGCTTTGTCCGTGGGCACTTTGCTATATAACCACCACCCATGTCATCTCAGCTTGCCATCTCTATGGGATAGGTAAATTGAGTACTGGCTAGGTTTATGGTGGGGCACATTGACTTATGTCGGATGGCAGGCAACGCTGTGTGATCGCATGTGTGATCGCATATGACAGTTGGTAGCTCTCATATGGGTTTCCATGATGGGCTTTGGAACACATCTGTTGCCCAAATCACATCGGCAGTGTGTTCACTTTGTGGTAATGGGGAGGAGACAGTTGTTGAACATTTATTTGATTTGTCCAAAATGGGCAGCAGAATGCATGCGTTACTTTTGTGAATCGACCAACATCGCAGATATTTTTCAGGACTCTGAGAACCTGGTGGATTTTCTCATCTCTCTGGGGCATTCGTTTATTTCTTCTCCATCAAGGCACTGTCTGATGGGCTTGTCATAACAACAAGAATAGAGAATTCATTCCCAGACCCCTTTTTTCATTCCCAGGAATTTGGGAATGAAAAAGTTTGGGAATCTCGGGCACCCGGGAAATGGGAGCCCGGGAATGAGTTCCCTAAACAAGAACAACAGCCTATGCACACGTTTAACCTTTTGGTCTTCTAGCGCGTCTGTGTCTTTGGACTTTATGGCACTATATAAATTGTTACCATTATTGTTATGGGGCCGTCCTTCCTAGAAGGAGGCCCCATTATGTATCGATGCTGTCCGTCTGTCTGTCTGTCCGTCCATCTGTCTGTCTGTCCGTCCCGTGCCTCCACCTAGAGGGAAAACGAAAAGGCCTACGAATACCAAACTTGGTAGGAAGGATCCCCGGGACACGAGCACCCCATGGACCAATTTCAAGGTCAAAGGTCAAGGTCACGGCGGCTAATTGCGTTGTTGGCGAAAAATCCACCACCACCAAAGCATGCTCACCAAGTAGCGTCGTCAAGTCTAAATGATTCACAAGATGGCAGCACTTGCTGTTGCCGTGTGGTAGCACGCTCGTACTCAACTGCAAGGACGGCCCCATACCGAGCAGTCTCTCAACGGCTGCACACTCTTGTTATTATTATGTGGCTGTGCCTGCTGTAGCTTGAGGAGCAAGGTATACTGCCGAGTCTGACAGACGAAGTTCAAAAGCTTAAGGATGAGATAGACCAGGCGTGTCTTGATGCCACCGCCAAGAAACATCGACGATATCGAAAACTGCTCACGGACGGCAGTGACACTGGTCTGTCGTTGGACTGTTTTGACTTATAAGTAAGTAAGTAGGTTGTGCGCAGAAATTTGGCATCAGATTGGAACTGCAAGGGATGAGTAAGTGTTTATATGTTATTTTTGTGCTGTTTTACCATTAGTTGCCTGACAGGAAAAGCTGATGTATTTTTAACTTTGGGGATTTAGAAATTAGCATCATATGAATTAACTAAGGCCACGGTTACATGCATGTACATAAAATAAGAAAAAAATTTTTACGTGTATGCACAACACCGTTACTGTAAAATACGTCAAGATGCTAAAAAGCCCGTGTAAGATTTGGACGAATGTTGTGCAGCATTATTTTTATTTTACGCGATCCAGATAGAGAATTTGGTATTTGTATATTAACTTAGCGTGAACACCCCAATTTTCAGCTAAATTACTGAACCAGAACTGCTATAGGCTTTTGTGCTTCTCGTGAGCATTAGCTCAAATTTCTTGTGGCATGTATTTCAACAGACACAGCCAGTTTATGTACAGCTGCACTATTACTGCTACTACTAAAATTCCCAACATTTTCAATTGTCACTTGAAAACTTGTTATCAGATTTTGATAATTTTGGTATGAATATTCCTGACACAACTTGCCATGAAGTGACCATTCAGTTTTTCATCTCACCCATAGTCTGCTTCTGCACTACCTAGGGAAAGCAGATTAAGCAAAATATACTTTGAAATGAACAGAAAACCTGAAAAAACATTGCTGACATCATCAATTGTAACTCGAAGAAAGATTAGCAGATTTTAATAATTTTTGGCAAAAATATGTCTGACACAACTGGTTATTAAATCATTGTTTAAGTTCCCACCGCAACCAACGTTTGCTTATGCACTACCTGGGGAAATTAGACTAAGCATAATACGTGTTGAAATTAATAAAAAAATGTCAATAAATTTTATCTATCCAGATCTGTGGGCCCCAACAGCCAGTCTATTAAGGTTCGACTGTCATGCAGCAGTGTCTCTACCAGATGACGTTCAGGAATGATTATGAATTCAAGAAGCGACTGGTAAAGCCTGGATTGGTCAATTGGTCTGAAGCAGAACATTATTGATACTGCTGTCAATGAGTGGAGAAAGTGTCTTCATGCCCATGTTCGCACAAAGGGCTGACATTTTGAGCAATTTTACTATCCAGACAGTTTAGAAATGGACAACTGGATAAAGTGTCAGCCAAAGTGTCAGTAATGGGAACAAAATGTGTTGGGTTATGTTGATTAAGTAATCATACCGCATTGGATAAAAAAGTAATATTTTGTTAGTTCTGTTTGTCCCATGTAGTGCAGAAACAGACATTGGGTGAGGTGGAAAATTGAAAAGACATTTCATGGCTAGTTGTATCAGGAATATTTGTACCAAAAATTATTGAAATCCAATAATTTTTCTTAAAGTTACAATGGAAAATGTTCAGAATGTTTTTTGGGACACAGTGTATAACTGCAATTATGATTTGGGTTCGCCATTCCGAGGGGCTAAGAAAGACCTGTTTTAGACAATGACAAAGCCATACTTACTAAATGCTAAAATAACCTCAACACTGACCCTAACCTTACACTATCCTAAGCTTATTCTAACCTCGGCGACTATTCAGAATGGCAGGCCGACACCACAACAACTACTTTGACTAATACCACTACAACAACTACTGTTACTCTTAGTCTGCTACACATATTTTGGTGTGTATGTTAAACACAGCCAGTGTATGTTTCGTTGCACCATCACTGACTACTACCTACTACCACTGCTGCTACTGAAGTGACTACTACTATTACTACTACTACTGTGTGGCTCGGTAGTCTAACGGTAACGTGTCGGACTTGTAATCCTGAGGTAACTCAGAGGCGCAGGTTTGACTCCTCAACAGGACACTGCTGGTAGGCAAGTTGTTCACACACATGTGCCTCTGTCACCAAGCAGTATAATTCGGTACCAGCTTCACCACTGGGACGTAAATAGGCACACAGCGCGATACACTGGCCCCGTATCCATGGTCTCGCAGTGTAAAAACTGGTGTCTGGCTGAGGGTCTTAGGAAACGGAGATCAGCGCTGCCCTATGGGCCGTAAGGTTCGGGAAGGACTTTACGTTTTACTACTACTGTGACTGATACCACTACATTGACTGTTACTGACAGTGATAGCTTACATGTGTTTTGTTGACTGGTGGCGCCCGAGCGCTATGGCAGTCCATTAAAATCAGTAAGGTTTTGCAGAGCATATGTTGGGGGTTCTGTCCAGCTAGTGCACTGCTGCTGCTGACTGCTACAGTGATGTCCTTTATCCAGTTGCATATTTGCCAACTTTTGCCGGCGTCTTACTTAGCAAATGTTTTTTGTCGTGCGCCAGCACTTGTCACTTCTAACAACTCGTCTGGGCCAGCAAACTGCAGTCCTCATTCGCTTGGCTATATTTTTTTATTTACTTGTCTGTCGTAGTACTCGGATCAGTCATAAGGGCCTACAAGCATGCACACACCGTCTGTCACCCAACCCCACTTGCTTCGATTTATCATGCAACATATGCAGTACAACAAAGTCCACAAAATCGAAGTAGTGAAGTTTGGGTCTTACTCTTTAGTTAATTTCAGTCGTGTCTGACAGGCATACTAACTTGACGTTTAGCCTAATGGCAACCTCTGTCGATATCTGTGTTTCTAGTTATACTTACTGACTGTCGGTTTTTGACGCGCTACAGCTACATGTATGCTGTATATCGCATCTGGGACAGTTGTCATCTGTCGTCCGTCTGTCATCTGTCTGTCGCGGATGTATTGTGGCTAAACGGTAAGTCGTAAGGGGTCGGCAATGGTACTATCAAATAGGGTGCTGGCGACTTCTTGTATGCTGTCGGTAGTAACCATGTTTCAATCTGCAGTGGTTTGGCTACAATTTTTACGTTGAGCATGACGTCGCCAGTTCCTAAGCTATTAGCTTGTTTGGCATTGGTGATGTGGCATAGCAGTAACCCGTTGTGTTCGATCAACGAAGTTACTTTACATCAGGCTCGGTGCCCTTTGTGGAATTGATATTGCACAGGTTAGTAAAAAAACGTAAATTTCTTCTCGAGCCTTACAGCCTATAGGGCGGTGCTGATCTCCGTTTTCTAAGGCCCTCAGCCAGACACCAGTTTTTACACTGCGAGACCATGGATACAGGGCCAGTGCATCGCACGGTGTGCCTGTTTACGTCCCAGTGGTGAAGCCGGTACCAAATTATACTGCTTGGTGACAGAGGCACATGTGTGTGAACAACTTGCCTAAGGTCGTTACCCGGCAGTGTCCTGGTGTGGAGTCGAACTTGCGCCCCTGAGTGATCTCAGGATTACAAGTCCGACATGTTACCGTTAGACTACCGAGCCACGGGTTAGTACTTGGATGAATGACTGCCTGTTGGGGCAGGTAAAGCATCTCGGTATGTAACCGTCACCTAGGTCAACTCAGCCTTCCATCCCTTTGGGGTAGGTAAATCGAGTACCAGATTATCTGGTTGGGGTTAAGCTGGGGCACGTTCACCTGTGTCAGGTGGCAGGTCACACTGTGTGATTCCATATGGCAGGTGACTTTTTGTAGCTGTGTGATGGGTTTCTTATAAAGAGTTATACGGTACCTTTACCTTTTGTTGTATATTTCAGACACAGCCAGTGTATGTTCAGTGGCACCATCACTACATGAAATCGACGCTGAACTGGCTCAGTATGGTGACCTTCTTGACATGTCTGATGACGTCACAACTTTGACTGACGAGAATTCAATGTCAACAGCAGCAGCACTGCCTGTGGCGGACTTGTCTGAAGGCTTTGCTGCTGACATGAGTCCATTCGACATGGTGGAAAGTGTCAAACGGTTGAACGAACTTTTGCCGTCAGAGTCAGAAGAACTAGACAACCAATTTGCACTGAGACCGACGGCCGCCAGTCTGGGTCTCAAGGACGCTATCAGAGAATGTCTCGGCAACGATCCCGGCGAATTAGGTTATTGTCATTTTTTAACCTTTACCTTCATCTTCGGGTACGAACTAGGAGTATATGCCCATGCATGCAGGCATCCATCTAATTGCCAGGGGTCATAAACTTTAGTCCGGTCGCTGGGCCGTTACAATTTGCTAGCATGTAATTTTTTGTTTGCCGCAATTGATATTCAAGTAGTTTTCACCGACTGTTTAGCTATCCATGTCGAATTGGACGATTATGGTTACTGAAGTAGGGAGTATAAGGGTGCCCACTTCCTTCAAAGTTTGTTATTCGAAATTGATTTTTTAAAAATTGTGATCAGTGTTACTAAGTTTTGGAAAACGACAGTTTGTCGGGTCTTACCGGATAGATTTTTCTGTAGGTGAGCAGGCAGCCGGTCGACTCCGATGATGCTGAGTGTTGCCGATGTGCGTAAGCTATGTTTTCTATGTATTGTATGCTGTAGCTGGAGAGACCTGTTGTAACAGCGGTGAGCTTGATTTGACGGGAATTGATGACGACGAATTGGACCAGGTTTGTTACAGTCAGTCAAGTCAGTCAGAACACTATACGTGTAGTGGCTAGTCATATGTTGCAAACTAATCCAATGCAACACTTTAGTCATAATCATAATGTTGTTGTTGTTGTTGTTGTTGTTGTTGTTGTTGTAATAGCCCCCTCCCATTTCCTCTTTCTTGTCACGCATTGTCAAGGTAAAGGAGTGACGCTGTACGATGCTGGAGACGATACGAGAAGAGTGAGGGAGAAAGGGGGATTCCGAGTCATTTGCAGCCGTTGTGCTGGATGGACTGTCGTCGAGTACAGACATCGACATGCCATGTTGAGGCTTATTGTTGACGTTTTTTTGATGGCAGGCGAACCAGCCAGCTGTTGGTTCTATCACATAAAGGCGACTCCACTGGAGACTTGAGCCATCATGATCACAATCATGCTAATCAGTGTTATAGTGTTCTATCTACAACAGTTAGGTCGATGGTGTATTACCATGTCAGTTGGCAAACAGTTGAGTCTTGAGGACTTTACGAAAAGCCAGAGCGGAATTAATGTTCCTGATGTGGCGAGGAATCTGGTTCCAGATGTTTGGACCGCAGACGGAGAAGGCATGCTTCCTGAAATTGGTTTGTGAACTGTGATGCAAATTGTCTTTCATGCAGAAGAATTAGAACTGAAATGATTTGATCAGTTGAATCGAAAACAGCGTTAAGACTATCTTAAGACTGTTGTGTTTCATGATGGTGAAATACATGTCTTTTGTTTGTTGGTCACGCAGTTTTTTTACTGCTAATTGTTAACTAATTATTATGTATGTTAATGCTATGGTTAATAATAGTAATTTCATACCAGTGTTGATTCGGCACCAGAATACTAGTGATGATAGTAAGAATTATTGTATGCTAATTTCATTTATCAGCATTTTGTTATGTCGTTGATGATTATTGGCTTTTACTCAGCGCACGTAAAAGCCCACTTTAGCAGTTCCATAATGTTACTTATCAGGGACTTTTTTCTTTTGCTGTTGGCTGATTAAGTCAAAGTGGATGTGTTAGTTTATAGAAATTAAAACGTTTATGTGTATCCAATACAGTAGTCGTCTCAAATGTGCTTGGCAAATATGTTATTATGAATTTATATTTATCTTAACGCATATTGTTTGCAGTTGATACTGGACGAGGAAGAAGTAAAGATTAAAACTGCTATGTGGATGAGGCAGAATGCTGATTTCTTAAAGGAAATGAAAGGTATCTATTTACAATATATACTAACGTTGCCAATTAAATATGGCTCCATTCTACAGTTGCGTCGTCATAATGAGCTGCTTTTTGTTGCATTATAAAATAAATAATGCTTAGGTCTGGTAATTTTTGGTTGGCATTTAGGGCGAGTTGCACCAACGTCGTTCATGATCTTGGTTCAGCTGAACCTAGATCAAGAGTTGAACCGAGTTCACGCTGAATTACGTTGCACCAAGTTGAACTTGGATCAGCTGATCCCGTTCAGTTGAACGGCCGTGGTTATACCGTGGACGACGCTGATTGGTCAAGCCGCGCTCAGCCCGTAGGCCAACTACAGTGACGTCACAGTCAC
>Ga0209671_1006006_pt1 | contig 12385 bp, 13 predicted proteins | sample WorMetHERISLAND2_2_FD_187401 | JGI IMG/M metagenome (GOLD analysis project Ga0209671, IMG submission 187401) | Marine gutless worms symbiont microbial communities from Max Planck institute for Marine Microbiology, Germany - Olavius geniculatus... | ecosystem: Host-associated > Annelida >...
AGTGTAGAAACAGATGTTGAGTGAGATGGGAAATTAAATTGTCACTTGACGACAAGTTGTCTCAGGAATATTCGTACCAAAAATTATTAAAATCCGATAATCCTTCTTCACGTTATAGTCGAAAATGTCGGGGATGTTTTTTTGGAACACAGTGTAGTTTCTCTCTTATGGCGCTGTGTCACTGCGATGATGACATTGGCAACCATGTGATGCCAGAGCATTCTGTCTTCCGAAGCCTTGATGAGCTGTGCTGAGCTCACACTGGGCGACTTCACTTTTTCACTTTTGCTGAGACTTTTGCAGAGCCTAAACTTCGGTCTGAGTACTTATTTAAGTCAAAAAGTGAAGTCATTTCGCTGAGCGAAAAAACATGGCGACTATTTACAGTCCTATACGTACGGATAGTTTAGTAAATTAAAACAGTCTGGTACCAAAAATAAACGCCATAATGGCTACACAGTGACGTAAGACGTTACGTAATTACGTCATTTGCATGCACGGTGCAATTAAATAAACAAGTCCAAGCGTAACTGGTTGATTTCTTTCCTGTTAGGTTTACCGGTTTTCCGCCAATTTTAATCGTTTAGTTCAACTGTGGTCTAAGTACAGACTTTAGCGTTCAGCTTCAGCTTTCGCTCTGCGAAAAGGCTCAGCGAAAGTCTAAGTCAAAAAGTGAAGTCGCTTACTGTCCTTCCATGATTTGCCTAAGCTGTCCAGATACTTCAATCTCTGACATTCATTGCTCTCTTGCCCTGTACCCGTCCATGATAGAAGCATCAACTCATCATATGACAGTGTTGACCTGCTATGTCTGCTTGCTGCAGATGGAGGTTCGCGAGGATTGCTGTTCAGTCTGCCGACGCAGCGGTGAACTGCTAATGTGTGACGTCTGTAGTCTCGTCTACCACCTACAGTGCCTTAATCCACCCCTCAGTGCGGTCCCTGTCGGCCTGTGGTCCTGTCCTAAATGCCAGGTACATCTGCAGCTGACTTAGCATATTGTGGCTTGGTGGTGTGGAATGTCGGACTTACTATGGAAAGGTTGTGGGTTCGACTTTTGCTTGGGCCACTATCAACTAGTTACTGCTTGGATGGGTGACTGTCTGCAGACAGGTAAACAGTCTCAGTCTATAACCGTACACCAAAATCAACTCAGCCTTCCATCCCTCTGAGGTAGTTACCGGCTTGTCTGGCTGGGGTTAAGGTGGGGTACATTTGCCTCTGTTGGGTGGCAGGTAACACTGGGTGATCCCATATGGCAGGTGATGGGGGCTCCATGGCTCTGTGATGGGCTTTCTATTAACAACTATACACCACTTTTACCTTTACCTTTAAGCGCAATCAAGTGCAATCCACATCATAACCATCTTGAGCTAAATTTGTTTAACTATGACAGTATTGAAACTGCTAATTAGATAGTATCAGTTTACAAAGTGCATTCATCCATTGGGCATAAGTTAACACTTGAACTATCTTATATTTAGGGGAATTGCCTGATAAATAAATTATTTGATGTGAGAATTCTCAACAAATACGTTTGTTGCATGCTAGTTGGGAGTTTAAATGGACATCATGAGGCATATTCCTATGCACAGTGCTAACTGTAGAACATCAGAACTTAAACTAAATTTGACTTTCACTGACAGCAAACACTGAACTCAGTGAATTCAGCACAGTCGTTAGTGGACAAGCTTAGCGCTTACAGTTAGCACTATGCATAGGAATACACCCATACTGTTGTTGTACCATAATTAATTCTCAGAAGTGTGCATTGCCTACGATTGCATGGGATTGCATGCCCTGGCTGTCAGTGAACCATCTCAGTTATGTGCATGTGTAACAAGCATTATTCGACAAATATACTGGTAACACAGATGTGGGCATTAGAACAACGCAGTGTCTAAGCATTAGGCCTAGCACTACATAGCATCAGACACTGTGCTCATTTGTCGGAATAGAAACGTGTGACATGCTGTTGAGTTGACATAGTTCAGCTGACCTGGCTTGCTTCCAGGGCAGCCCATCGAGAGCCACAGTCGGGCTCGGGGAGACATTCTCGTGGGCTTCTCCGGGGAGAGAATTTTTGAATTTTTCTTTTTAAAATGGTGCGTTTTGGTGCACTTTATATTTCTGAGCAATACAAGGCCCCCAAACGTCGCGGGGCCCAGGATAACTTATCCCCCGCTATCCCACCCTCTCGGTGGGCCTGCTTGCTTTGCTTCTGGAAATTTACTACCAGTAATTGTGTGTACTATGTGTATTGTGTGTTAAGGCATTGGGTAAGTTATGTGGTGGCAAGGATGATTGGCCGGGTACTCTGGCGCTCGTCCACTCGTATCTTACTCATAAAGCAGGTAACTGTGTAACATTAACAGTTTTTGTACGTCTGTATGGATAGGTAGCCTCTGTGCGACTGTAAAGTTTTACTACAGATCTGTACTTGATGTTAGACACTTAGCACAATCTACTGCAGTAGGATGTTGTCTCTGTTGTATTTCGTTACTTTTTCCTGAGCCATAATAATGAGAACTTATTGGTGATGGCTACCAGGCCTACATATTTCACCAGTGTAATAAATACCTATCCTATTTTGGACTTTGTTGTTTTTGATGAAAGGACAGAATGTGCTAATAAACGGTGGAAATAAATAGGAGATGCTCTTGGTTGAGTAACAGAAGTGGTATCGAACATATTGCAAATCTAGCGGTTCACTGCAGTTTACTTTTGTGATAGGACAAATCCTTGATTACAGGCCAGGTCTCAAATACAGGCCTGGTTTTACAGTTAATCTACCTACTAACTAATGAGTAACATTTTAAAAAAAGTAACGCAGCAGCAGTAATTGTGAGAAATGCTGTGGCATCTTACGTTAAGAGATAATATGCGAGTCAGAGAAGATTGTCACTTCTTTATGTGCTGGGTGTTCTTATGTGATGTCATCTAGCACGTGAAGAGGAGAAGTTGAAAGTGAAGACACAGAATGAAGTGTTGGTCGCTGAAAGAAAATGCTTGGAGCTGAGGGCTGCACAGTTAGCTGAAAGCTTAGCTGTGAGTGCACTCCATTTGCTTTGTCTAGTTTGATCGTCACTGTACGTAGTACCATCTAGAAAGCGGACCGATAACCCTTATGAAAACTTCTGTATATCACCAGACGCAGAATGACACCAAGCTAAACTTTTGCATTCTATACACGATTCTTCGCATAACATATCATGTAAATTTCATTGACATGTATTGTAGGGTTCAGTATTGCAATAGTTAGAGTCCACTTTTTTCACGTGAGCATACAGTCTGTCCTGAATATTCACAAAAAGTGAATTAACCTTTGCCGAACTTTTCAGTTTAACGGTTTAAACATTTTGTGATGTGTTTATTGCTTGCTTCAGTTTTGTTGGGATAACTCACACTTATTGTGCTTTTGCAGGTAACTGGTTGAGCATACATTTTTTTATTGCTGAGGTAGTAAGCTAATGATGGTGGTAATAAGAAGAGAGTTGTAATCAACAACACAGGATAGAGATGGTGATGGCCTTTATCTACAGGGTGGGCCATAAAAAATGTGGCACTTTACTTTTGTCTAAAATTCTTTCACTGACACACTCTGTGGACAATTTACAATAATGTGATTATTATATATCCCACCACACCATAAATGCTTCTCTACACTACCTTGTGAAATATGAATGAAATATGTGTGTATAATGATAATAACAAACAAGCATTTAGGTAAAATTGAAAAAAAAACACTTCAGATCAATATTGCACTGAATGATCTGTATAAGACTAAACTGTGTGGGTCTAGCACAGTCTAGTGTCATACGGATCATTCACGGCAATGTTAGTTTGAAGTGTTTTTTATTTACTTAATTATCTGATATTATCGTTAGATTTTCTTACATTTATGTTTCACAAGGTAGTGTAAATATGCATTTACGGTGTGGTGGGATATATAATAAGCACATTATTGCAAATTGTCTGCAGAATGTGACAGTGAAAAAAAAATTTTTTTAATCTGTCAATAATTGGTGAAGATATGGACAAAAGTAAAGTGCCGCGTTTTTATGGCCCACAGTGTATATCGACACTGCTCCTAATGTTCTTTGTACTGATGCACATATTAGTAGTCGTTTGTTCTGATGTGTTCCAGCAACGCCTGCAGCAGAAGAATGAGTTACTGGACCTGTGCACTGTAGCCGAGAACAATTACGAGAATCTACGGAGTTTTGTGCTGCAGATTAATTCCATGTGAATCATTTCCAGACATGGCAGCTGTTTTTTTGTTCTGTTATTTTGTTTATATGTAATGATATTTATGTGTATGTAGTCGTAAAACCTGTTAAGCAGGCTAACTGTAACTACCCCAGTGCCTGTGTCTAATATGTAAATGAAATCTTATTATAGGTGTTAACTCTTAACTGTTATATACACTAAAACTGGTGGCTGACATCCTCTGACTTGCTAAAACTTCGTGAGCTTTACAAAAACTGTTGGCACTATGGCAAATTTTGTAGTTTCTGTTGTGCAAAAATTCAAAAATGGGGTACAAAATTTACAATTTTTGGGTCTTAACAAACAAAATTGTGCGAGTTGTGTACTATCAGCTGTTGTTGATATACTGAAATGTATTTTTGGAGTTCATACAGACTGCACTGACTAGAAATTGTGACAAATAACAGCATCCAGTCGCTAACCTTAGACTCTGTTTGTTGGCTTTTGCAATAGATGTCACAAGTTTGACTGCTATGTGGCGTACAATCATGTAGTCAATTGCATGAATGAGTATTTTGTTGTATTGTGCTAGTACTTGCCTTATGGGAACACACATTTACATGCACAATCATTTACTACTTACATAGGCTGAATTTGCCAGTTACATAGGCTTAATGCACTGACTGATAATGGCAATGTGTCATTGGCCAGTGGTATTATTCATTTTTTGCAGTTTTTTTTGCATTGGTGTGAATGAATGCTCTCTAGATCGAGATTACCACATGTTTATTTATGGAATCGCACTGTCCACTGTGAGGATCTCAGTAACATTGTACTTATGGCAATTCATGTTGTTTGTTTGTAGAACTAATTCAAATTATTTGTATTTGCCTAGGTGATTACATATATGGTTTCTGTTTAACAGGCCCATCTTTCTGAAGTTTCTCTAGGTTTGGCTATTCCCCGAATGCAAACTTTTCAGAATTATTGTAGCACAATTTTTGAATGGCTCGACAGCAGCAAACAATATCAACCCATTGAAAGAATTCTTAGGTGTAGAGACACAGACAAACTGTTGAAACTGGCAAACTTTGTCAGTTAGATTACGCTGATTTCATGCACAAATTTGGTACAGCTGTTCCAAGAGCACACCCCATGTATTGCCATCTACTCCAGATGTGCATATCATCACCAGTTCAATCGCCATCTTTATGAACATTCAGTTTAACTGACATTGAAGTTTCTGAAGAGTATTGAGTTGTCTTGCTGGCATAAGTGGTTATAGGGTTGACAACTTGGCAAGAAGTCTGCTCAGTGTGTTATAATGTAAAACATTCCATCATATGGGTTTGAGTTGTGTTCTTGTTGTATGGTTATCATTTATTTTATTTAATATTTATTCTGTTATTTATTATATTACACAGAGTGTAGAGTTGCATAGCTAACTGTTTACATTGTTGGCATGAGATGCCTGTATGAGGTTGAATACCGAAATTTTGCTTTTTATGTCCATGCTCTTTTATATTTATCTTTCTGTGTGCATTTGTTATTTGATGATGTTGTCTGCTGTCACCAACAATGAATACGTTTATTTATCATATCATATTTATAATTTTATGTACAAATTCACGTCTTTATTTCTGATCATGTCATGAACCTTAGTCAAAAACCATAGTCCTATCCATGTGCAGTGTTTTTGTGGATGGTGATTTCTGTGTGGTTGTAACTCTGGACCTTGTTTCTGACTTTTGCACTGATGTTTTCGACGTGTTTCAACAACTTTACATTCGTCAATTTCATGACCATGCGCAGTAAGATACTGGTTTCCTAGTACAATGAAGATCTGAAAGCTATAGCAGAGCTTTCCTGGTTTAGACTACCGGGTTACATAGTTAGTTACAGATGTAAATATATTCTGGATAAGCTGCGACAGAAAATTCAAAATAATAGTATGTTTTCTTTAAGGCTGCAGTATTTTGCACAAGTCCGAGAATGTAGTAAATAAAATAAAAACAAATTTTGTCACAATAGAGAAGTCTGCATTAGCATCAAAGAATAACAAGATACAACCACAGGATTTTTTAACTTCCAAGTATTACACTGGTAAAAAATCACCATTTATTTCAGTACAAATGTGCAAGTAATAAATGATACATAAATTAGCGCACAACATAATAGCTCACTACGGAATAGAGATGTGCAAATCGGTTGGCTTGCTAACCAGTTAACCAAAAATGGTGGACACAGAAATTAATAACAGTATGCAACTTTTTGACTTAACACACAACTATCTAAAATGATGTACTCGTAATTTTCCATGTACCGTAATTAAAAGTAACTGCATGTATAATCATGAATTTAACTTGAGCATGTAGAAGTTTGTACTGAATTACAACTACACCATGTCCTGGAAAAAACATCCCAAACATTACTGATTGTCACTCGAAGAAGGGTTTACCAATTTTAATAATTTTTGGTACGAATATTTCTGGTACAATTAGTCATCAAATGACTGGCCATTTTACCACCTCACCCAAAGTCTGCTTGTGCACTACCTGGGGAAAATGAACCGACGAAATATGCGTTGAAATGAACAAAAATACATCAAAAAGCATCCCCAACATTATCGATCGTGACTTGGAGGTTTGATAGATTTTAATAATTTTTAGTGCAAACATTTTTGACACAACTGTCCCCCAAACGACTATTTTAGTTTTCACCTCACCTAATGTCTGCTTCTGCATGACCTGGGTTAACCAAAAGAAGTGATATGTGCATTGAAATGAACAATAAAACTTCAATAAATTTTGTACCTTTGCACTTGTGGCCCCGAACAGCCAGTCAATTACACTGTTTGACTGTCAATCATGCAGCAGTGCGTCCACCAGAAATGTTGCTGAATTCAAGAAGTGACTGGTGAAGTCTGGATTGGTCTGGAGCAGAACATCATTGAGACTGTTGTCAGCAAAAGGAGAAACCATCTCTGTGTCTGTGGTCACGTAATGGGCTGATGCTTTAAACATTTTTTTACTGCAGGCAGTTGGAAAACGGACAATTGGATGAACTATCAGCCCAAATGACAGAAATGTAGAGAAATGTGTTTTATGTCTTATTTTGATTAAGTAATAATGCTTTCGTGGACAAAAATACACTATTTTGTTGGTTATGTTTTCCCCAGGTAGTGCAGAAACAGATAATAAGATCAGTGGGAAAATAAACGGTCATTTGATGGTCAGTTGTGTCAGAAAATATCTAAGATTTTTTTCCGGACACGGTGTATTTCTTTTGGGGTCTACTTTTTATTGAAACAGAGTATGACACAGAAATGTAACACTGATCGGTAATACAAATACCAGCAGTGAGATGACACAATTTTTTATTGAGACCAAAGTCTTGGGAAAAACAGCGTTAATCATGATTAAAAATTAAAATTCTGCACTATTAACTACAGATGTTAATATTTCTACAGCCAACATTTGAATACAGGCATAGTAACTACTATACTGAGTGACAAGAATCGCTTACTTTCACTTCAAATCCAATTCTACATATTTTGCTGGCGAAAAGTAGCTGAAATAAATGATAATGAATGATAAGCCATATAATAATAATAAATGATAAGCCATATGCAAAATACAAAACCATTCACAGTGCTCAAACTGTTTCCTTTTGTCAGTAACTGCTGCCATTTGTAGTACAACAGCTGTGGCAATTAACATTTCCATGTAATCCGCTGAAGTAATGGAACTAAATTTGAGCTGTAATTAATGTGCATTAAAAAAATTAATGTGCATATGTAAATTCACTAAAGTCTGCGAAGCACGAGGTCCAATATTCCATCAAACTGTGGTTATTTGACGACCAAATAATACTTGTGATTAAAAATTGTCTTGTTGCCGTTTCATCACTACTGTCACGGTGTTGCGACACAGTCACAAGTTCGTCGGTTGTCATTCCAGTCACCCTCTCGATGCAGTCCACCTATAACTTAGAAATATAATGATGTGCTAATTAAAAAAATTAAGGAATGCATTAATGCCGTTAAAAAAATTAAAATCTCGACAGCGCTACAGAAAATCGCAAGTAATCTGCAACGTCCATGATACAAATATTTGTACATCTTCTTGCCACACATAGAACAAATAAATCCATCCAGATAAAAGCTAACTTCTACTTACTCAAGATAACGACAGACTTAGGCTATCCTATGTACTGAAATATCTGACAACTGTATGTTAACTTAATTGCAAGTTATAGTGCAAAATATCACAACCGACAAAGCTAAAAGGCAAAGCAAGACAGGTGCATTTGCCACTACTATCACAAAAACAACGCATATGCGGCAACATAGCATAATAAATACTACGACATATTCAGAAACATGACTAGCAAGAATTGGCACAGAATCAAGATTATTACATCAATCTATTACCTCTCTACATAAAATTGCGCTATAAATATCCAGTAATGACATCGACATATTGACATTACTATAACAACTACACAGGTATTACTCGGTGTCCTTACAAAACCGGGAATGACAAAAGATGGACACAATGATATAGGCTTTGCTTTAGGAAATAAGGTTGAGCATAGGGTTAGGGTTAGCGTTAGGGTCAGGGTAAGAGTTAGGGTTAGGTTAGGGTTCCTGTAGTGGGCTAGTTTTGATAGTCCAGGTTCTGTTGATCCAGGTTTTGAAAGGGAATTGTATTACTCTACTGATGCACTGGAACATGTTGACAGCATCTACACTGTGTCTCAAAAAACATCACCGACATAACTTGAAAACCAGTCATCAGATTTTGATAATTTTTGGTACAAATATTCCAGACACAACTTCCCATCAAATGACCATTCAGTTTTCCTCCTCACCCAACGTTTGTTTCTGCCCTACCTGGGGAAATCACCACCAGCGAAATATCACTTTTTTATCCAATGTGATATAATTGCTTAATTAACACAATGCGTAAAAACACATTTTGCTCACATTTCATCCAGTTGTCCATTTTTCAACTGACTGTAGTAAAACTGCTTGAAGTGTTTGCCCAATATGCGAACACAGGTAAGGAGATGCTTTCTCCATTTTTTATTGACAGCAGTATCGATAATGTTCTGCTCCAGACCAATCCAGACTGTACCAGTCACTTCTTGACTTCATAAACGTTCCTAAACTTCATCTGGTAGACACACTGCTGCAAGAACTGCTGCTGGGGCCGACAAATTAAGATAGATGGAATTTATCAACGTTTTTTCATTCATTTTAACACGTATTATGCTTGGTCTGCTTTCCCCAGGTAGTGCAAAAGCAGACGTTGAGTGAGGCGGAAACTAAAACACTTATTTAATAGCCAGTTGTGTCAGAAATATTTCTGTCAGAAATATTTCTGCCAGAAATTATTAAAATCTGCTAATCTTTCTTCAAGTTACACAACGATAATGTCGGGGATGTTTTTTAAAGGTTTTCTGTTTATTTCAACACTTATTTTGCTTGATCTGCTTTCCCTAAGTAGTGCTTGGGTGAGGTGGAAAACATAATGGAAGTTGTGTCAACAATATTTGTACCAAAAATTATCAAAATCTGATAATTGGTTTTCAAGTTACAGTCAAGAATGTTGGGGATGTTTTTTTGAGACACAGTATAGTTAGCAGTGAACAGAAAACAGAGCATCTGAGTGACACAAGAAAATGTCACGAAAAATTCTAGGAACATGGTTTAGCTTAGACTGGAAGTAAATTCACAATATTCTGTATGAGTGCACCTGTACAGTGTAGTGTCCACTTGCCACACTTATTGCACTAAGCATACTGGACAGAGGCCTGAATGTCAGCAGAGCAAGACAGACTAGATCATCAACAGAGATGATTAAGAAACGATTACGTAGTTCTCAGCTACTTTCTGCCGGATGCTGAAAGACGTGAAAACCATAGAAGTACTTTGAGCGTAATATAGCAATTTATAATGCACTCAAGCTGAATCTGAAGCACTGGCAGTCGCTAGATGGGTAGTGATGGGCTATGGTTATTATTTATTATTTAAACTGAGTAGACGGGTTCTGATATTACGTCTGAAAGTTGAACGTTCAATGGTGCAAACCAGTAGATGACAAGTGCTACATACATAATCAGCATTATTATCATAAGGATGTTACAAAAACATGACTAGCTTTATCACCAGATAAACAGAATGGCATTATGCTAAGAACACCTTGTACTGTAAACACAAGTGACTGGCTATGTCTGCTAGCTGAATCCATCGGAAACAAGAACAGCGTCGATCGATGACTCTCGTACAAAGTCATCAATGGTGTGCAGAACAATGGCCAGTCGCCGGTCCAACGCCTTGAAGTGCGGCTCTGCTATGAGTGGTGATATAGGATCGTCGGCCGTTACTTGTCGCATGATTCGACTTAGAGCTCCATCAGTTAGTTCGTGCAACCGCTCAAGTGTCTTCCCTCGAATTCTACAATACAGTGACACTCACTGAGTGCAATAACTCTAAGAATATGTATACGAAAAATATCTTTCATGACATTTATTTGAAAAATATCCTGGAAAAGTGCATTTATAGTAACAAAAGTGATATATCCATCATCTGCAATATTAGGACTAGCTAGTATTGCCACAAAGTACAATTCATACTTAACTAGTGCAAAATCATGACGACGATAACGTTATTTGTGTTCATATACAATTTAGTTACTAAACAATAGTATTAATTTATATACAGGAAATATTCTATAAACACCTAATATACATGCATGTGCAAATGCTGCATTTTTCTGAAATTAAATATTTATTTTAAAAATTTTATTCAGACTCATACACAAAAAGAACAATATGCAATGCAAAATAAAATCTCTAAAGGCAAACACACCACTAAAAAGTGAAACTGGTTTCCAAATGATTCAGCACAATATGCAAAAAATGCAGATTTTACTGAAATCAATAAAACATCAAAACATGCATACTGTTTGCATTGCTTGAGTGGTGCAAGTATCGACCGTTCATCGACAGATGGGTTGCCGAAGCTAAACAGAATAAAAACCCCACGCACACAATATGAGCAGGGACAGCAGAAAATCACAGCAAAAAATGCCAAACAACACGGCAAACTATTGTGAAAATTGCAAAAATCATGGCAAAATCATGGCGTCAAATCATGGGCCCAAAGACCATCATATGACTCAGCATCTAGCATTGACAACCATCAATACATGCAGTGGAAGGTTTTTGTCGGTGAAATTTTGTTACTGCGAAGCATAAAAATATAAAATACATTTAAATCTACGATGACGCCATGCTCACATATTGAGCCAGAAAGAAACAAAGCTCATGGACTTTAGTAACAGAGGCAAGAAAAATTTTTTTGTTTTAGAATCACACAATAAACCTTAATTTATGCTGATTAAAAACCAAAAACATTCTTGTAAAAATGCAAAATCATGGCATTTGACAAAAATAATGGTTTCCGTGATTTTCTACTGTCCCTATATATGAGATAAGTTGTTCTATCATATGCTATATCACTTGTCAAAGAAGCTAAGTTATCAACGCAGCAATTAAATTATAGACACACAAATGACTGCCTAATGTTACAAAGAAAAAATGAACAAATATCAATAACAATATCAGTACACTCGAAAACTAGACAAAAATATTATTTTTTTTCACAAAATGTCCTGAAAAACTACAGAAAAAATAACCATAAATGACAGAAAAAATAATCAAAAATAACAGCTATTGGTTGCAATATATTGTAATTCAGCTGCCCAACTGACACCATCAAAGCACCTTAGCTCTGATAATCACACATCAATAAAATTTACAACAAGAAGCCCAGCTGTCGCTAGGATAGCCAACTGTACTGGTTGTCAATGACCTTCAATGACCTTATGGTCGATGATTTTCATTTGATTTGAAAGCCAATATGCAAATTTCTATCAATGATCAATAGCAACCTAAGTCCTATCTCGCACCGTTTTTGACATATGGCCACTTGTAGCTTGAAACATTCCATTCCATAGTGCGTTATGACCTTTCAAGGTCATCGAAGGTCATCGACTTTATGTCATTTGAAAGCCAGTATGCGACTTCCTATTAGTGATCAATAGCAACCTAGGCCCTATCTTGCACCGTTTAGCCACAGTACATCCGTGACAGACAGACAGATGGACAT
>Ga0209671_1006008_pt1 | contig 12382 bp, 9 predicted proteins | sample WorMetHERISLAND2_2_FD_187401 | JGI IMG/M metagenome (GOLD analysis project Ga0209671, IMG submission 187401) | Marine gutless worms symbiont microbial communities from Max Planck institute for Marine Microbiology, Germany - Olavius geniculatus... | ecosystem: Host-associated > Annelida >...
GCGGTAGTGATGAACGTTAACCCTTTCAAGATGAGCTACGTGGGAAGCACGTTAAGTTGTACTTTCTAACTGGTCTCGTGGGTCCTACATAGTAATACAATAGCTAGTAAACGGCACTATCAGGCAGGACCTGGAGGATAAGTGCATTGGCAGGCTCTTGGGTTAGAAAGTTACTTCATAATGTTCATATGTATTCACCAGGTGTCACCACCATTTTTGTGTTTATTTTAGTGTAGGTTCAGCAGGCAGCAGCTGCGTGACTCTCTAGCCTGCATGCATGCAGACCACGAACACAGAAGTAACGGTGGACAAAATGATTACAAAATTACAAATAATAGCACAATTCCTTCCAAAACGACTGTTTAGCATAGGAGATGTAAAAGGAATGTTTTGAAATAGTGACTCTGAGAGACCTGACTTCACAGAGTTCAGATATCTAAACACATGGCTTGTTTTGGCAGGTGCTTTTCTACTGTCATTTCCCGGATATGCTGTTAACAGATCGACACAGTGTTATCAAGAAGCTTTACAGATATCCCATCGACTGGCTCGAGGAGCTCACGACTGGCATGGCAGACTGTATATTGGTCAACAGTCAATTCACAGGTTCACACAAAAACTCTATATTTGTTTAGTAATATTGTTTGTTCACTACAGGGTTGTCAGGCAGGTTTACTGAAGCTAACTTTCTTTTTATCATTGTGCATCGTGTAGCGTAGTGGTATTGTGTGCGATCGACTAAGTTACTTTGCGCGGAGCTTCGTTAGTACCTGGGTAGATCTACAGGTAAATCAGCCACCCACATTGATTCAAATTTTTATTTTCCTATCTATTTATTTATTATTTTTCTAAAACGAGTATCAGTTTCTGGGTTGAGCAGTAATAAACGGTGATGGAGAATGCTGCCAGTTTAGGTAGATCTGTTTTTGAAGCCAGTCGGGTTGGTCCAAAGGTTAGCGGCCATTTGGCGCTCTGGCTACATTTATGAGATAAACAAGGCAGTGAACTCTTGCAGTGGCAATCTCACAACGGACGACCGCACCACAAACATTGTTGTGGCTGTTACTGTTGCTACTATCAAAACAGTTGAGTTTAATTTACATTTTGGTTCAATGGCCTTTAGTTAAGGTTGGGTGTGCATGCTGATATTATGTGATGGTAACGAGGTGAAATCATATGAACCACAAGACAACAAATGCCATTGTTGTTGCTGTGATATTACATTCATTTAGTGCCATAATCGCAGGGGGAGAAGGGGTAAATATAAATGTCACCGTTAATTAGGCCAACCCCGAAAACCATACCATAGAACCAAAAATTACTACTCTATTATGCTCACAACCAAAGTTATGACAGCTTAAAGAATTTTTTAATTTTTCCCATAAGCGCCATTGTATTTTTTTTGGAATTTTTTGAATAATTAAGTCAAAAATTAAATTATATTATTTTAACCTTTAAAAGGCATTTCCTTGCGCAGAACCACGTCGTTTGACATATTTTCGGTCCAACGGACTTGCCTGTAGTTGAGTTGAAGAACCAAAAAAGTAAACATGCAAACACGGGAGGGGTGTATATTTCACCTATATGGTTGTTTTGGTGGTAGATATCCACGACGTAATTACGCCATTCAAATTTGGTGACGATCGGTTTAGGGGTTTTGGGTTGGCTGAAGGTCAAAGTTTGCTGTTTCCCATAGACTTTGAAGGTCGTCCTTACAACACTCACGCTACCTTGTGAGGTGCGATTCATGGATCTGCTTTCAGCTTGGTTCAGTTCGGATTTTCATCATTATTTCAAGGTTACAGTACCAGTACATTGATAGGCGTTGTTAAAATTGATGTGACTATCTAATTATCTGCCACTAATTTTTTGGTTTGTATATGTAAGCCATGGCTAGTTGCCATCAGCCACCATAGTCCATCAGTAGTCCTAAGCCACGGCTTAAGCCAGCTAGCCAGTTATAAGGATTGTAAGCCAGCTGCCTCTACTCATGTTTCAGGATTGATTTTTCATGCAGCAATATCGGAATGGTGAGTGATGTGTGGTGCACGCAATAACAATTGTGTGATGACTGATTGCAGCGGGTGTTTTTCACGACACGTTTCGCTCGTTGTCGCATGTCGTGCCGCAGGTGCTCTATCCAGTGCCACAACTGCTCTCCACAGCTTCGGACTGCTTCAGTTGCATCGACCAATCAGAGCATCCGCTCGTTCCAGCTGGTGCTCAGTCGGTCTTTCTGTCAATCAATCGCTATGAACGGAAGAAGAACGTTGCACTCGCCCTCAAAGCACTCGGTTTGTTGTTTGTTATGATTATTGCACAAGCGTGTTTTCATGTTAGTTTGGGTGTGAATGCCAAACCAACTAAGCAAAGCACTGATTGTGCGATGCCAGTCATCACCTGTGCCTCCACTCAAATACTCACTCACGTAAATTCCATTTCGTAGCATAAAACATATTTGAATCTACTTAATTGAAACAATTAGCAAGGGCTATTCCAGTTGGTCTGTAATGTGATGACATTATACGTAGATGTAAACAGTGCAGATGACATTGGCTAGTTGTATGGTCTAAGTGCATTGCATGTAAACACTGTGATCACGTCAACCACGGCATAGACTGGGACGTCACGCCAAGGTGATCGACAGAGAAAGCAACAGGATCGATCGATGGATCAGGGAAGCGGTACACATGAGGAAAGAACAAGACAAGTCGATTAACCAAGACGAGGGGTCCTACCAACTTCCAGACACTTCCTGTAAATTGTACCTTTGATTAAACGTGAAACAGCTAAAATGTCAACTGCGTTGCTGCTGGAAAAACAATACGACACATACGTTACATTTTTTTTTATAAAACTGGTAATTAGTTGGATCTTTTCATAGTCTGAAATGTTTACATCCGCTCTGTTGTTTGCATAATCATGTCAGCATTGTCTGCGGAAAACGTGTTAAATTGGACAATGCATCGATTTCTTTATTACGTTGGCATGAGTGAGCGCATAGTGCAAGGAAGTTGTGTGTATCTCTGTGCGTGTGCTGGTATGTATGTGTGTGGTGGTATGTCTGCTTGCAGCAGTGCTTCGTGACAAAGTGTTGACTGCGGAACAGTTTGCCGGTGTTCATCTCGTCGTTGCTGGTGGGTACGATGAGCTTCTGCCCGAGAATCGTGAACATCTCGTGGAACTGCGCACGCTCGCTGATCAACTCGTTCTCAGCGACTCCCATGTGACGTTCCTCTGTAACATCACCGCCAGCGAGAAGCAGCACCTGCTTACCAAGTCCACCGCTCTGCTATACACGCCCGACTCGGAGCACTTTGGCATAGGTAGACTAAATGGTAACATATATATATATATATATATATATATGTATGCACATAATTATTGTAATTAATATATATAAGCTATATAACAGAGTGGCCCCGTTTTTTTATATATATATATATAATACATAATTAATTTCAATAACTTATGTTTTCGTGTTGAGAATGAAACGACCTTGATTTCTGCAAAAAATCTTGTAGATCTAAGCAGTATTTCTGAAGTTAGAAGCTATATAACAGAGTGGCCCCGTTTTTTTTGGGCCACCCTGTATTCGTTTAATGTAAAGTTGACAAGCGCAACTTTCAACAATGCAAGCACAAGATACATAATAAGTCCAAAAGCATGCAAGCAGAAGCATCTCATAGTTTCTCCAAAAGCTAAAAACAATTTTAACAAAACCTACTTTCAAAAACTATCATTACAGACAGAACAAATGGGTGGATTTGTGGCTAAAAACACTAAAAAACAGGCAAACAAATCGAGTATCGTAATAGGTTTGTTAGCTAATGACTGTAGATTATAGCGAGGGGCTGCCATAGCTAAGGTCTGCTATAGAGTTTGCGTTCGAGTCAGATGTCATTTTTGCTGCAGCGATTGATGGTGGTGACATTGTTGCAGACGTTCTTTATGGCGACTTCTTGCTACAGCGGGCCCAAACCGACTAAATCCCAACAGATTTTTAAACTGTTTTTTTTTCACAAATATTGTACTAGACAAAGTTTCCAGTACTGTAGCAGTTTTTTACGTCAGGTTTTTTAATCTGTTTTACACTGTACATTGCAATTTTTTATACGCTACTTTTTCAGGTGGAATCAATGACACGCAAGCAATTTTGCCAATTCTGCACATTACTCCATAGATGTCTGTCTGTCTGTCACATTTGTGTTGTCTGCTTAAACTGCTGGATGGATTTTTGGATGCCATTTTCTACCTGCATTATCTCGAATTAAGCCCATTTCGTCCCAAATTTCGTTCCCATTGCAACGAGGGTCATTCGCTGGCCCATCCCCGAAAACCCCCCTATAGACATAAAAATCTCGTAGATATTTCTTACACAAGCCGAGTTATAGCCAATTGTGTCTCAAATTTCGTTGCCATGGCAACCAGGGAGGGTCGGAAGTAAAATTGAATGACACCATTAGATTGGCCATCCCCGAAAACCATACTCTAGAACCAAAAATTACGATTCTATTTTATACACAGCCAAAGTTATGCATTTTTATGATTCTTTAAAGAATTGTTTAATTTTCCCCATAGGTACCATTGTATTTTTTTCGAATTTTTCTAATAAATACGTTTAATATTAAATTTTAATTTTCTAACCCCAAAAAGCCACAACCTTGCCTGATACCTCATCGTTTGAGCCACTGCATGCAAAAATCCGCTGAGGGGTCTGACCTGTAAGTGCGTGGAAGAAAAAAAAGGTATATGGCTATAAAAATTTTTGCGTATATTTCACCTATTTGCCGAGAAGCCCCCCTTGGGCAGATTTACATGACATTTTGTGTGAGGGGTCATCTAGCCGACGTAATCAACCGTGCCAAATTTTATCTCAGTCGGATCGGGAGTTTTGATTCTGTGGGGGGTCGAATTTTTGGATTCCCCATAAGAAAGAGAAATCGCCGTTAACACAGGGCTTGAACTACCGTTCAGCCTGTGATATACTGCATATCTACACCGTTTCTCAATAAAAACGTGCCACTTTATTTTTTGCATAACTCTTTGCATCATTGGCTGATTTTGATAATTTTTGGCACACAGCATTGTGAAAAAACTTGACGTGAACGAATATTTGTTAGCCCACCTTACCTTAATACAGTCGCTACACTACCTTGTGAAAGGCAGAAGTAGTAGTTTGGCCGTATATAACAACGAATTCATACTGGGAAGCGCATGTGTCGGCTCAAAAAGTCACTGAGACCACAAAATCTTTGAATGAAAACCTGTTACCCTGTTACATATTTAACACTGGTCGTGTTCATTTTAAAATCGTACGTCGACGAACTGAAGTGACGCATCAACAGCGAGTGAGCCGCTCTGGGTCGCGCGTTATTGAACATGCTGTTGGCGAGTCGCGTCAGCGTTCACCACTTGCATGAATTTGTGCTGGAAGGGACATTTTAAGCACACGCAGTAATAAAGATGACGTGATGTAACACGTAAGACTTTCCGCAAGATAATAACTGTTACTACTCGTGTTTGTCGCTATTCAGTTAATCATTTCTGAGCCGACACATGCACTACTCAGTATGAGTTCATTGACGTAAACGGTTATAATGCCACTTCTGAATTTCACAAGGTAGTGTAGCAACAGTATTGCGGTGAGATGGGCAAACCTGTAGTCATTTACGTCAAGTTTCTTCGTAATGCTGCATGCCGGAAATTAACAAATTGCCTCAATGTTTCACGGACTTAATTCAAAAAATAAAAGTGGCACATTTTTTCATTGAGCTAGAATGTATTTACACGAAATTTTGCACTAGGGGTCATCTAGTCAACGTAATCAACCGTGCCAAATTTTATCTCAGTCAGATCAGGGGTTTTGATTCTGTGAGGGTCGAATTTTTGGCTTCCCCGTAGGAAAGAGAAGTCGCCGTTAGCACAGGGCTTGAACTATCGTATATACTGATATACTGTATAACATCTACACCGTTTCTCAACAAAAACGTGCCACTTTTTTTGGGCCTATCTGTGTGATGTCGTGTGTAGTCCCTGTGGAGGCAATGCATGCGGGCTGTCCAGTGATTGCTGTAGACAGCGGAGGACCTCGTGAGACCGTTGTCCATCAGGTGACTGGGTTCCTGTGTGCTGCCAGTCCGGCGGAGTTTGCTGCAGCAATGAGCACCCTGATCCGTGGAGTGCCGAAAGAAGGCGTTGGGCTGGAAAGAGGTGAAGTGGAAGGAGGCAGAGCGGTGGAATGCACAACAGAGTTGAGACAACGGATGGGTGATGCCGGCAGACAGCACGTGCACGAGTGCTTCTCATTTGACTCGTTCACTGACAAACTCGATCACATCATCCATACGCTCTGCTCCTCCTAACTCTACTGAGTTGTCAAATGTCAAATGTAAATTTATACAGCGCATTGTCGTCAAAACCTCTAATGCACTGAACACACTAGTACTGTGAAAACAAAAACGTCTTTAGCGACTATCTGAAAATGTTTCCAGAACATTCCGTATCACGTAGGTCATCAGGCAGTGAGTTCCAGACAGTTGGTCCAGCAACAGAAAACGCCCGACGGCCGTAGGTGCTGAGCCGATGACGTGGCACGGTTGCATCTACAAAGCTTTTCGTTTGACTCTTTTACTGATAAACTTGATCACATCATTCGTACGGTCTCCACATTGTAGACATTGATGTCATGGTATGTATGTGTACTTTCCACCTGCTTAAATCATAGGCTGTCGGAATTTTTTTCAGTTACAAATGGAGAATATGTCGCAGAAAGTCACCTATTTTGGGGTAATGCAGCTGCATATTTTGTCACGACGTTCGGAATGCCGTTCTACTTCTAGTGACTGTTTGTGTTTTTCCGTGTGCATTTCTGTATTTTTTTACGCCACCCTGTGAAAGTTGTGCCGGGAATCCTTTGTTCGCTTGTCACGAGCCTTGTGTTTAGCAAGCTAGTTCATTGATTGGATTAGACAGCACAATAAACCACCGGCTGACCCCCTGTAGTGGGCCGCGTAGCTTGAAATTTCACATTTTTGGATAACATTTTTCAAACAATTTTCCAACAGCGCAAAGTTAAAGGGGGCAAGGTGCAGCAGGACGCCATTGAGCAAATGCCCCCCCCCTTATGTGAAAATACTGCTGTAATGTTCTTGACACTCCGAAAAAGTGCATAAATTGACTATTATTATTATTTCTGTTTCTACTACATACAGCTCAAACGTTCGACAACGTAACAATATAGCACGTATAATAACAGTATTAAAAGCAAAAAAGACCAAAACATACTTATTGTTAGTCAATCTTTAAATAGAAAATTGCTGTCTGTCGTCTGACTCGGAACATATCATGCAAAAATACGATAGTTAAACATGCATAAAGGCACCCAACAATGAATACTATATTATATATTATGAAAATAATTAATATGGCTTAACTACACTGTTTTAGCCTATGACCAAAGTCTGCATTGGTGATATGCACACAACTTCAAAAAGACTGCCGAATGAAAACTAAAAAACCCAGATGAATTCAACCAGCAATTACATATACTAACACTGAGTAGGGACCATTCCAATTCACAGACGAAACAGTTATTATATTTAACTTTTAAAAGTTTAAAATAATACAGCATCATTCACGATGATGATGATACATAATTTTCACAACGCCTTGACAGAGTTCACATGAACAACAGACGACGAACACTGCACTAGCATCCACCATTACTGCACTTGACAACATAAACAGCTCGTCATGAATCAAGCAAGTCATGAGCCCTATGCTGACAACAGATGCGGCCATCCATCCGCTTAGATCACTTAGGGCCGATTGATTCACGTCCAGGTTGAAGATAACTCATAGGTCAAAGTCGGCAATTCCGAACACATCAGTAGGTTAACTCACGCGGTTATCTCAAACAAACTCGTACAGTTAGCCTCCTGATTTTGCGACGTTAACCTGCAATTAACGCAAGATCGAAGCTGACTCATGAAAATAAGAACATTCTGCAAACCTTTCACAGTCGTAGACCGATGAACCAGAAAACGAACCATGACAGCTTTGTGCATAGTGAATCCTATCATTATAGTCAGCGAAATTATCGTAGGAGCCTAATATGATTGCATTTTTTTTTCTACATAAGGAATTCGCCATGTTGCCGTGAAAATGCCGTCTGCGCTCATGACCTTGACCTCGTTGCGTGCCTCATGCGGAACAGTCGACTTTTACATAGGGGTGATTACGCAGTAAGGCTTACAATATTAAAACTTCTTGTAATAATCGTAATCACGATTATAATATTGAAATTGTAATTCTAGCAGTTGCTGCGATGCGTTGTACTGCATTTATATCATCCTGTCGACATAAACTGTAAATTAATTGCCATTTAAATATCCTCTACTACCCAATGACATGCCATTTAGTTCATATGCCTGTAGTGGGCCATAAATGAACAGCCACGTGACTACTACTGCCAATCGAAATGCTCGATTCATGGCATGGTTATATGGACGAGGTTTAACTCGTGTATTAGCAATAAACGCGACAAATGTTAACCTCTGGACTTAACCTTGTGACCGAGATAACCTAGGTTAGGTAACCTTGGACATGAATAAATCGGCCCTTACTTAATTTCAATTTCTATGAAACTCCACTGCAGTAATCTAGATCAAGTGCAAGGCATGTTTACACAAGATGGGTATCTTTTTTTACGTAGTTTTGACGTTCAGCACTGCTTCATCTTCTAAACCTTGCCTTGCCTTTGGGGTGGGCAGGCTCCTACACCTGCCCAGTGCTGAGGCCATATCAGTTCGGCCCAATGCGCGTCCCCAAAAGTAACCACAGGTCACAAGTAACGGCTATAAAGCCGTAGACGGCTGTGAAGCCGTAAATAACGGCTGTGAGGCCGTAAGTAAACGGCTATAAAGCCGAAACCAGCACAAAAGCACTGGTAACGTGTAGTAAATGTTCTCACGTATTTGGTCAGCTCTTAGTACGCTCCTGTCCTCCAGATTGTAGAAGTCTTTCGGGTCATCGGAGCAAAGCCCCACCACCACGTCAAGATGGCTGACCTCGTTGGGGCTTCTAAACCTTTTGCACTGAAAATATCAGCAATACAAACTTTCGCATAAATTTCGGTTTTCTATTCTGTTTTATTTTTGTGTTAAAGAGACGGAGGCATGGACGGTTGTAGTGTGACAGGCGCACGAACGATAAACAATAACAACTTGATGACTGCGTCAGAGTTGCAGTCATCATTGTGGCAGTGCTGCCTCCGAAAAAAAAACCAGATCTAGTGGAAAAACCCCATACAAGGCAATGCTTCATTACACTGCATATTAACGAACACTACTATTAACAAATACTACCATATGTTGTCATCATTCCTATGCACAAAACAAAAGCAACTTCTCAAGGAGCAAAAACAAACACTAAACTACAACACTACACGTCTTGCACACAGACTCGGCAATACAAACTAAACTCAACATTGCAAATATAACGCATCTAATATCATATTAATGCTACGCACAACGAAAGTGAAATGTTCTCAACTCATTCACCTGCTATCAATCCTTTGCATCTCAACAATACTCAGATATGCATAGTATACAGTAAATGAAGCATTTGTTAATCACGCTATACGGCTGCATCAGAATATCTCAAACGCTGCACAGATTAGCAAAACACAATGGCAACATTACGTAAGACAGCCAACAACATAATCACTGCACACTGCAACCCTTCGACCCCAAAGTCAAGTCAACAAACTACAAAACTAGCAGAGTCCAAGTACAAATCCGGGAATTTTGCGATTAAAAGCCACTTTTCCACGAATGCAAGGACAGCAAAGCAGTTCTAGCTGTCTTATGCACATCATGCACTACAGAGTCATTGCTGGGCATTATTGCCAAGCTGCATTCTGACTGTAATTACCTAATCCAATGATGACAAAAACGATCGCATGATTGCAGCCACTAACTAGATACAACGAGAAATTTGAGCTAATGCTCACGAGACACGTGAAAGCCTATAGCAGTTCCTGTTCAGTAGCTTAGCTGAAAATTGGGGTGTTCACGCTAAGTTAATATACAAATACCAAATTCTCTATCTGGATCGCATAACGATAGTTCCGTGTCGCCAACTTGTGATTGATATAGACTTGTGTTGCAGCCCAAAATCGCCAAAAAATCCATAAAAACCCTATTTCGATGTTCAAGGTCATCCAAGGTCATTGATCTCAGTGGCAATCGAAAGCCAGTATACAACTTCCTATTAGTGATTAACCTAGGCACCGCTTCTGAGATACAGCGACTTATTGGCTAACAATCGCATACTTTCTTTATGCCACTCTCATTTATCGCCCTTGCTCAGAAAGACCCGTTTCGAATTTATGAAAAAGCTTTACGGTTCCTCAAACTAGAGTCTTCCAGGCAGCCGATGGTGAAGATTTGGTGATGCTAGCTTGCACCGTTTTTGACAGATCCACCCGTGTGACGGACAGACAGACGGACAGACAGAATTGCGATGGCTAAGATGCGCTGAAAGCAGTAGCTGCTTTCGCGCATAAAAAGCAGCTGCTATGTTATCAGTCAGCTGCTGAAACAATAAGCAGCATGAAGACGGAATGGCAAAACATTGTATCTGCAGTTGTTTATGTTTGTCATAAACAAATGCCCTAACTACAAACTACAATGTTATTTAAAGTGCTACTTAAATATCTACTTCATAACAAAATGAAATATGGCAAGCAAATCTGTGTGACATTTATTGACAAACTTTGCAAAAACATTCAAAACACTGGGAAAAAAGTCCAAAAATGCATTGTGTTCTTTTTAATTTTGTTGAAATGTCATGGACAACAAATAAGAAGTTTTGCCAATCGACTCCATCGTCAAGCAGCAGCGGCAACATCACTGAACCAACAAGCAGAATAAATCAAATATCACACCATTATCAGACAAAATAACATTCTGTAGCAATTTTTCGCAAATTCTACAGCATTCAATTCATTATGTTTTCTTAATGATTAATCAGTGGTTAATTTACGCAGCTCTAAATATACCCCACAAAGACCAGCAACACAGACACTCTGCAGCATTGCTCATAAGTAATGTCCAACACGGAAAGTAGGCACAATGGGCGACTTCACTTTTTGACTTAGACTTTCGCTGAGCCTGAACTTCGGTCTAAGTACCTACTTAAGTCAAAAAGTGAAGCGATTTTGCTGAGCAAAAACATGGCGACTAACACGGATAGTTTAGTAAACTAAAACAGTCTGATACTAAAAATAAATGCCGCAATGGCTACACAATGACGTAAGACGTTACGTAATTATGTAATTTGCGTGCGCGGCGCAATTAAATAAGCAAGTCCAAGCGAAACTGGTTGATTTATTCTCTGTTAGGTTTACCGGTTTTCCGCCATCTTTAATCGTTTAGTTGAACTGTGGTCTAAGTACAGACTTTAGCGTTCAGCTTTAGCTTTGGCTCAGCGAAAAAACTCAGAGAAAGTCTAAGTCAAAAAGTGAAGTCGCCCAATGTCAAATGGACAGCAGGCAAGGTACAAATCATTGATTCATACAGGCAGGGCACAGATCAATGGATCAACGGATGAGCTAGCAAACATCATTCATACAGCGCTGGAGGTAGGCTGCTGAGGCTGACGACGACGGCAAGGCAACGGCCAGACGTAGACGCAGTTTGTACCACAGACGTCAGCATACACTTCCGACACGGCACGAGATTCTTTGGACCTGAAAACATAACGTATATCATTGACATTTTACAAGGTAGTGTAGCGACACACTTGAGGTGTGGTGGGATCTGTAGTGATAGTTTTATTACAAATTGTCTCCTGATTCTGACAGTGAAAAAGTTTTAAAAAGCGGTTAATATTTGGTGAAATTATAAGGTTGTAACATGTTGTAACATGACATACAGGGTGTTCCAAAAAAAGCGGATACCCAATTTTATTTTTGGGATAACTTCAGTAATTCAGCACCGATTTTAACCATTCTTTTACTGTTACAAGCAAAAATTTATGGCGCGTAAACGTAAAGTTCTTCCACCCACTGCACCTTTATTGTGTGACCACATTACCTAGCAAAACAAACAGTCAAAGCTACAGTGGTCTTGGAGAACAGGCAACACATAAAGATATCAATTTCGTAGCACAAAATAGTTAAGCTTACTTACTTATTTGCAGTAGTGCCTTGTGACGTCATTGTTACGTCATATTGGGTTTATTTACTTTGTTTACCAGTAATAATCTTTAGAATAAATCGTTTGATATGGGCAGAATAACAAAGGATGATCGCTGTTTGATCATGGGCTTACGAACTGAGAACTGTTTTGCTAGGTAATGTGGTCACACAATAAAG
>Ga0209671_1006013_pt1 | contig 12373 bp, 8 predicted proteins | sample WorMetHERISLAND2_2_FD_187401 | JGI IMG/M metagenome (GOLD analysis project Ga0209671, IMG submission 187401) | Marine gutless worms symbiont microbial communities from Max Planck institute for Marine Microbiology, Germany - Olavius geniculatus... | ecosystem: Host-associated > Annelida >...
TAAATAGAGTGGGCGGGACCGGAAGTTGTAATTTTCTGGCAGACACTACAATTACTCTGCAAATTTCCAACAATGTGCTTAGAATTTCAATTTTGCCACAAAAAATTCTAAAATGGGAGGTTTACAGCCCCAAATTTAGCATTTTTGGACAAAGATTTTCTGATGAGAAGAACATCTTCCGACAATTTTCTGACAGCCCAACAATAATTAGGAAAGAGGTTCTTGCCCACCCCCTCCCCTTTTGCCACGACGCCAGTGCATCTATGCCCACCCGAGTGGAGCGATGGCCAAGCTGATTTGACCTGGACCGCGTCACGAATCCAAGCTATATCTGTCACACGAGCGACTGTAGGACCGTTGTGACGTTATTACCCGTTGGTGATTTGAGTTGTGGCGGCGGGGCGCCAGTTAATTGAACTGGGCCGGCGGATTTCAGTCCTCCGGATACAGAGACCACAGCACCGCAGGTGGAGGTCGGCTGGAGGTGTGGAACGTGGTGCTCCTTCTTCCACTTCATGCGTCGGTTCTGGAACCAGATCTTGATCTGTCTCTCGCTGAGGTTCAGCACGTGGGCGATCTCGATGCGGCGACGTCGAGACAAGTAGCGGTTGAAGTGAAACTCCTTTTCGAGCTCGAGCGTCTGGTGACGCGTGTACGACGTTCGCGTCCGCTTGCTGTCAGCACCGTCTTCCACTGCAACGCATATCGGACACACAGAATTTTTTAGATCGGCTAAAAAGTTCATGCTGCTCGTGGAGCGGTGATATGTCTGCTATAGCTGCAAACCGCGGGTCTGTTGTTCACTGTTGCTGGCAATGGATGGCCGCATACTGCGCTTTGATATCATTATCAGTTTTTATCACATGGGAATCATCTGACATTGAGCAGTGGTATGGGGCAACCCTGCAGGAGTTAAGCCACGCTGCCCTAGATAGGCAGCGGTGGGCAGCGATAGTAACGACGGCGTCAGACACCAACGGGCATTGAGCCCACGGTTGTCGATGATGATGATGATGAATCATCTGCCACTTCCGAGATTGTTAAACGCTTCCGGTCACGTATCTAACTCATGTAAGAAGCGCTGCTGTAAGTACGGGATCATTTCATTTACCTTCCCCAGTTTTTCTCCTTTTTGCTTACGTGTATCATGCGTTGCATGCTTGCGACTGTGCTTTGTGTATATAGGTACTCAGTGCTGATCGTACCGTTGGCGAGGTGAATACGGCGCATCCACGGGTAGATCTGCTGCTGGTACGCACACGACCCTGAGCCGGATGTCGTAGTCGTCGTACCTGTCGATTCACCGCTCGTCTGCAGTCCCGAGTACGTTCCACCGCCACTCTCTCCTGCACCAACCGAAACAGCTATATTCTCAGTGAGAATTCACCGAAACAAATTCTATTAGCCTATCAATGCTAGATCCATGATGTTGCAGTCTGTCCTCCATGCTGAAACTTTGTCGCGCTTTTGCGCCTGTTTTCTTAACGTCAGCTGCGTGCAATAGCGTTTCTATATAACATAGGCCTAATATAACGTTGTCTCACTGACGCCATATATGCGGACTCCTTTCGCAAACCATGTTCGTAAACTAAGTTATGTAGTTAAGGTTAGTGACAGATTGTTAGGTTTATAGTTACTGCGTGCGGCTGCCGCACTGAAAAAAAAGAATTTTGTTCAGTGAATACGCAATGAAAATAGCAACCTGAGATTTCTCGCGCCTAGTTAAGATTTTGATGTGAACAGATGTATTTCGTATTATTGTATACGTTTCTCACTTTTGTTCTGTAATTTTCTGTTATGTAATGTGCTGCGTATTTAGGCTATACGGGTGACGGTGAACAAAGTCTTTCATATCACCGACCGGCGCCAACGCCGTCCGCCGTCACCACATCACCGTCGACGCCAGTGGTGCCATCTGGCGAGCTGCTGCGCGACGAGCCAGACCCCGAGCCTTCACCGGCGGAAGGAGATCGACTATAGTCGGATCTATTCCCATCAACTTGGCGGCCGCCCAGCGACCCACCGGAAACGGTTTTACCGCTGGGACCAGCACCCGCACCGGAAATTGTTCCATCGGGCTGTGATGGCTGCTTGTTTGTTTCCGGGGCGGCGAAGGGCGTCGTCGTCACAAGATGGCCGCCGCTGCCGCCGTTATTACTTCTGGTTCCGGTTTGCCTCGACGACACCTTGGCAGCTGTGGTCTGATGGTAGGGGTCTTCGTTTGCAAGGTACGCCGGCGGACGCCCGCTGCAAAAGTCAAGCGGCGGAGAACTATTCACTCTGTTGGACTGGTGGAATGATGGTGATATCTCTGATGTAATCCCTCCTGCGGTGTCCATGAGCGGAACCGATAGCGGTTGATGCGTTCCACTGGAAGTAGAAAAAGACGAGCCAGAGGAGCCGCCGAGATGATGGTGATGGTGTGCCGCTGCCCCGGCATCGAGTTCTGAGTAGTAACCACCACCCCCGACACTGATGCCGCCACTGATGCTGCCGTTGTGGATTTTCTCGGAGGGGTAGCTACTGTTGATGTAGCTCGGATAGACCCCGCCGGCGTACATGTCAACGTCGCTGTAGTGATGCCGGAGCAGGTGCGATGACGGCGGACCGCCGCTGATGGGATAGTCTACCACGCCGGGTCCGCCGTGCAGCAGATGGTCGCCTCCGGCCCCGGCGGACAGACAGTGTCCGGCGCCCACAGACCGATCTGCCACGCCTCCCGCCCGGTAACAGTACGCAGCCGGATTCACGAAGTACGAGTTCATGATGCTTGCAGCTGGGAAGGGACGGCCAGGCTGAGTTGAAGCGGGTGCCAGCGGCGTTGACGTTCAACTCTCAGCGCCGCGATAAATTACTACTGTCGGTACTCACCCGCCCGTCGACAGGCACACCGCACGATGCACTACTAGCCCGGGCGCATTCGTCGTAATCTTGCAGTATAAGCCGGCGTCCGTTTGGCTGTGGGCCGTGGCTAAGGAAACAGAGATTAGCGCCACTGTCTCGCGAAAACGTAACGTAGACCTATCCACGTTCCAACGGAGTAAAAGAGACGGTTACTGCAACGGCGGCGCGCACCATGCGGTCACGTGACTCAACGAAACGTTTTCGAGTCGACCGACGACGCTCCTCCTCGGCCACTCACTCTATACCGCGACTGTTTCCGGTCTCGCACAAAATCTCGCGTGGTGGCGGTGTTTCTCGCTAGAGTTTGAAGCTTGACGCGCTAGCTGGCGTCGATCGCCCGGCGAATCATTTGGTCTTATATAACGCTAACTGTTATGACTCAATCACTCAGTAGGCACGGTCGGTCCGGTCGATCGTCGTCCATAATCTTTACGCCGCGCGCCGGTGACTTTTACGAGCGATCGTTTAGTAGTCGGTCATAAAATGGCGCCGAATCGGCAGCAGTAACAAACAACCTACCGCCGTGTAAACGACCAGATCGTCGAAACGACGCACGGACGGACGGACGATCAAGTGCGCGCTGGGCAATAGCAATAACTCAACTGTTGTGCAAAAACGCGGCCACCGGGTGGACTAGGCGAGGCGATGGGCGATGGGCATTGCAGCAGGCGGGCGGTCGGGCAATAGGCAGACGCAACGCACAGTCTAGTCGACTAGTAGCGCAGCGCAGCGCATCATTGTGCGCGCAGTGCAGCAGTAGTAACGGCTTCGCCAACGAGCTTTCACCGGCGCTCGCACTGTGTACTGGTAGATGAATACCAGAAAAAAACTTGGCCATTTTGAATATATTACTCTACAGTGCACCGTATACGTAGTCTCTGGAGCATGCCCGGAGGCAACTTCACAGCTGGGCTGCCGTGCTGGCTCGGATAGGGCGGACCGACTGCAACGTAACGGCCAAGCCTAGGGGCCTATTTTGAACAGTTCTACGTTACCGCTATGTGATAGTTTTATTTATAAACACTGTTTGGTGCATGCTACTGCTATATTTCGTGGTGCTTCACGCGGTTTACCAATGTCTATTGTGATCTGTGCATACTGACGGCGCATTTTGCTTAACGGTTATTGTATTGTAAGCTTATCACAATTTGTTATAATTGCACTGTGCAAAAACTGGGTCACAACGATCAGCTGATTGGTCCATTTCTTTATGACTGATTTCCAACCTTCCGTGCGCGATTTTTTTGGTTTTTATTGCGATTGTGTTCAGTATGTCGACACTCAGATTTTGATTGCTCCTTAGATATTACTGCTTATTAATTGATTTTATTGAGGCGTTAAAAAATTTCTGTACTCGTGGTTGCCGTTTGTCTAAAAAACCACTGTTCTTAAAAATTTTAAATAGGTTCTATCGGTGCATTTTTGCTTGCTTTCAAAGTTTTACTGAAAAAAACACTTTGCATCTAAGCCTAGTCCGTTATGCTGCAGTAACTTTTCGTTAGTTTTTACGGGTTAGGTTCTTGTTTAGTTTCAGTGCCACTTTGTTTTATCAGCTGACAGTTGCTGAGTAACATATTACACGGCATGTCTTTAAATAAAAATTTTAAAAAATACATTATAATTATTTATCAACGTACTCAGTTCTTCTGCAGATTGCAACCGGGAGCACGGAAATTTCTAGGCCGAACACATGACAAGATCGTGACGTTTCGGTTACATTTCAGCAATACTTGCATTTGCAGTGCAGGGAACATCTGGTCTCGTTCGTGACAGCGGGAGTTAGCATACGTGGCGTCGCAGGGGAAGGAGGGGGCACCGCTTTCTGATTTTTTAAAAGTACAAAATTGGAGTTGAGCGTATTTTACTTTGAAGAAATTTCCAGGCAACGTTAAATTTTTGAATACATGTACCCCATATCTTTTAGGTAAATGTGATATTATTATTCGGTTTCCGCATGCAGCACACGCGTGCATCAAAATAGCCTAATATTGTCGTCAGTAATTTGTAGCTGACTGTCATCGGGAAATTGCAACTCCCCAACTTTTTTTTAACCCACGACTCCTCTGATTTTCATTGTGTCGAAATTAGGCCAACCAGCAATAGCTAGTGGCCAACTTACACCAGTCAGTTGCAGTGTGGTGGGCCTACGTGTACATGACGTGTATTTCAGTTGGCCGGCCAATCACATTGTGTCCTTGACCGGTCGCACCTGCTACTCTAGTGCGCCAAATACTCGCCCCGCGGCGCCACTGTACTGCTGATCCACGCTATTTCACATTTTGCCATTCACTGTGATTTGCAAACGTTTACCATATTAACTTACAATTTTCTGCCTGAAAAGTTTTATTGCAAACGTTTCTTTTAATTTGTACATCATAGCACTGACTTGCGGCCAGGGCGTCCATCCCCCTTCAGCACCAGGAGGCAACCTTTTCCTCAACTCGGATGCTCTTTTTTCCTTCCCTCTTTTTCCTCTCTTTCCCGTTTTCTTCCATTTATCCCCCGCTTTTCGCTCTCATTTCCCTTCTTCTTCTTCCCGTCTGTCTCTTTCTCTTCCCTTTTCTCCTTTTTCCCTTAGAAGTAGGACCCATTAAATGCAGCCAGAAGGTCTTGGGGAGCGCTGTAAGCTCCCCCAGCGGGGTTTGGGACAGAGTTCCAGCCGAAATAGAATTCGGTGGATTTTGGCCTTTAAAATATGGCATCTGGTGGCAAAAATTTAATTATTTTCCATATAGTTAAGCGATCAACTTTAGTGCCGTTTAAACAACATGGCATGGCATCACAACTTTAAACGTAAGCAAGGCTGTCGCCAGAATTTTTGCTTTAAAAAAAGTTTGAAATTTCTCTTCCTTTCCCTTTTCCTCACACCTCCCCTTTCTCTCTTTTTTCTTCTTTTCTCTTTTTTCTCTTTTCATCTTTTCCCTTCCTTTCCTTTTTCTTTTCTTAGAAGTAGGACCCTTTAAATTTAGCTAAGGATCTGGGGGAGTGCTGTGAGCTCCCCAGCAAGGTCTGGGCTGCTAACACCTTTCAAATACGGCCTTGAAAGTAAGGGCCACAAAAAGGCTTAAAGAGGGCTTAAAATGGAGCTGTAGTACGCAAAAATGTCGCATTTTGTGCCATGCGCTTCTAGGCAATTTGCCACCGAAAAAAATATTTTCCCCAATTTTCGATTTTTTATTTTTCCCCCAACATTTTACAGGAGGCATTTGCCTCCTCCTGTCAATGGAGTGGACGCCCCTGCTTGCGGCAGGGTATCGGAATAACGATCAAACGGTCGTGAGTTCGATTTCCGAAGGCTAGTAGGCCTAATTGGATGGGTGACTGTCTGCGGACAGCTAAACCATCTAAGTATATAACCAGCACCAAGCTTAACTCAGTCTTACATCCCTCGTGGGTTGGTAAATAAACCTGTGTGGCTGGAGTTAAATCGGAGCGGCCTTGCCTGCTTCGGATAGCAGATGATCCCGTACGGCATGCAGGTGACGCTCCGTAGCTTTGCGATGGTTTTCCATATAGAATTATACACAATCTTTAATATGAAATTTGTGCAGTGTGCACGTACCATGTAGGCCTACGCTTGATGTGTGCACTAAGATTAAATTACTAGCTTACTTTTTACTTTTTTTACTTACTTACTAATCTCGCGTTGAACTTCGGGTAGGTTTATGTCATGACCATCTACACGGATGAACTTTTTGTGCCCTATACTACAGTTTTAACTATAGGCCTACTTTTTGGCGCTTACCGAGTGACGTAACTGAATTGAAAAGACCTTGTTTAGTTTTTGACGCGCTACAGCTGTGCTGACTGTAAGGCGTCTATGGCACGGTTGTCGTCTGTCTGTCCGTCTGTCGTCTGTAGCTGATGTATTGTGGCTTAACGGTAAGTCTTATAGGGGGTTGGCGATAGTACCGTCGGATAGGGCGCTGGCAACTTTCTATAGGCTGTCAATGTCTCCAAGTCTCCATGCAGCGGTTTGGCCGCAAATTTCAATGGAAGATTTTAAGCTATAAGTGGCCGTATCTCAGAGACGGTAAGAGATAGGGCCAAGGTTGCTGTTGATCATTAACAGGGAATCGCATACGCACTTTCAAATGAAATGAAAATCACTGATTTTGGATGACCTTGAAGGTATTAGGCCTACTGTAATAACTTACTGTTTGCCCGTTTGCCAGTTCGTCAACAAGAAAGCTCAGCTGTTGCTAGGAAAGACGCCATGCAGCCGGCAGTTCCTGTTGCAGTACTGACCTTCAAGGTCATCCAAAATCAGTGATGTAAAAAGCGAAGAGGCAGTGTGGGGGTTCTGGGGACAGACAGAGTCCCCCAGCGGGGTCCAGGGGCGGAGCCCCGATGGGGAAACTGAGGGAGAAGCTGAAAAGCTTTCAAAATTCACTTACCTGAAAACTCTTGTTTTGTGATACAATTTTTGCAAGCGATCTGAAAACGAGAAGGCACCTGCCTTTTCGTGCCTCAATGTATAGCTACAGCCCTGTCTACATAATATATGCAACAGATGCACAACTGTTGCTCAACAGTTGTGCAACAGTTGCACACCATGCAGGCATTCTCTAACTCGCTCGTGCTGCGTCAAATGCAGCGTAAGCCTGTTGTAAGCCTTCACATCACCAACAGCGATAATAATTCAGGGAACTAATGCGCGGAATTTCGAGCCGAGTTTTTTTTTGCAAAAGTAATATTCTCTGCACATATCATAGGCCTTCGGGTTGCGTGGCGGGATTTATCTGCGAGACTAAAGGCCCGCAGAGCTTTATTGCAACCTACAGCATAGAGATAGTGGAATAATGCCGCGTCCGCCCTGCAGGGCTTAACTGAGGACCGCTACGAACGAAGAAACACGGGCGCCGACATTGGAGTTCAGTGTTCAGAGGGGTCAACCACTCCTCACATCATTTTACTTCATATAACTATACCAAATTGTTGAAATGGGGCCAACCAGCACTATTCACGGCACGAGACAGAAGGACGGACGGACTGACGTACTGGCAAGACGTGCATTGCGGCTTATTAAGACGCTTACGTTTTGCTAAGAGGGAGATTATTTTAGCCTCAAATTGTGTATTTTTAAAATCAGTTTTTTTTGAGAAAAACAAAATTTTACGATCGGTTAAATTTAAGTGGTGGGGTGCCTCTGCCCTCTTCTGTCGACGGCTCAGGAATCTAGCTTTTGGGGGGGGCGGTGACGGTGTCCCCACGGAGCCGGTGTATGTGAAGGCGTGCACGGCAAGGCGTAGCTGACAGGGAGGCAGAAGGGACGTCGGTCGGTTGTTGCGATGTTCTGACATGGATACAACAGTTCGACGTCGCATGATGTATCGCGAGGCCGAGCAGAAGGTCTTTCCATGCAGCGTGCTGAGGCGATCAATCATTTCTGCTCAATGCGCCGCCATGCCGTGCCGACGAGCGGTATTGGAGACTATTGCTATCTGACGACATGGCGACGAAGACAAGACTTTTTGTGTCCTCAGTATTAATGTACTTTTGCTTCATCTTCCCAGGTTTTTCTGCACAAGCGTGTTAGATGTCAACTAAATTCGTAAATTCCCCTGCATACAATTATACGTTGCACAATGCATTAATCATCTCTGCACAATGCGCCGCTGCCGGGCCTGCGGTATTGGAGACTATTGCTATCTCATGACGTGAGGAAGACTTTCACTGTACTCAGTCAGCACTGAGCTGCAGTATTGTTAATGCTGCTGCGGCTGCCGTCACCAACGTCAACGAGACAGACTATCGGCATAGATTTGCTGTTAACCCATTTTGTGTGGCTACAGTCCATATAGATAGAAGTCCGGTTCCAGCACGTAGTATTTAAGTTCTCATTCTAGATCTCGTCTTATACTTCTTAAATCAAAACACTGGCATCTTGGCTCTTGCCTAAAGATTAAAAGATCGTGTACAGCCTTTTACGAAATACTCATCACACTGCCGCTACGGAGCGTCACCTTTCAGGAGACCACACAGTTTACCTGTTACCCGACACATGTAAACGCGCCTAATATCCTTAGTATTGACCATAGCTGAAGTTTTTCACTGAGTCCAATGTTTTTTTTGTGTTTTTTTGTTATCTAATTTATTTAACAAAGAACTTTCTTCTGTTGATATTTATTGTAGACTAGAAACACAATATACGAATGTTACCGTTTTAAAACTCAATCAACTTACGTAATATACAATATTACGAAATAATGCAGAGTAGCAAAACACAATTGTTCATCCCGGCACGCACGAGAGTCTATTAAATAACATTGCAAACAACATTACATTAATACTGACATTGTCCGCATAATATTTCGTGCATATACGACGACTGCATACATTTCGTAACTCAAAAATAGATTGATTGTCGTAATTATTTTATTAAAAATATACTTTCGCAAAATAAATAAACTGATATACATTTTGGGGACAAAAAATCAGAAAAAAATACGAAAAAATGGAAAAAAAGGAAAAGGAGGAAGGGGAAGATTGGTGTGACTAAAAGAAAAAGTTGTTTTATGACACTGTGGGGGGCGGTGCCCCTATAAAATCAAAGTTCGAAAACTGTAGGATTCTTGAGACAGAGACAGTAAGTCCAATGTTTGTGGTGGAGCAACAACCGCTCAAATGGTTTTAGCCATTTTCAGCGGTATCCAAACTTTATATCTAACGTTTATCCACACTGTAAACATCTGCAGAGTAAGCTTAACGTTTCTACTGTTTTTTTAGCAATCGAAATGACATTATAACGTGCCCGATTTCGGGACTCAAAACCTGCACTTTAAGAAAAAGGGGAAACCCATTGGGCTAAAAAAATTTTCTTACAGAAGTTTATATTAAACAACGCCGCACCTGCATATCAGTCTGAAGAGAAATAAGTTTTGAGGGCGATAAATATAAATAATATGCTTTATATATACAGAGCAAATTTTACGACATTATATAGGCTACTTATCATCTTTGTAAATCGACAAAATTATATAATATAGTACAATATTACACTGTTCATTACAATACTGTCACATCTTATACAACATTTCAGTAAATTCTTATAGTCTAAAATAATCTTAATGTTATACACGTATACTATATGACTATTCTTACAAAAGTGTCAATAACGCATTATAAATCGTTAAAATATCAGTAAATAGACCCTGTGTAATAAGTCTGTAATAAAAACTGTAGAAATACGGCAGTTGAGCGATTATAAAAGTCTGGACTACAATTTAGGGACAGTCCTGCAGCCATTTGGCCTTGCATGCAATTCGGTTCGATGACGTAATCAGCCAGAGACGTGGTGCATCAAACAAGTAGGCGAGACAGAAATGTGCAATTTTTGACAGACAGCTGTGAAATTTCAACAGGGAAGATTATGGAACACCAAAATTTTAACTTTTAGTTTGGCTCTATTTTTTCGTAAAAATAGAAATTTTCAGCCTTATTTAGTTTTTATTGGAAAAATAATAATTTCCAACGTTTGAAATTTTAGAAGAAAAAGCGGGGCAATTGTTCTTTGACCCCTGCATTCCAATTGAGATTGATTGACTGATTAGCGACGCCACCGGACGTGATAATAATGGTGCCATTAGATGTCTGGCAGTGCTGCTGGAAAGGCCGCTGCCTGCATCCAACGCTCATATGGAGATGTACCAGCACCACCACCGTATAGCATAGAGTTGAACGCAGAAGCTGAACATCGCGAGTCGACGAATGATGATGGCACAGTCTGCTGCTGTAGCTTGTCTCTTTGTTGGTGCTGATTGTAGCGCTGCTGAGACGGTTCATTCTGATGACCTGCAGCAGTAGCTGATCCTGTAGTATTGGTAGTAGGTGGCATTGGACACTCGTCACCGGAAGCAACTCCACTGTCTGCAGCGCCCCCTGGTGATTGCACGTCGCCGTCACCGCTTTCCTCGTCCTCTCCGCCAGGACCAGTCAACTGTTAACATCAGACCAAGTCTACTTTAGTTAAAAATGGATAAAAATGCGATGTTGCTTTCTCATACGTCAAAATTCGTGTCAGTCTACGAAAAAAGCTTTTGGCTTTTGGAGTTCTTAGTCCCCCAGACTCTTTTGGCTCGGTGGCGCATTTAGAGGACATGCTGTGATGGCCCCAATTGACGAGAAGACACAAATATCTGATTCGGGTCCGCTATTCCGAAAGTCTACTATTCCCACTAACCCTAAGCCTAACCCTAAGGCTGACCCTATACCCTAACGCTAACCTTAACCCTAACCTTAACCCAAACGTTGGTACTGTAACGCTGTTGGTATTGTAACGCTGGTGGCGTGGCGTAGTTGGTAACGCGTTTCGGTTGAAACGAAGTTACTCTACGCCGAACCCGGTTAGTGCTGCGATGGGCGACTGCCTGCGGGCAGGTAAACCATCTCGATGCGAAGCCTGCCAGTTAGGTCGACTCAGCCTTCTACTCTCCGTGGGACGGTAAAATGAGTAGTAACTCATTTACATGGGTTACGGAAGGTGGGGACCTTAGTACAGCTGACTGGGGCTGCCTAGCCGGCTGCTGCGTTAGCCTGTGTCTGCAGGCTGCACGTGGTGGTCGTGCGGCAGGCGGCTCTGGTTAGTGACTAAAGCGAATTAGAGGCGTGTTTGCGACGATGCGCTATACAAATTGACGACCTTGACCTTGACTTTTACTGTGGCGCGTATCTGCACAATGGACTTTCGGAATGACGAACCTTCGGAATAGCGGGCCGGTACCAAATATCTTCGGTTTTTCTGCATTTCCAACTTTCAGAAAAGTGGGTAGATTTGCGGTTTCTATTAAACGTCTAGTAGCTAAAAATGTTTAAGCCCCCAATTTCTGGTCGAGGGCTGTGTCCCTAAACCCTGCTGGGGTTCCGCTCTTAGAATCCGTTACGGTATAAGATCGGGTTTCACGTTCTCCCTGCCCTTTTCCCCAAAAAATCCTAAATATGCCACTGTGCTTTAAATGAATGTGACCGACAGTGCATGAAAATGGCTATCTATGTAGTTGCGGAAACAGATAAGTCTTTGAGAGCTTTACGAAGAACCAGAGCACTGCAGAATAAAGGTTCCTGATGTGGGGGAAAACGTGGTTCCATATATTAAACCGCAGTCGGAGAAGGCGCGCGTTTCAAGGTGAGTCGGTATCCTCACACAATGCGAGACCCGTGCCTCTCTCTAAATTTTAGTTCGTCAGAAAATATTTGTCAAAAACACGCATTTTGCGGCTGAATATTTTCGTTTTGGAAGAAATTGGCTAAAATTAAAAGTTTGAGTATATTGAGCACACATACTAGTATTTTCTGTTGGAATGTGCAACTGTCAGGGCCGGATTTAGGAGGGGGCGGGGACCCCGGGCCCCAGGCCTCCCACCAACAGGGGGTCTCCCACCAAACCCCTCAATTTTTAAAACCCCGTAATTCGATAGCCAATCCTGGCTTGCATAACTTTTGCTACCACCTTTGTATCGTTAAGTAGATT
>Ga0209671_1006016_pt1 | contig 12370 bp, 4 predicted proteins | sample WorMetHERISLAND2_2_FD_187401 | JGI IMG/M metagenome (GOLD analysis project Ga0209671, IMG submission 187401) | Marine gutless worms symbiont microbial communities from Max Planck institute for Marine Microbiology, Germany - Olavius geniculatus... | ecosystem: Host-associated > Annelida >...
CTTACACAGACAGCGTTATAGCCAACTGTGTCCCAAATTTCGTTGCCATGGCAACGAGGGTCGGGGAAAAATGCGATTGGCAGCATTCGATGGCGCATCTCCGAAAACCCCCTTATAGATGCAAAAATCTCGCAGATATCTCTTACACAGACCGGGTTATATCCAATTTTGTTCCAAATTTTGTTGCCATGGCAACGAGGGTCGGTCGGGGAAAAATGCGATTGGCAGCGTTCGATGGCCCATCCCCGAAAACCCCCCTATAGGCGCAAAAATTTTGCAAAAATCTCTTACGCAAGCCGAGTTATAGCCAATTTTTTCCCAAATTTTGTTGCCATGGCAACCAGGGAAGGTCCGAGGTAAAATTATATGACACCATTAGATTCGCCATCCCCGAAAACCATACCCTAGAACTAAAAATTACGACTCTGTCTTATACACAGCCAAAGTTATGACCGTTTAAAGAACTGTTTAATTTTTTCCCATAGGCGCTATTGTAATTTTTTTGATTTTTGCGAATAAATACATTAAATATAACATTTTAATTCTCTAATCCCAAAAAGGCACTTCCTTGTGCAGAACCGCGTCGTTTGACATATTAAGCGTATAAATCCCTTTAAAGGTCTGACCTGTGGGTGAGTGGAAGAAAAAAAAGGCATATAGAAAGAAAAATTTTTGCGTATATTTCACCCATTTGCCGGGAAGCCCCCCTTGTAGGGATTTGCATAAAATTTTGCATGACGGGTCCCCTCGCCGACGTAAGCAACCGTGCCAGATTTTATCTCAATCAGGTCAGGGGTTTTGATTCTGTGGGGGGTTGAATTTTTGGCTTTCCCATAAGAAAGAGAAGTCGCTGTTAACACAGGGCGTGAACTACCGTTCAGCCTGTGATTGTCTGGATTGATTGTCCCCAGATTGGCCAGAATGTGTCAAGTGGGACATAAAACACTGCTCACTCGCTCTGTGACTTTATCTTTTGACAGATTTTTTTTTGCTGAGTCATTTCACTGAACAATACTTCAAGCTAATCGATAAAGTCTGTACTTAAGTTGATGATACTTGGCCTGCAAATGATACCGGCAGCCTCTCAATTATGCTTTTGTTTAAGATTTTGTCATAATAGGTTTTTAATGATGCACTATACAGAAATTTGTTTTTTTTTCATACTGTTCTAGGAGTTGAAAAGTACTTTCGTCACTCCACTTCATCTTTCATCTTTGTTTACAAACAAACGAGCAGTGCTATCGTCTGCTCAGACTGACCAATCACAGCTCAGTTTTTTAGCTGGTTTCTGGCGCAAAATTGAACATGTTCTATCCGGTGCCAGTTTCCGGCTCAAGAAAAATCTGGCACCAGAAAAGTATGGCAGACTGACCAGTTTCTGATACCAGTTGACTGGTGCCAGAAACAGGTGCCTGAAACTGGCCAGTGTGTCATCACTATTAGACTGGTTAAACTTTGGTGGTCTTACTATAATACTATATATACTTAATAATATTATTTAGCAATTTTGTTTTATTCGTAACCAAAATCACCTTACGAGGGGTCGCCAACGGCACAAACATTATCATCGGATCTTTTACTTTTTTACGCCCATGGACAGCTCAGGGATCTGGACCCCCAGCCAGTTTCGCTAATGGGCGAAGCTTTTTATATTTTTCAAGCAGAGTTTTTCAAGAAATGAAAGTTTTTCAATAAATAAACACATGATTTCATAATACTGACGCTAATAAATTAGTGTTCGATGTTTAACAACAAGAAAAATATTCAACACTGCATGCTAAAGTAGACGGTTAGAGGCGCTAATTTGGAACTAAGCATGATCGGTGCGTAGGGGGCTACACTTTAATTTCTTGGTTTGACGTAATTTCGCACGCTGTTATTTTGTTTTATTTTTTTCACTGACCAGCCATGGAACCCCTGGCATATGCCCGCAGAACCCCGGTTGAAAATCACTGACTTAGACGGTCTAAGTCAGTGATTTTCGACCAGGGTTCCGCAGACCATATCTTTCACTTAGACGTCTGCTCTGCAGAAACTTTGATGTGTCCACTCAGCAAAAGCCAGAGCGAAATCACTTCGGTTTTGGCTTTTAAGTGTGTTCTTATACCATACTTTAGCTCGCCGAAAGTCTTACGTCAAATAGCTGTTTTAGTTGTGATTGTGTTGTGAAATGTTCAGGGACACAGGATGTGTCGTCTTGACGGTACTGTGACTAAGAAGGAGGAGCGCCAGCGTATCATTGACACGTTTACCAGAGACGCAAGGTTCACCTCATTCCTGCTGACTACAGGGGTAACTTACCTTGCCTTACCTTATCCTTGTAGCAGGCACCCAGGGCAGGCTGCTACACCTGCACAGTGCTCAGGTGGTCGTATCATTTTTGGCCCACTGCACATCCCCAAATATAACTGAAGGTTACTGTGAATGGCCGAGAAACCATAAATGGCTCTGAAGCCGAAATCGGCGTTCAACCAATGCATTTAACGTGTGGCATATTCACCCTTTCAGAAGGTTGTCTGCTCTTGGTTGGCTCCTTTTCTTCGGATTTAAAATTTTCAGTTTCTTGGAGCAGTAAGCCCCACCGCCACAACGGGGTGGCAGACTACAGTCGGGGTCAACAGGGGTAGCTCAACGATCAGTGTAAGCAGACGTCTGATTGGTCGATAACGACCATCAGACTTTGTAAGAAGCAAAGTCTATTTATCGTTTGGTTGTTTTCTTAACACTACCACGTAGTGAGTGATTTAGATATAGAGCATTGTTTACGATCATCACAGGCAACAATCATCACAGGCAACAGTTTCCTATCCAGAAAATGTTTTTTTGCAGGCACAATATTGGTTATGGTAAAACGAATGATGTTGTTAGATGCAATAAGAGTAAAAGTAGGTATTAATTATTATACTAAAATGGAGATGTTAAACAAAAGATTGATTTTTTTATCAACTTAATCAAAACGCCAGCTGTAACTTGAAATTTGGCATCAGTACGATTAGGCAGTCAAAGAGATTGTCATCATTTTCGTCGAAGTGAGCAGTCATTTTCACTTGCCCAAAGTTTAGTGTTTCGATAATGCCGGGTTAACTTGTTGGCAATTTACCCCCGCAGTTTGCCCCGGGGCTTGGGTACTCAGCCTGGCCATCCCTCGGAGGGTAGGTGCAAAGAGTAACGGGGAAAGCTGGGGCATAAAAAGCACCACACGATGCACTTGCCTAGTGTTCGTGATGTCGCCATGTAAACTTTTGTTTGGCTGATTTCTAAGGATATGTAGATCTGCCCGTCCTGTAGGTTTTTTTGCTCAAGGAGGACTAGACATTTTAGGTTGACTGTCCTTGAACGTTGTGCTTTTGCCACAAGATAGTATCTGTTTGTTGTCTGTTTGTCTGTCTGTCATCTGTCTGTAATGCATATTTTGTGGCTAAATGGTACATATTACTGGAAAACTGTCTAAACTAGTAAATAGGGTTGTCCAATGGCTACCATGTGGTACCAAATCAGATGCTCCTGCAGTCTGCCGTTCTTCCAAATTGGCCATAATTTATTTATTTTCATTACTGTACACTGTGTTTCATAAAAAACAACTCCTTTTTCTTTCTTCTATAATTCACTCAAATGATGATCAATTTAAATGAAATTTTTACCAATTGTAGCTGAAGAAATACTAATTCACCATATTTTAAGAAAAGCTGCGTTTTTGGTGCCTAACATGTTAGGCATTGTTCATAGATAAGTATATTATAAATACTATAATTAGATACTTTATGCTAAGGCACAAAAAACAAATTTACTAGTATATTGCCTCAATACAGAAAAACAAAACTCTTTCGAATTTTTCATCTGCCGTGCCGTCAGCAGAAATTAAAACTAGTAGCTAAAAGTATTAAAACAATTAGAAGTATTATTATCATTAGCATATTTATAATATATTTATCTATGGTACACCAAACTTGTTAGGTCAACCAAAACGCAGCTAAAATATGGCAGTTCATTAAATATTTTTTGCTAGTCGTGACGTAATGCTGACATCATAATGTGTCACTGGTACAAGCTTGTTAGTCTCAACTGGTGCCGTCAGTTGCTTCCCTGCTTCGATGGTTCACTGATGAAAAGTGTTCATCGTGTCAGCACTAAACAACATCGGGACATGAAATCAGGCATCTTGCGATCCAAAAACTCAACTTCTTGCAAGCTTAGTGTGCTAGTGCATTGTCTTGCTCAAACATTTTAAAGTCAACTATCTCCACAGACACGTAAATGCGATCGCCTTGCACATTTTTTTGTGGCTGCAACTGTAGAACTTTTTTGTCATCAAGGAGCCAGGGTCTTCACTATTGGAGCAGGGTAGTAACTAACAGCACCAGTTGAGACTTGCAACTTGTACCCGTGACACATTATGACGTCAGCATTACGTCACAACTAGCAAAGAATATTTAATCAACTGCTATATTTTGTTGAAATATTTTTGAATCAGTATTTCTTCAGGTACAATCTGATAAAAATTTCATGTAAATTGATCATCATTTGATTGCATTATGACAGAAAAAAGGGGTTGTTTTTTATGAAACAGTGTATAATGCCTGACGAGATGACAGATGTGACATCTGTTATACTACAGGGTGGGCCAATAAAAAACGTGGCACTTTACTTTTGTCCATATCTGCGCCAATCATTGACCAATTTTCCAAATTCTTTCACTGGCTCACTCTACAGACACTATATAATAAAGTGATTATTATATATCCCACTTCACCAAAAATGCATCTCTACACTACCTTGTGAAATATAAGTGAAATATACGTATATAACGATAATGACAATCAAACAGTTTGGAAAATTAACATAAAACAGTTCAGACTAAGATTGTGGTGAATGATCTGTATGACACTAGACTGTGTGGGTCTAACACAGTCTAGTGTCATATGGATCATTTGCTGCAATGTTGGTCTGAAGTTTTTTTATGCCCGAAAGCAACTACTGCTTTCAGCGCGTCTTAGCCATCGCAATTCCGTCTGTCCGTCCGTCTGTCTGTCCGTCTGTTACACGGGTGGATCAGTCAAAAATGGTCTAAGCTAGAATTACCAAATCTTCAACGTCGACTGCCTGGAAGACTCTAGTTTCAGGAACTGTAAAGCTTTTCCATAAATTCGAAGGGGGTCACTTTGAATGAGGACACTAAATGAGACGGGGTGGGCAAAATTTGCGATTTTTGGCCAATAAGTCACTGTATCTCAGTAACGGTGCGAGATAGGGCCTAGGTTAATATTAATCACTAATATGAAGTCGTACACTGGCTCTTGATTGGCACCGAATTCAATGACCTTGAATGACCTTAAACGCCAAAATAGGGAGTTTTATGGATTTTTTGGCGATTTCGAGCTGCAACGCATGTCTATGTCATTCACAAGGGGGCGACATGGAACTATCGTTATCCGATCCAGATAGAGAATTTGGTATTTGTATCTTAACTTAGCGTAAACACCCCAATTTTCAGCTAAACTACTGAACCGGAACTGCTATAGGCTTTTGCACGTCTCTTGAGCATTAGCTCAATTTTCTTGTTTTTATTTACCTAAATGCTGATTACTATCCTGAGTTTTCTGTTACATTTACATTTTACGAGGTAGTGTAGAGATGCATTTATGGTGTGTTGGGATATATAATAATCACGTTATTGCATATTGTCTGCAGAGTCAGCCAGTGAAAGAATTTTGAAAATCGGGTCAGCAATTGGTGCAGATATGGAAAAAATAAAGTGACACGTTTTTTATGGCCCATGGTGTGGTGTTGATTGTAGCATTTGAGAGCAGCGTTAGCGTAGTGTGTAGAACTGTAGTCCGCTCTTAGAATTAGCTTTCTCTCTGCGACTTTAAGTCAGATGCTGGCCTCCAGACATAGGCGTTATGGCCGGCTGACCCTAGCGACAGCTGTGCTTCCTGTTAGTTTTAGTTTTCGCTGTGTTGTAGGTCGGTGGCGTCGGCCTCACTTTGACTGCTGCCGATCGAGTCATCGTGAGTGAGTATCTACATTCAACTGCTTACTGTGTCTGCATGAGGGCTGCAAAAACAGATTTTTCCAATATCCCAACAGAGTTTTTTCTTGCTTTTTCGGTCCGAGGGTTAACGCACAGTTTTTGATAGAAGTCTCAGCTTTATTGGCTTTGGTATTTGGAATGATCACTGCTAGATACTGTTTGAAGTAAATCTTACAATAGTGCATGGAAAGTTTGTCCATCTGTCTGTCTGTCTGTCTCATACCACTACGGCTCCTTCTCTGCCGCATGGTAGCGGACCCCGACCGTCCTTGGGCCTTAGGTACATGCACCCCCAGTCTCACCTTGCCCCCACCTCCTCCTACGAGCAGCCTGGATGCGGCGGGGGGCGGGTTAAGTTGCCGGGTAAGGGAGTGGATTGATCAGAGTGGAGTGGACCCAGCCGTAGGGTGGGAAGTTGTCTAGTATCCATAAATTTGCAAATCGATATAGGTTTATAAGTTTTTTTGAACTAAACGTATGGAAACATTTTATTCTTCGTGGGTTTCAGCAAGTTTTTAGGTGGGTTAATCCAGTACAGTCTACGGTTTTGAGGGTAATGTAGTCTCACCCATGGGTTCTATCCCTAGTACTATGCATGCTGTCAGTGTGGTTGTGATAGCACAGAATAACCAAAAGTTATTCACAGCACATCGGTGCATGCCAAGCTTGTTAATGATTGTGCAATTTTCTAACTCCTGTGGTTAATGGTTATGAGCTTTTGTGCCTACCACATTCATGTTTATGATCTGGAGCTGGTAAGGTCCAAACATTGATTGTAAAAACCGGTATTAAAATTACACTAAGAGGATATACTGGTGTGGTTTGGTGGTGTAACGATAGCATGCTAGACTTGTGACCGCAAGGTTGTTGTTCCAACTGCCATGTTTCAACCTTGGGAAAATTGTTCACATACATGTGCCTGTGTCACCAAGCAGTATAATTTGGTACTTGCGTAACTGGCGGGAAAGTTACGGCAGTATAGGGGAGAGGACTTTCCCTTCGCCGATATAACTGAGCTGTGTTTGTGCTCAATGCCAGCTTGGGGTCAAGGAAGTGGGAATAAGCATTGCTCTCATCGGTCACAGAACTATGAGAGAGCGATGTTGACTATCAGCGATTTAATCTTTGGCCTTTAACGCAAAGCGTTTTTGAGAGAGACGTTGTTATTGGCTAGGTGGGTTTGAGATTGGCTGATTATTTTTGGAAGGATGATGTGATTGGCTGAGTGGTTTGAGAGGGATGTTGTGATTGGTTGACTGACTAGTTTTGAGAGGAACATTGTGATTGGCTGCAGTCGATCCAAGCTGGAACCCGGCCGTTGACTCACAGGCAGTGGATCGTGCATTCCGCATTGGACAGGAGAAGGACGTGGTCGTCTATCGACTGATCACCTGCGGGACGTTGGAGGAGAAGATCTACAGACGCCAGATCTTCAAGGACTCGGTCAACAAGCTGACTACTGGCGACGCCGACACACTTGATCGGTATTATTGGTTTTGCTGAGGTTTCGCCGTTAAGATTTACGGCAAAATTAAAACAACTCAGCCCTCCATCCCTCCGGGGTAGGTAAATCGAGTACTGGCCTGTCTGGCTGGGGTTAACTCGAGGCACATTCACCTATGTCTGGTGGCAGGTAACAGTGTGAGATCCCATATGGCAGGTGATGCTTTCTAGCTCAGAGATGGGTTTTCTTTAAACAGCTATACACCACTCTTAAGAGCTGCAGAAATCAACAGTTAATCACTCAAGTAATTGTTAATTTTTTTTACGTGTTCTGGTGCAGTACTGAAATTTTTATCTGTAGGTTTTTGACTTAAGTCACATCATTAAGAAATTATTATTCGAAGCAAAGCGTCAGCAAAATTAGTGGTAAATGAAGGTTGCAATTGTGATAAATTTGTGTTGCTTACTACACCGTGTCCCAAAATTAGCGACACCGTTAGCTTCACTCACACTCAATTCAGTTTGCTGATAAATTTTAACAAAATATTGTACACTGCACTATTGTAGCATTACTTACCGTCACACTTATTGTGATGTTCACACCTTACCGTGTGTATTCAGTGTAACGTCATTATGATGTCAAAGTTTGTTTACATTAGGGTTACGCTCAATACGTTGTTACTGACAGGGCGATCAAGCTGTGGCGTACCCACCTAAGACTAACAGCTTGCATCGAGGTCAAAGGTGGCCACTTTTAGCACAAACTTTAAAGACTAGTTCAGAATAATTGTCTCCACAAGTGTTTTACATTTTGTAAAAATTTGCCAGATATTAACGATTTTACTCCAACTTATCTGTAGGGTTGTTGCTAATTTTGGGACACGGTGTAGTTACTGCCTGATGATGTGGAACTGAGCTCAACTACGAAGACATCTGTGTGATCGTGTTTACGTTGTCCCTATTTTCAGATAATTACTTTGGACACTTTTGAGAGTACTAATGTATGCAGCACATCAGGGGCTTTCTGGCATAGATGTGCAGTGGCGAGAGGCATGGCCTTAGCCTCAAGGACAAAGAACTGTGGCTTTGCCGTTTGGCCTTCTTTTGGCCTTATTGATCTTGGTCTTGGTTGTGGACATTGACGTTACAAGTAGCTGTTCACTAACTGTGTTTAAATCCAGGTTGAAGACACACATCTTCCGTCAGACATTTAACCTCAGCAACTAGTTCTGTCCGCCAGCGCAACTGAAGTCTTTCTTTTAGCACATACTGGCGCTTTATAAGTCAGATTATTATCATTATTATTATTTTTTAAATTTTTTTGTATTTAAAAAATTTTTACCCTCGGTACTCCGTTCCCGAGGGAGCCTAAAAATTAACTATGAAATACAAAGGTGGGTACGATCGTCAGTCCGTGCAGTCAGCGGCCGGCAAACTGTCGTGCAACAAAACAGCATTGAAGCGCTGCACCAAAACAGAAATCCTCTGAAATAAATAACTGGTCTCTCTGGCCTCGCCAGTATTAGTTGAGATTCTTATTATTATTATTATTATTTCGATAACATTGTGCATTTGCTGCTTAAATTCACCTTTACTTGCTTACTTACGAGTATATTCAGTGATATATTTTGTGTTGTTTGTTAGGCACTTCACGAAGCAAGAGCTCCGTGAGCTGTTTGTACTGGATGATCCATCGACCTCTCAGACACAGATCCAACTCAACAAGTTGCATCAGGGACTGCGCAAGTCGGACACTGCCCTCGACGCTCACATTGCGTTCCTCCATACCCTTGGTACATTCCTTGCAAGCATCTGTGTTTGCACCATGTTGAGTTGAGGCACCCAGGCAGATACCTCAAAAGACTTTGAATTTACCTTAGAAGCCTGCCAGAAACCCACCCCAAACTTAATCCAGTTTTTATTTCTCATTCTACTAATAATGAAATGTTTTATGGCTTAGTTTTTGAACTGTTTTGGTATGATTTGTACTGTGGAGAAGCAACCAACTGAAAACCGATACGAATCTCTAAATCCGTCAAGTTCTGCTCTATTGCAAAAAGCTGTTTAACCTTTACCAAAAATACCATTTTGGCTATAACTTGGCTTGCGTCTGAGATTTCTGCAAGATTTTGCACCTAAAGGGGGGTTTTCGGGGATGGGCCATCGAATGCCACCAAACGCATTTTTTTCCCGAACAACTCCCGTTGCCAATTTTTTGCCATGGCAACAAAATTTGGGACAAAATCGGCCCCAACTCGTCTTGCATAAGTGGTTTCTGCAAGATTTTTGTGCTTATGGGGGGTTTACGGGGATGGGCCATCGAATGCTGCCAATCGCATTTCCCCCGACCGACCCCCTTGCCATGGCAACAAAATTCGGGACAAAATTGGCTATAACTTGGTTCAATGTGTAAGAGATATCTGAGAGATTTTTTGCATCTGGAGGGGAGTTTTCGGAAATGGGCCATCAAATGCTGCTAACTGAATTTTACCCTGACTGACCCTTGTTGTCATGGCAACAAAATTTAAGACAAAATGGGCTATACCTCGGCTACAACAAATATCACCAACATTCTTGCATCTGACGGAGTTGCGGGTTGAGGGTTTGTCAATCAGATGAAGTCAGTCGAAGTCTACCACAGCCAACCTTGATTTCCAGGTATAACGAGCAGCGGCGTAGTAGGAGCAACAGCAGTAGTAGACACATTCAATGTTCTGCACCCGACCGGAGGTATACTGCTCTGCCTTAAAAAGGTAAAAGGTTAAGATATGGATCCTTTATTCTGTTTAAAAAACTTCAGTTGTTGAATGCTGGCATGGCACTCAGTTACGCTAGCAACATACAAAGGAAATTCTTGATTTTTTTTATTTATTTCAAAAATGCAATTTGTCAATTAGTCGCATTGTGTTAATTTATGATTCTGCCATATGCGATGGTAATTATTAGTAGGGATGCAGTTTTAGACAGTTCAGTTTGATTTTTCTCCGTGATATAGTTTGCCTAAAGCTGACGATCGTACAAATCATCGGTCATTTCTTAATTTCTGTAAAATTCCATGAAATTCCACGCAATATCAAAATTCTGCGGAAAAGGGCAAATTCCGCGGCTTGGCTTGAAATTCCGCACCCGCAGAAAAACTGTGGGCCCCACTGGTGAGTGTGCAGTGAGCTTTGTTTGCTGCTTAGAACAAAACTAGCACTGATCATAGACTGTAGACTGCATCCGTATGTGTAAATTTGTGTAGTGGTTATTGCATAACTTGATTGATTTATGCGAGTCTGAAGAAAGAATGCCAGTGTTCTGTGCACAGAGATGTTTGGAGTGAGCGATCACGATCTGATGTTCAAGTTGAAGGCAAACAAAGCAGTGGAAGGAGATGCTGACGCAGATGATGAGGACAACATCAGATTCATTGAAGACAGGGTGCGTACCTTAAATGGTTTCCTGTCAAAACCTGGAACGTCAAAACTTGCCCACTACACGAACCCTAACCTTAACTCTTACCCTATACCCTATACCAATACCTAGCTTTATCCCTTGCCCCAATTTCTAACTCTAACTCTATCTTTAACCTTATTTTTTAAACCTAAGCCTATACCACTGTTTCCAGGTTGTGTCGGTCCAGCTGTTGTCGGGTCACCACTTTAAATACACGGTGACTTCTTGTCTGTAAAACAGGGAAATGCCACCTGGGGAATTTTACAGCTGTCAAATTTAAGTACTTTTCATGATGCATTAATATCTTATTGCTGTAAGCCTACACTGATTGCCAAAGTGGCAGGACTGCTGCTATCGCACGTCACGTGCTTTGCTCAAATTTCTTGTGGTTGTTGGTTTCCAGTTATCTTGTTTTCAATAAATGTGTTTGTATAGGATTTGCATACGTAAAAAATTTTGATATTGCATTGATATCAATATTGCAACATTTTGTAAACATTATATCGATATCATGTTGCAATTGATACCATTTTTGTTCTGGAAGTTCTCTGTCCTCCAATAGACAGCATTATCACATTGATGTCTGTCTGGTGGATAACAGGGAAGATTATTAGAACTACCGTTATGTTAATTACATATGCACGCATATAATGGAGTTCTTACAATTTTAGGTTTAGCTTGTTTTTTGGTATTTTGTGTTATGTGTTTCTGTAAAGGTTAAACTTACTGTTCCGTTATTATGTGTTTGTGTGCATTCCACCTGAAAAGGCCGTTCCCGAAATGACCTATACTGTGTCGGGTGGGACGCTAAACCCTACTCACTCACTCACTCAGCTGTCTGAGGAGTGTGTGAAGTTCAGCTAGCGGTTGGTGCTGTATTCCTGTCAGGTGTCGAAGGCGAACACTCTGCTGAGTGAGGAAAGCAAGCAACATGCGCTGATCGTGGAAAGAGATGGCAAGTACTTCCCGGTGACCGAAGAGCCACATCGACCCAAACCAAAGTCGACTTCTGATGGTGAGTTGCGTCAGAAAATGCATACAGAGCGACTGAACTGAACTGAACCGACAAGGTTTAGTTTTTGACAAACTGACCAATGGGCAGGCAGGGTGAGCCCACTGGTCAAACTCGAAAAAACCATTTGGTTGGCTTTTTGAAAACAAGAAATTTGAGCTAATGCTCACGAGACGCGCGAAAGCCTACAGCAGTTCCTGTTCGCAGGTAATCTTAGTCTATTTCCAATTTTCCATCCATTTCGTCGTAATTTACTCTATTGCAGCCAAAAATCACCAAAAAATCACTTAAAATCAATATTTTTAGGGTTCAAGGTCAGTCAAGGTTATCGATGTTGACATTCGTAAGAAGCTCCTCATCAGTGCTTGTTATGATAAGCAGCATGGCTGTGCCTATCTGCAACCATTTACACGCTAGACAAGCCAACAGAGGATAAATAACCACTT
>Ga0209671_1006017_pt1 | contig 12369 bp, 8 predicted proteins | sample WorMetHERISLAND2_2_FD_187401 | JGI IMG/M metagenome (GOLD analysis project Ga0209671, IMG submission 187401) | Marine gutless worms symbiont microbial communities from Max Planck institute for Marine Microbiology, Germany - Olavius geniculatus... | ecosystem: Host-associated > Annelida >...
ATTAAAATTCGCTGCGCAATTAAAGTGATGAAACGCAACACATGTGCAAAGAATCGCCGCCAGCGTTGGTTGGTCGAAAAATTAGGAGGGACTCTGGGGTCAAGTAATTTGTGGAGAAAAGATAATGCGGATACGGCGGACGCCTTGAGTGAAACGCGTGGAAGTGGCGCATTATGTACGGTGAGTGACGAGACACGGCGACGAATGCATGAGAAGACAGGCAGACACAGCATCACACGGCTGCAGGTAAAGCCGCTATCAGCCGGATACGACGGAAATGAGAGTCGACTACTGACTGTGACTGACTGCGCTGTGTCCTTCAGACAGTCGTTAACAGCGTCGGCGACTACGTGACCACGCGCACGTACACGCGACAACGACGCACGGTCGCAGTCGATAGAAATGCCGCGGCTAGCCACCCACGCTTTACCTGCAGCTCCCAGCACCAAGCCTCAGCGCCGTGTGTTAATAACGCCGCCGACGACGACGCGCAGCCCACCGTGTGCTACCTTATCGACTTGAACGGCTGCTGCTGCTGCGTTCGACCTCGATGACGTCACACAATTTTACATCACGACCAGCATGCCCAGACGAACACATACGCCCACCCACAGAATGAGTTGGATCGACAAGGCCACACAATGACGTCAGCAGCCACGTCACAGCACTGACAAGATAAGACGAAAGGCCTACGCAACGATCAGCAGCATCCGACAGTGCATGCTAAAAATTCACGCCTTAATCTATCCAAAGATAGCCAAGGCCATGGTTACATGAGTAAAACGTTCAAACAAAAACATCTGCGAAACAGATTTTTTGCCCTTTCACATATAACCACCGTCCAAATTAAACTGATCTTACTACGGTTACTGCGCGTATAGTGTATTTTGCTTTGCTGGTCCCGTACCATTGTATAGACCCCTAAGCCGCCGACTTATCCGCCGCCGCCGCGCCGTGATTTTAAGCCGCCACCGCCGCGAAAATCGCGGCTAATTAAACCAAGACCTAAGCCGCGAAAATGCTAAGCCGGCCGTGAAATTCACGGCTAGCCAGCTTAGAGGTCTACCATAGTACGATAAATAAAAAAAAAGTTTCAAACAAGATCACTGGTATACCACGAAGTGCGAGTAAAAATGTTGTAAAAACTTTAAAAAATATTTCAGCGTATTTACTGCTACACATAACCACGTCTGCAATAAAGATTTTAAAGACATCTACGACAAATCTTTCATAATATTTTTCATCAAAAATATTTTGCCACCAATATTTAAAAGTTAATAATACTTTTCAACGAAATTTGGCGAAACTTCACAGATTTATTGCGGATCAAATGTCCGAAATTTTATTCGGATCATTCCACTTTGACATCTCTATTGTATATTGTCTAGAGGGTTACTTTTTTCCGAACACAGTACTGTAAAGTGCGCTGCGCATCGGTCACAAAAACTGAACTGCAACAACAATGCTACGTTCACACTGCTGATCAGATCAACTCGATCATTCCGATCGCCCAAATTTCCTGACCAAACTCAACCAAAATTTTCCCGACCACACCAGACCTCGTTTCCCGATCAACTAGATCTCTACTAGACCCAATCACTTGACTTCCTGACTGGACTATTGCGGACTATTTATCCGGCAGCCGTACAAATACAGCCTGCAGCTTGTAGACCATTTGTACGGCTGCCGTATTTTCCCATAGTGAATGCAACGACGTGTGTAAACTGTAATTCAACTATCTGAACCAAGGTGTTGGATTTTAACTGATTCGCAGAGTGGTAGAGTCATTATTGTCGTTGACAAAATCTGATGATCCATCTACCGGTTTACATTAATAATGATGTCATCGTTGTATCGTAAGTTTTCTGCCAGTTAAAAATGCACCAAATCAATTTTCGCCAAGGCTCAGACCTCGCTGGGTAGTGGATAGCTGATCACGCACGACGCTCATCTATCTCTTTCTCAATGTCACATGTGGCGTCTCTTTCTCGGTGCCTGGGTCGCCTCACCGAGGCTTAGAGTGAGCCGCTTCATCATGCAGTGATCCGTTAACATTAAGTGCTACTTGCTACAGCAACAGTCTACAGGTACGTAATCATACTACGTGTGTAGTTTATATCTTACCCACATTCCGACGACTGTCCGCGTTCTAGGAGAACACAGTTACAAGTGTTCGTGCGACGACGGCGATGTGTCTGGTCGTTTCGGAGTCCTCGAAGGCACCACAAGACAACGGCAGCAGCGACTGGCTATCAGCAGACCGCATGCCATGCAACAATCTACCAGCGCCTCGACTCGCTCAACGTTCTGCATTCTACGCCGGCGATAGACCAGCAACGAAACTAAGGTGCGCCGCCGTGGACTGACGCAGACGTACACACAGCCAGAGAGAGAGAGAGAGACACTGCACGGCCAACCAGCCAGCAGAGCAGAGCAGACAGACCTAGCGAACGCTGTCTAGCTGCTGCCGGTTAAAAAATCTATATGCACCCGACTGCAGCAGGCAGTAATGGGCAGCCGGCCCGAGCCGATAGTAGCGCGTCGTCGTCGTGCGATTTTCCAATCTTACGTCGAGCGTTCACGCATAAAAAATGCTGCGCCGCCGATCGAGCGTTCGCCGGATAAAAAAATAGCAGCCCAGCAACAGCCAGCGCTCGAGCCCGGCGTCCAGAGTGTTTTCGGGAGGTGGGCGCGACCGACGAGCAACGTAAGGCGTCACCCCTCGCCGTTCGAGCAGTGAGCTCTACCGATGATGTAACTGGCACGCGTGGTCTGAGCCGATAGCGACTCTACTCGAGGCGTCGATCGGCCGCCACACAGCATTGGCCGGTCGGCCAGCTTGATCAGCATGTTACTGCTAGGCTGACGATAATGTTTTACAAACGGCCGAACGTGTGCGTGTGTCCAATCTCGATCTACAGGCTCCCGTAGTTGTATACGCTAGCTACAGCAATTATGGTCGGCTGCGCTGCTCAACGCAGTTCTGGGCTGTTAGCGACGCGTATCTATCATGCAAACCCATGCAGAGAACACTATCGGAAAAAAGTAACCCCTAGACAACGTTCAATAGAAATGGCAAATCCGCAGTGATCCAAATGAAATTTCATACACTTGATATCGACAAAATCTGAAAAGTAAACGCATAATTTTCTTAGAAAATATAATCTCATAGCTGAGTTATAAAAATTCTGAATATCGTATCTCAGTTTCAGCAATATAGCATTACTCATTGCGACTTCTTCACTCTTCGACAAAAACGCCCCTGCCCGCAACAGCTAAACTCAAAAAACCCAGATTTCATCACTCCAACTTTGCAATTAGATGTTGCATTGTTGATTTAGAATTTTGTGTAATCAGATGTTATTTGCAGAGGCACCGAAGACCACAAAAAGCAGGCGGCTTCGTACTCGAGGGCAATGGAGTAGTAACCGGAGGAGTGGTCGAGGGTGGGCAGAGGGGGCATTTGCCACCTCACCCCTAAATTTTAAGTTGTCTGAATATTGTTGAAAAAATATTCGTTTATTTGGTGCTGAACATTTTCGAAAAATTTAATAGCAAAATTAAAATTCTGAGCATCTATGACCTTATTCAGTTGTTGTGCGCATCAGAATGATGTAACGGTGTCCAAAGTCCTTGGTCAGTGTGTCCAAAAAGCTAGTGTTTCAGCTTTTAAACGTTCCATGAAAGCCGCAAATGTTCCTGTTTTTTAATTATATGAAAACGCAACACACTAGCATGTTTATGTTAACCAGAGGGCACTTTATCACCATCAAAATTTATGCTGGGATAATAGGGGCAGGGGGCAAGAGGCACAGGGGGGCGGCTGCTCCCTTACCCCCATCTGGCGGCGCCCATGCCACAGAAGTCTTCACATTTCAGTGCTTTGCACTGCTTTCTGTTTAAACTATTTCAGACTGTACGTCGCCTATATACGTTAACTGAATTAGTAACTACTGCAGTATAAAAACGTTCACTTTAACCAGTAAATATAATTTCAGTGCAAAAAGAATCAAAGAACACACAAATTCTTATTTGTGTACAAAATACACTGGTAATGAAAAGAAAAGAAATGAAAATCCCAACAGTTAACCAATAATGTAGGCCTAGGCTATATCTAATAGTGCTATAAGAAAGGAAAAGCTTTAATTTATTATGCAGAATTATGCAGATGGACGCAGCTCAGTAAGTCTAAGTTTAATCACATACCAAAAGGGCATTTCTCTGCCCCCGTGCAACAAGGGCAGGGGGGGTAGCTGCCCCTGTGGCTCCGGCGCCCCTGGTTATTTGCTGGAGTTATGAACATGTACAAAAGAAAGGGGGTCGCTGTTTTTCCAGACACAGTGTGATGCCTGGTTTACACAAAATGCAACACAAAGGCCCTACCTGCTTTTTATGCAGATGATGCAAGCATTGAGCAGTTTTTATTTTCCTGTGTTGCACTGGATGGAAACCAAGCTCAAAACGACATAATGGACTGATACAATGTAGTAACAACAACAAACGTTCCATATATTAAGTCTTGGACTGACTGAAAAAGCAAGATCAGCTTGCACCACACGCTTCGATGTTATTTAAGGAAAGTGCCACTCTCCTGTCGGAAAAATATATGCAAGACACGACACTTTTGATGGATAAGAACGATTTAATGCAAGCCTGTAGTCAGACTTTGCCAAAAGTGTGTTCGACTACCAGTGATCCAGCTACGGGGTTTGAGGAGTGCTGTAAGTGCCACTAGTGGGGTTGAAGTGAACTTCCCAGCCACAAACGCATTTTAAGCATTTGAACATCTGGTGATGACATTTTTATTTTTATATGCAACGTTTACTGGTTTCGGCTAACAGGGTGAGAGGGGGGTCGATCGAGCCCATATAACTGCCCATTGGCTGTGGGTCTGTAATGCCGTGCAACAAACATGATAGTAATACTACAGAAAGCACCATCTTCGCTTTGCCAGCGGTTCACTTATGCCCCCTTTAATGCAATGGTAACGAAAATTTCAAAGTGATCCAGAATCCAGGATTCCTGCCGGATCACGCCCAAAATTGAATCACTGGTAGTTTGTGCCATGCCCGACATACCCTCAAAATTTCAGAAAGATACGTCCATAACTTTTCGAGTTATCTTGCTCACACACAGACAGGCAAACAGACAAACAGACAAAGTCCGACAAAAACATAACCTCCTTGGCGGAGGTAAATACTAACAACAGTTAACTGACACTCAGCTAAAGTAACTAGTGTGTTAAGTTCATCATACAGATATTAAACAACATCAGTTTTATCATTACATGTAAGATATGCAAGAATCACACTATTGTAACTGTTCTGGTACAAAACACTCAAAATTCAGTAATTAGTTTATCCAGCAACTTGCAAGCACAACAAAAGTGTACGAGCATGAAGTGTTAAAACTGGGTCCAGATGATAACAAAAGCTGCAGTCTCCAATCTGTGAGATATTTGTCAGAATTTTGTAGCTTGCGTAGGGTTCCGCGGCAACAAAAAGGTTGAAAAACACTGCACTATTGAGTAAGCAGGCCACTGAACAGCGTTTCGACATACGCCAAAAATTTTCAGATATTCTTTGCACAACCTCAGTTGCCCTGAAACCACAAATAGTGTCTGTGTCCCATTTGATATGGACCATGCCTGTGATTTAAATGGTAAAAAATACACGTAAAAACTGTAAAAAAATACATGTATCAGCTACACAGGTTTTTTAAAATGACATCAGACTGACCAGCAAAGCCAGCTTTTGAAAACAACAACTGACTAACTCTGAAATCAGCTTATCTAAATGAACTATAAAAACAACTACTGCAAAACTCGAATAAAATCAATTAGGCAAATTAGGCACTGGAAGTATGTAATACAGCCTAGAGCAGCACACATGCACACTGCACACAACTGTTTCATCAACATATTCCATGTCTCCAAGTCTAAGTGACAGTTCACAAAATGCTTTCGCAGCAATCTTTGTACACCGCTGAACAATGAATACATCATACAGAATGGAGGCAAAGTCATGACATCTACTTTCTACGCCCAGCCTTTGAACGGGTGGCAGTGGAGCGTGTGCAGACCGACTTGGTGGCTCTGGTGACAACGAGGCCAATGGGCGGCAATGCATCCGATTCGCTGTCAACCTCTTCTTTGATGTCAGCCACGGCTGGACCACCTGAAAATGATGCATTAGTTACACTAAGACAACACGCAGCAACAGCGTCGACATAAACTGGATTATTTTACACTCCAACCAATCAATCCCATCCTGGGCAAAACCAGAAGCAAAGCTAAATCTAGTCCCACATTAGTAACAACCAGAAATTGGAGCAAGTTGCTGTCAATACTGCAGTTTGTCTTGTTCGAGTTTAACAGTGCAGCATCTTATGCTGGAAAATTTACAGCACAGTGGCTTTAAACTACTGAAATTTGATCAAAACAACATAAAATTCAGACAGATTTATGATCCAAAACACCTTAATTACTCATCACCACCAATTACAATGTCTCCTAGTCAGACAACCACGGTCACTTTCACTTCCGATGGAAAAACTATGCATAATGCATGTGATGTTATACAATACTGCATTCCGAAAAATTGTGGGAGCTGTTACTGATTTTCTTGTTTATTTGCACTGATTAAAGTAATCCATGGCTAATGTGTAATCAGCCGTTATAATAATGTTAATAAATGTCAGTCTGTCTATCTAACTAGTGACAAAGCACAGTCGCTGGCTAACAACCTTTAGTGGCTGATTGTTCGAAGTCATCGTCATCATCAGAGCTAAACTGAAGGACCGGCTTCCTGCGTGTGGTTTGTCTGCTGGAAACACGTTGTGTGTCCGGCTTCACTTCATTCATGTCTATATTCTCTTCATCATCGTCATCGTCGTCACTGTCATTCTTACGTCTTGGCTTTCTTCCTGCGGTAAAACAATCTCTTTCATTTAAGTTAATGCTGACGACACAGCTAAAAAACTTGCAACTTTCTTGTAACAAATCTTGGTACAAGTTGTTGTACAATGACTTTCTTGCACAGACTACAGCAGTGCTCTATTAAATGCAAAAAAACTTGTCCAAAAAACATAAAAAAACACTACTTGGACAAGTCAAAACCTGGTCATTTTCCACAACACAGCAAATAGCTCTCACAAATGCAATTGATTTCGCCTGACTATCAGTTTGCACTAATCCTTGTCCTAAACAGGCACACTGGACAGGCCCTAACTCTCCATATCTGACACATATAGCAGCCAGCTCTCAACTCAACGCATACACTGCCATACAGACATCAGTGAAATAAAGTGACATGACAGTAAGTTACCGGGTGTTTTAACGGACTTTGGTCCTCTTGCACTGCGTGCTTTACTTGCTTTCTGAATCACCTCGTCATCAGCAACACCCTTGCTGTGGGTCTCTTCAACGCGCTGCTCAAACTCATCAATGACGACCTGACCACAAACAGTCGAAAACCAGTCCCTACAATGTAAAATCTAACAGATCAAACATGTAGTTACATGACGAGTGTGGGGGAGGGGGAGGGGCAACTGTCAGCAATACTATAAGCAGGATTTTGCAACAGGGCCTCTCTTACCTGCACCTCCCGTCTCACCCCCTTTCCTCTTTCCTCACAGTGCTTCACTACAATCCTGGGAAAGTGCTATAATTTCTCCTACGAAACTGGTCACCAATATCATGGTGTAAAGCATATACAACTCAATTCACCATGACAGCAAAAAGACTGACAACTTCACGTCTATAGGCTAACTCATGCACCAGAATGTAATATTCGAACCCATCTGTGTTTATCACCGATTGGCTACATGCTATTGTTAAAATAATTTCTAAAACACAAATAAAAAAGCATGCATTCATTGGGATGCTTGCATTTTCATTTGTGTTTTAAAAATTATTATCTCAATGAAAACAGACTTGCTCCACATTTTCAAGCAAAAGATCCAACAAAATTAATATCCAAACAATAGTAAAATGCCCGCATCATAAGGAGGTGGCTTAAAACTGTATTAAATGGTAAAGAGTGCTAGTAATGATGAAGACAATTCACCTTTGCTTCTGTTTTTGCAAACTTCCTTGCACCAGTGATGATGGTTGCAAAACACGAATACACAAACTCTTCTGACAGCTTGTCTCCGAAGCAGCTACAATTCTCCTGCAGCTTGCGAATTGATCGTTCGTTGTATGACAACAGAGAAAGACAAAATGCCAGATCACGCCATTGTCTTTCACACCTGAAATGCACAATTAGAAAGTGTTTGCTTTATCAACCCTAGCAGACTGACTAATTATTATCATTTTGCAAATGCTTGGCACTGTTTATATTTAGCCTAGTTTCCGTTTCTTGTTTGTTGTCTGTTTTTGTTTTTTTTCTTTGCTGTCATTGAATGACGAATAAAGTTGTATATATTTCATTTAATTTATAATGCTTTCCAAGACATGACTAACAAAGAATTTAACCGTAAAAATTTTATTTAATTTAAAGAGGTAAAAACTTTCTAAAAAGTAATTCTGTGATTAACTGTCAATATCTGCAGTGCTACTATTAACCATTACCAACTTGTTAACAGTGGTGGCAAACTTTACCTCGTAACACGGAATCTGTGACAAAGCTTCTCAACGAGACTCTCACACTGACGATCTTTCTGAATGAAAGACACCAGGAACCTGTAACAATCAAACACGACTCCGATGACAATGTGACACATTTTATCAACCATCAACACCGAAAAGACTGATCCCATCTGCTGGGGACCTCAGATTCAGAACTTGGCAGTGGCAAATCATATCTGTCATCTGTCATGTTGTGCCAATAACGATGACACATTGCATTTGGCATGACATAGTATACAATATGCAATAGTGATCTGCACTCAGAAACGTAGTGGCAACTACTAAATAATGAAACAATATTAGTCAAATTCAACGTAATACCTCTTAACTACACTATGCTGGACTCTGTAAATTGAACAAGGTTACTTAGGAGGATCATCCCAAGTTTCCGGCCTCGACATATTGGGCAACAATATTTTCCACAAGCTATACATCAGTGAAACGTATATCTTTTACTGACTCATATGAGTTTGCTGTGAATATGACGTCATTGTAATTTATGACGTCATAAAAAAAAAAAAAACGAGTTTTAGCATCAACAAAAGAGGCTTGATAGCAGACACCACCATGATCGAATTTCAGATTTCCAAATAGATAATAATCACTGTGGGTGAGGTCATTATTGTACGTAGAGTGGTCTTAGTGTATTAAGTCATGTTTGTGAACAAACAGCTGGGTAACTGTAGACTTTAGACTGGAGTGCAGTGCTGAAATTAGAGGACTAGCGTGTGGGGCTCGGCTCGCAGCCAGCCTCCTGCCCATCAGCGGCCCATGTAACTTGTCACAAATTTTGATTGGCCTTTCGTTAACACAACCGATATACACCATGACCCAAAATTAGTGGCACCCCTACAAATAAGTTAGTGTAAAATCATTAATACCTGATAGATTTTTACAAAATTTGAAACAGTCATTGAGGCAATCATTTTGAATTTGTCTTAAAAGTTTGAGCTTAAAATGGCCACATTTGGACTCAACGCAAGCTCTTAGTCTAAAGCGGGTACGCTGCTGCTAGCTCTCGTTGTCAATAACAATGCATTGAACGTATCTTAATGTAAACAAACTCTGACGTCATAATGACGTTACACTGAACACACACGGTAAAGTGCGTACGTCAGAATGGGTGTGACATTAAATAATGTTAAGATAGTGCAATGTACGACATATTGTTGAAATCCACGAACTACAAATTGAATTAGGTGTGTTTAAAACAGGGGTGCCACTAATTTTGGGACACGGTGTAATTATCAGTTAAATTTTCAATAAAATCTTTCTGATACTGTTAAATACTGGCATTACATCGTATTTTAGCTGAAATGCTTTTATTTGTGACTACCACAGGTAAGGCTATGGTATACTCACAGATGCAAATAAGAAATTCATAAATGTATTTGTCAGGGCTTTCATAAAATCAGATGCCACGGAGCCCTAGGTTGGTAAATCCAGCTACAGACTGAAAAAGTTTCATGCAACTACCAGCCTTCAAATTCTGCTTGCGTTAATGCTCCAAATCGTTTCAGCTTAATGTTCTATGATGTCATAAATTACAATGATATCACGTTCACAAGCTGCTCACACGAACAGGCAAAGAAGGTACGTTTTACTGATGTACAAACAATAAAAATTTTGTCTAATACATTGAGACTCAAAAATATCTGGCCGCCCCTCATATTTGCATGAAACCGTGATTCACTCAAATGCTTTTATTTGCGGGTAGCACAAATTTTTCACATATGCAAATGAGAAATTCATATGCGTATTTGTCAGAGTTTGCACAAAATTAGATGCCATGGGGCTCCACATTTACAAATCCAGCTGCAGACTCCAAAAATTGTCATGCAACAGCGAGCCCGATTTTATGCTGTCTGCATTAGCGCTCCAAATCATTTCGGTTTAGTGCTCTATGACGTCATAAATTACAATGACGTCATATTCACAGGAGACTCATGAGTCAGTCAGTGAAGGATGTACGTTTCACTGATGTATAGCTTGTGGAAAATATTGTTGCCCAATATGTTGGGGTCAAAAAACTTCTGGGATGACCATCGTACAGTTAAATGAGATTCATCTAAGAAACAACAGTATGCATACGAGGGTCATTCGATAAATAAGTTTACAAAATGGAGTCACTGCATTAATTCTTAAAATAGAAAAAAATCCAAAATATATGTATTGTAGGGAATTTAATTCTGAGCACTTGCTGTAATTTTTATTATGATGACGTCACTGTGACGTCATAAATGTTAAGTACGACGACGTTACCACAGAAATCATCCCGTAACGAATAGCGTGCTGTTATTGTTTATTGTGGACTTAAGGCAAAATCAGATAAATCAGATTCTCTCTGAGATGCATCCAGTATATGGTGACAAGTGTTTTACAAAGCCAACAGTATAGATTTGATGTGAGAAAAATGCTAAGTGGGCAGAAATTCGCATCAGATACCGAGGTGCAATCAGTCGTTCATCAGTGGCTTGGAACAGCAGCCAGCACCATTCTTTGCATTGGTCATTCGCAAGCTTTTTCGATAGATGGGACAGATGTTTAAATGATCTCAGATATGTTTCAGAATAAAATGCTAATGTTTAACGTTAAAATAGGTGATGTTAACTTGTTTTTTATTCGTTTTTTCTTGCTCCTATGCTGCTTGTAACGTTAAGTTATGATAGATTACCGGTGAAGAAAATAACACACAAATAGACTGCATTCTATTAACCGATTACGTCACTATAATGACATGATCATCCAAAAAATTTCCACATATGTTCAGAATTAAATTAACTACAAAACATATATTTAGGATTTTTCCTATTTCAAGACTTAATGAAATGCAGGGCTCCCAGTAGCAAGAAGTGAAATTTCAGGACCCAATGTTTACAAAATTTCAGGACAATCTCGGGACATTTTTGTCGGTTTCACAAGACTCAAGACGAAGAAAATGCACGTTTTTCTGTCATCATAAATGTTATTCATCGAAGCAGATCAGTATTGCAGTCCTAAAAATGTTACTAAGGCACTGTTACACATAAAACAATAAAACGACACATAAGAAAACATTACTTGACACTCAACAAATGAATGCAATGCCATAATGACAGCATAACAAAGGTTCATATCAGGACATTCTGACCAAATGAGTAAAATTTCAAGATAATTGCTGATTTCAGAACAATTTCAGGACAACTGGGAGCCCTGAAAATGGCACCATTTTGTAAACTTTATTATCAAACGACCCTCGAATAATACCTCATTATTTCTTGAAAATTGTCCTCAGCAATGCCAACGTCAGGATCTGACAGACGACTTATCACATCCGGCAAAATGTTGTAGATAGCATTGCCCTGAAAAACGAAATGTTCAGTTATTAATTCAAAATAATGATCACTTTTTACAGAAATACACACACTAAGAAGAGTAGAAACACTTATCCATTACTCAACTACAGATCATATCTCAGAAGCAGCAAGCCAAAAATCTAAGGTCCGGTTTTTCCATCGCCAATCAAATCAAACTTGATCTCCGATTTACCGATCTTCGATTAACTTGATGTTCAGAACTGATTGTTGATCAACTGTGTTTCGTTTTTCCATGCATTTTTGATCTCCAATTACGTGATCGGCGATTAGCTGATCCACTGTCAACTGAGCCTACTTTATGCCAATATGATTGGCTGACAGTGACCTAAATTTGCAGTGTTGCGCTAAATTACCCAGCATGCGCTGCGAGTGGACGCCGTAGCC
>Ga0209671_1006018_pt1 | contig 12367 bp, 7 predicted proteins | sample WorMetHERISLAND2_2_FD_187401 | JGI IMG/M metagenome (GOLD analysis project Ga0209671, IMG submission 187401) | Marine gutless worms symbiont microbial communities from Max Planck institute for Marine Microbiology, Germany - Olavius geniculatus... | ecosystem: Host-associated > Annelida >...
ATATAATAATCAGTATATTGTTACAAACTAATTAACAGGAAGAGAGAAAGAGAAAGAAGGAGGAAGATGACCAGCACAGGCGAGCAGCAAGAGCGCAGAAAATGGCGGAGTTCGAGAAATGGAAGAATCCGCCAAAAGCGAATTTTGTTATATCGAAAAAAGTAGCCGGCGAGGAAGGAGCCGAGGTGTGTATGATGCACTGCACAAAATTAAGTTTGAAAACAAAGTAAAAAAAAATTCTTATGCAAATCTAAAAACAACAAATTAAAAATAATGGTTATAGCTAATATTATTGTCATTTTGTTTACTATACACGTATTTTTGGCGTAAACGATTGGATGCTCGTTTCATCAGCATGACTGAGGCCTACTACACGTGGCGTCAGAGCATTGAAAGCTGCGAACTAGCAGGAATTAGTTGTTTACTATCCACTTTGTAAAATTGTAAATAAATTTGGATGAATGTCTGTTCATGGTCATTTATAGGCTGCATTGCCTACTTCCTTACAAGGCAAACAAAAAGCAAACAGTAGACTAAGTATATTTGTAACGTCCCTAACCATCGCTTATTTTTACGGACATGTTAGATGAGTGTACGTCATGTTCTCTGCAAAGAACAACAATATTTGCCCGGTTTCTTTGTATCATCTAAGGATTTTTAGCAATATTATATCGAGCTAATATTATGCACTAAATACTACTAAACGAAATCTTGTTTGCTAATATCTGTGTTGCATGGTAGCGTAGAGTAATCACATAATGTGTGTTTGTGCACTTGTAGGCTGGCGAAGAAGAGGTTTGTATCTCTTTGATTATATTTGATTTTCACAGTTTTATGTTTTTTTTCTGTACATCAAAGTAATTATCATTGTCATTTATTGTACCAAAAGCAGCATACCAAAAATATAGTCTACACAGTGAAAATTCAGGAGTCTCGAAACATGTACGGCTGGGACAGTAAATACCGTGCCATATTTTGCGTACGTCATCTCCAAAATGCACCAAATTACACAGATGTGCACCTGTATTTTCCAAAAAAATTCGGAGTGACGGCCCAAAATTGTCGAGTTGTGGTACTTGATGTTGGGTTTATGGTGCGGGTTGGGGTTAAGGTTAAAGTCAGTGTATTTAGGGTTAGGTTTCGAGTTACTTTTTTCCGTTAAAACTCAAAACTCGACTGGACAGTGTTTAAATCTGGCGTAGGGCGAGGGCAAGGGGAAGAAGTCGAAGGAGCAGCTGGAGGCGGAGAAAAAAGCGATCCTGAAACAGCGACTGAAGCCGCTGGAAATAGACGGCATGGACGCGTCGCAGCTGGCCGAGAAGGCGCGCGAGTTGCACCAGCAGATTCTCCGCCTCGAGGGCGAGAAATACGACCTCGAGAAGCGCTTCAAACAACTCCAAGTTGAGGTCAGTGCTGATACATTTACTCTGCGTCACTTCGCAACCAAACCGTGTGGGGGATCATGAACACCCTTAATGACAGAACCGGCTGCCCTGCTCGCTAAGCATTTGTTTTAATTGCTAAAGAGTTTTCACTGTAGTTCCGAATAAAGAAAACGCGTACATTTTCAACTTAAAAATGGCTTTTGGTCGTCTTATTGCGCGTCTGTTTTAATAAGCATAAGCTGCAAAGCATGCAATAGGGTTTTTGCCTCATTAATCTGCCTGCCCGGCCTCTTAACTCAAAAACGAAAAGACTTGCAGAAACGTCGTTAGCGTGGTCGTTTATCTTCAGGACAGAAGGAACAAGTTGCCAATTTTCAATTCAAAAAGTCAACGGTCTAGTTAAGGGTCAGGGTTACTCGGCTAGCTTTAGGCGGACGGCTGCAGAATAGGCTCATGTCGGCACTTGTCGTGACAGCCGCATATTGTATCCGAGACTGGTCACTCAAGTGATGTGCGTCTTTTGGCAGCGGCATTGTCAGTTAAAACGGTTGGATGGCATTAAGTTGCCAGATGAAATATGGGTGTTCAAAATTTAAATTTTTTTCCCACTAATTATTGTTAAATAGAGCATTCAGCTCCAAGTTCTGTATTTTTCTGATAGGAAATCAATTTTAAGGCTAAAATTTAAGGGCGAGGCATTTGCCATCCTCTGCCCTCCTCCACGAAGTTAGGCTACTGTCTGTTATAGGTATAACTTTTTTTCTATTTTATTTAAGAAGGTGCATATTTTGTAATAATTAGGGCACAACCTAGCGTTGATATTAACTGGATTCATGACTGATTATTGTTTGCTATGCAGATGATGGATTTGGCAGAGCGCGCGCGACAGGCCAACAAAGTCGGGTAAGACATATGCATTGCACCATTAGCCTACATTTGAAATCTTTGGAAGTGCAGGCTTTTATCAAGCCCGAAAATTTTCAGAAACTTAGTTGTAATAGTTGTATTTACGGCATCAACTGATAGGCCTAATTTATGATCTGTAATTGCAGACATAGTCTGTTATAGACGTCAGTGGCGTCATTTCAATAAATCGTTGGGGGGGAGTCTCAGACTCTTCGGGGTTTCAGTCTACGTGGCGTATTGTTTTTGCAGCAGTAACATTGTTTCAGTAGTACAATTTACAGAGGAAAAATTATAATTTCAAATCCTTGGGGTCAGTAGACCCCTCCACCTCCCGCTTTCTAAATGACGCCCCTGATAGACGTTATACGTAAAATATTGTGCTTTTTATGTAGATCTGTGTTACTTGAATGTAATGATAATCGATTAATGGCCATAAGCCAATACGGTGTATTTTATTTGTATTTGACAGAAAAGAAGGCGGTTTGAAGAGAGTCCAGGGCTCAGAAGAGTAAGTATACATGACGGATTTCATTAAGCATTTTGTTTAGAATAAGTATGTTGCTTCTACTGAATATTGTTACGTTTGTCAGTTAAAATAATTCTTATATTAAAATTCGTTAAGTGACTAGTCTAGTTTTTGATTATCTTTGAAGTGGTTTTTATACAGAACCATTCTTTCAAGAAACAAGCTCAGTAGGTTAAAACAATCATATAGTTTACTAAATACATTTAAATTACAGAGAACCTAAACACTGATAGGCTCTAATGCGATAAACACTGATTTTGCCGGTTGTTTTTGTGTTTTTTAGCACCGTCGACAAAATTCAAGAGCGTTTTGCCGGAGCGCCTGTAAGTATCAGCAGTAATTTGTTATGCATAAAACTGCATGTACCTTTAAGCCGTATTATATTTAAGCTGTATTATGACTAGCAGATACTCGCTTTAGTTACCCCGGAGGGATGGAAGGCTGAGTTGATATTGGTGGTTAGTTATATAATTATTCAGATTTGCAGACAGTTACCCACCAAAGTATTAATCACTTGATAGCGACCTGGCCGGGAATCGAACCCAGGACATCTTGATTGTATTTTTCCGACTTCCTACAGTTGCGCTACCAAGCCGATATGTGTGTATATGTGTGATAAAAAATTATATTACAACCTCTATTGTAAACTAATTTATTGGATTTGATTAATTTTTACCGTTTATTAGTTACCGTACTGTTTCAGCCTATGAGTGTATTCAGCGAAAACCGCGGGTCCACGTGCGTGTGTTGCAGTCGAAGGTTGAGATGTACAGCAAGTACGAGCGCCAGAAGGACAAACGATCGTACGGCGACCGCAAGGTGCTCTACACCGGCCCGCAGTACTCGCTGCCGGCCGAACGCATCAAGCCGACCAAGATCGTCAGATGGAACGAGGAAGGACTTCCGATCTACGAGGAGGGAGGAGCCTACGAGCAGGCGCCTGCGCCGGCGCCGGAGGTCGTACAGGCAGCTGAGGTCGTCATCGCCTAGAACTGCACCGCTCAGCCATCAGGTAGCCCATACGAACATACGCTGACTGTTTACCTACATGTTGTTATGATGTCATGCCGTGGCATCGTTGACGACATTGGCGACCATGCGGTGCCAGAGCACTCTATCTTCCAAAGCCCTGTTGAGCTGTGTTGGACTCACTGTTCTTTCACAATGTACACAAACTATATCTAGATACTCCAGTCTCTGACGCCCCTCTCCTTGTTCTTCGCTTCTTTATTCTTCCAGTCACTACCAAATTTTCAACACCGTGCTTTTTCAAAACGTTCCACAAAAGCGAGCTGTTGTTTAGGCCTACCGATTTTTTTCGTTAGTGTACACTCTACCTACTTAAGATCCAGACGTGAGACGCCGTTACGATAGGCCTATGATACGATTATACATATGCGAAAAACCTGACGGACAGCCAGTTAAGAGCTGGTTTATGTAGGCCTACATAGATATTGCTCGTAGCTCGAACAAAAAAATTAACGAAAAACAAGCTAAAACAAAATCGATAATGCAGTTCACCATTAGTCCTCGTAGTCAGTCCGGTGTTGTCGACAGTAATGGCAATTGGCGATGTTAAAAGATTAATGCCACCCGACACAGGTGAACGTGCTTCGTCTTAACCCCAACCAGATAGGCCGGTACTAAAATTATCTGCCCCGGATGGATAGAAGGCTGAGCTGACCTAGACGGCTGGTTACACACCGAGATAGTGTACCTGCTCGCAGGCAGTCACCCATTCAATTACTAACCCGGCCTGGCGTAGAGCAACTTCGTTGATCGGACACAACGCGTTACTGCTACGCCACGCCATTAAGGTGTTATGCTATATGTGTTTACCTCTAAACTCTGAGGCTTACTTATGACTTCGCGCGCTTAGTTCGCTGTGTTTCGTTATTGCATTTTTGTAAAAATTAATATTTTTAGGTGTGGTGGGATCTTAAATGATTCTTTTGTTGCAAACTGTCCACCGAGTTTGTCAGTAAAACATTTTAAAAATTGGCGAATATCTGGCGAAAATAGGCAAGAGTTTCGTGCCATGTTTTTAAACTAAACCGGACTGTCATGCTTATTGTACACGTTGTCATTATTAATTTTACGATATTTTGTGGATGTCGTGTGCAGTGACGACAGCAAGGCCGACGCGTGGAAGTGCTTTGACATTGTCTACTGTTTCTTTTACTCGCGTCTAGACAAAAATTGTCATCTTCCAGAATTTCGTTACGTTTTAAGATTCGAGAAAGACGTCAACAAATGATGCTATTTTCTTTAAATTTTATGCAATGTTTGGCAATATCACGCAGAAAGAATTTCGTCATAAGCTAACTCTTTATTAGGCAACATGCAAAGTTTGCTGTTTTTGGTTTTGAATAATAATAATATAGTACGGACGCGTTTTTGACTTCATATTTTGCTATCTGTATCTGTGTTAACAACAGAGATGTAGGCCAAGCTGTATCTCGAGACATGACGTTAACTGAAAATGCATGTTGAATGTACTTTATCTCAATGCGCGTTCGAAACACAATACGATTTCTTTCGACTGCTTCCTAAATACAAATATTATCGTCACCATCAGTAGTGTAGACTATTGTCCATTATTGTTATACTACTGTGTGTTGTTGTTGTTGCCGTTGTTATTTAGTAGTCCAGGCTTATATGACGTATACTTTCGCCAATGCAGCAAATGCGAGCCCCAGTATCCAATTAATTGTGACTCGTGTCTTTTGACTACAAATTAGCGAGATAAACTGAAACATTTTGTTATTAAAGCAAATTAGTTTTGAATTTTAGTAATTCGTCGGCAGTAGGTTTAAAGAGAATTTTTCGCTAGTGCGATGAAGTCGCGGAGCACGCCGAAGCAATTTTCGGATCGTCAGAAATCCACAGAATATGCCAGCGAAACATGTCGATTTCTGATGATCCGCAAACGCCACGGCGATCAACGTTCTTCTCGCTATAAAACGCCTACATATCCTTGTTTTAGCAGTGCAAAAGGCATCATACATATTTTATAAACAACCCCCATATCACTTTCTAGGGAAATGTACCATTCTATTGAGGAGATGTTCTACTTCTGCAGCACAACTCAACTCCAATTTTGTCGATAATAGGCTAAATGCCTAAACAAGAAAACAATAGAATAAAGGCTACGAGAAGGTTCGCAGTCACAATTCCCGCTGCCTCCTCTATGGTTCGTAAGAATTTCTAACGTGATTTCATTAATTTTATTACATGTGCAACGGAAATGCGTGTTGGGCTATAAACAGATACGACTGAACTTAGAGCACGCAAGCAGTCCCGATAGTAAGGTAAAGCAAAACGCTGTTTTTTGTACACATATCTACCAATACTTACTGCCTAGCAAGCTTTGTCACGAATACCGAGCTATGACATAAACGTAATTAAGAATGTATGTTTTCAGTAGAATTTTTTTCTGTTGTCAACGTGGCGTCGACATTGTGTTTTGATAAGTGCTGAAAAAAGCAAAAACTGTTGGTTAACATGTACAGTTGCAAAATAACTTTAAGTTCTGAGCCGGGCTGAATATTGACTCAGTCTAACAATGGTGTCAGCATTGACTGATGTTATACCACTGATGTTACACAACAGCCCAATGTAACACCAGCGTCAAACCTCGTTTATACTTTTGGCTTATTTTGAACTGATTGCTTTAACTGTGATCACAAAATAACTTCACATCATTATCGTCGTCGTCGACATGATCACATTAATTTTTATCATAATAATAAACTAGAACAAACATCACAATGCAGCTAGACAAGAATAACAAGTAAGCATAAAACTTATTGTTTTATAAAATCAAAACTAAAAGCATCTGTCTTTATACCAATACTCGTCGTCCAAAGCCCGCCCCAAGTCTCTGCACAACTCTGAACATAGGCGTACAGTAATTACGTAATGTATGCGAAACAAAAGCGTCATACGGCAGCAATGATCATGAGCCGAGTATCAGTGCTCAGAGATGCTATAATTGCTATATATATGCTGTGTTGACGACTTGAAGCCAGCTGCTGAAGTCGAAGACGATGACGCGTAGCAACGACGAAACCCAAGCGGACGAATTCCAGAGTCAGCGGCAATCTTAACCCTGGGACTACGTCAACTTAAGTCTTGTCAGCTGCTTAGGTTGGCTATATCTTGCAGGAACGTTTTCTCACGTACTGATAGATAAACAATGTGCAGCTGCGCGGTTTTCGATTTTACAGTCTATACTAATTCACTAATTAACTAATACCGAAAAACCCAAACTTAATAAGTACTAAACAAGGAAGTAGCACATTACGTAAAACGTAGTTTACAAACTTTAACGACGGTAAGTTTGTGATTATACTGTTTTTCAAAGAACGCTGCAGTAATTAATTATAATTTTTTTTAGTTTAAGCTCAATACGGTATGTAAATATTTGTTTTTCGACGTATTTTTGTGCTATTGTTGGTTGTTTTTATGTACTGGTATCTTTTATGTAGTTAATACGAGCTTTCGAATCTGTACAATTTTTTATTGCTCAAGATCCATTTCAATTTTACTCTCTATTGCTGCCACTGCATGGCAGTTAAATATTGTTTTTCCACATTACGTTCACGCAATTAATAACTAACGTCAGACGGTATGCGGCGGTGCAAAATGTGCCGCGAACTTAGCCAATAGAGAACCGAAATTAATGTCTTTTAATTCACCAGCCGAACTGGACACGTCTTCACTTGGTTCAGGCATCCGATGATACTTCAGTAGCTAAAATATATGCAGAGGTAATTACGTTGAATGAAAGCAAGAACCTTGGGGACACGGTCACCACACCAGCTGAGCTAGGCGACATGCATAATTGCTTACAGCCCCTGGTGTGTGGAGGTGGCTGCCGCGACGACGCCGCCAACTGGGACGACCATTTAATTGCGTTCTCGACACCATACAGGATGCTGTTCAACGTTTGAAAAACATCACCTGGTCTGAAAACAAGCATTGTATAGGCTACGTCAGCTTGCTGCGGTCTTTTGTAAGTCAGGGCTAGAGGGCTTGCTGCTTTTGTCGGCCAGTGAGCTTGCTTGTTTGAGCTCTCAAAGAAATGCTGGGAAGTGCGTTATTGAATAATTATTATGATTGCATTGTGTAAAGACAAGCAGATAGCCGGAAGCGTTAAATGGTTGCACACAAAACGACTGGACTGGATCAGACCTCGTGGCCGGGGAAATATTTTCTGCGCTCGCATAGATCACAGACAAAACTGAATTTTTAACTTGATTAAAACTTTACGCGTAAAGTCAAACTTGTAGTAGACCTACAATACTAGAACTCCTGCTTCATATAATTGATATACGTGCGTTAATTTTTCAACGGCATTATTTTTAATGCGATCAATTCTTCAACGCGTTAAATTAACTCGTTAAATTGACAGAACTAGTCTTTTTAATAATCCTTGCAAGTTTGCGTAATCAGTATCTACGCTGAATATTTCTGTCGTAAGCTTATACGATAGCCCGATTTTTAAAGTAACAGCGACTAAAACCATCAAAAACGCCGTTTTTCGGCAATCCGCCATCGTTTGACGCCTCTTCTGCAGCGAACTCATGCCAACATCCGCAAAATTAAGATTCACATTGCCAGAAACTGGAGCCTATGTGCGATTTTACGTTGCTGACTTTATAAAAATACCTTTATCCTCTTCCACTTAGTTATCTCCGAGAGCCAGGCAAAAGCGTTCAGTCAAACAACACAGTAAACAAATTGCAGCATAAAAAAGCATTTCAATGTCATTCAATGTCAAACATTGTAAGGTCATTAGAAAGCCGATAAAGCACCACATGTCGTCGTATACTAGCAATGTTTGCCTTATTTTTAAAGGGTTTGAAGAGAGGGCGACCGACGGAAATTACAAAACCTGTGCTTTCCGACTGCAACAGTCGTTGACGACGTTGAGACCCCTCGTCACGAAACCACACGAATATTCGAATATTCGCGTGATCCGCGTAATCTACCGTCTAAAATTAAAACCCTTGGGCTACATTATTGCCGCTAACGGTGTGGAGTCGATCTTCCAAATTTCCGTGATGAGATGCAAATTATGCATGACTGGTATAGCAAAGTGCGTAATGACCCTCCAAGCTCATGGTAGGTCGATGATTTTCATATCAGCTGAAATGGCTTATGCGACTCCTTACTACAGTAGAAATTAATCAATAGTAATCTTGGCCGCATTTCTCACCGTTTTAACCGACCGTACTTAAGTAACGGTCGAGCTATTGGTACAGTTGTCGTCCGTCCGTCCGTTTGTCCGTCCGTCTGTCGTCGTCGTCTGTCACGGTTGTAGTGTGGCTAAAAGGTGCAAGATAGGGCCTAGGTTGCTATTGATCACTATTAGAAAGTCGCGTATTGGTTTTCAAATGACACGAAAATCATTGACCTTGGATGACCTTGAAGAGTCATAACGCACTATGGTATGCCAATTGTGCGGTATTGTGGCTAAACGGTAAGTTATAGGGGGTCGGCGACGGTACCATCCGATAGGGCAGTGGCGACTTGAGCTGTAAATAGTAACCATGTCTCCATCTACAGCTGTTTGGCCGCAATTTTCAATGAAAAGTTTCAAGCTATAAGTGGCCGTATCTCGAAAACGGTAAAAGACAGGGCCAAAGTTGCAAATGATCACTAATAAAAAAATCGCATACGCGCTTTTAAATGAAATGAAAATCATCGACCTTGGATGAACTTAAAGGTCACTGACAACCAGACGGTCAGCTAGGCTTTTTGTTGAGATACAGCGACGTATTGCTTAAAAATTTCCAAATTCTTCTATCCCACCTCTGTTTTACCATAAATTCGACGGGCGTTCCCTTTGTTAGATCGCTAAAGTTATATCAGCAAACAGCGAATACGCGTAGCTAATTATAATACCTAAAATTCCAGATAACACAAATTAGCGTATATCAACGTCGTGTACAGACTGGCGGACGGGCAGACAAACAGACGACACTGCGACGATAACTTTACCAGCCCACGCAATAGCATGGTGTGGGTAAAAACAAAAGTAGCGACGGGATTGACTATAAACTGAATATAGGGTTTACCTGAATAGCATGATATAGAGACAGATAAAAAGTTTCCCTAAAAAACAGAAAAGTGTTTATCACAAACAACAAGAAATTTGAGCTAATGCTCACGAGACGCGCGAAAGCCTATAGCAGTTCTGGTTCAGGAGTTTAGCTAAAATTGGGGTGTTCACGCTAAGTTAATATACAAATACCAAATTCTCTATCTGGATCGCATAACGATAGTTCCGTGGCGCCACCTTGTGAATGATATAGACGTGTGTTGCAACCCGAAAGTGCCAAAAAATCTATAAACTTCTTATTTTGGCGTTCAAGGTCATTCAAGGTCATTGAGTTCGGCGCCAATTGAGAGCCAGTGTTCCTATTAGTGATTAATAGTAATCTAGGCCCTATGTCGCACCGTTACTGAGATACAGCGACTTATTGGCCAAAAATCGCAATTTTTCCTACCCCCATCTCATTTAGTGCCCTCGTTCGGGGTGACCCCTTTCGAATTTATGGAAAATTTTTACGGCTCCTAAAACTACAGCCTTCCCGGCAGCCGATGGTGAAAATTTGGTGATTCTAGCTTGCACCACTTCTGACTGATCTATCCGTGTGACGGACGGACAGACGGACAAACAGACAGAATTGCGATGGCTAAAACGCGCTGAAAGCAGTAGCTGCTTTCGCGCGTAAAAACTGCACAATGAAGTTGAGACCGCAAACAACATGACAGCCATGACTAGAAGTTCATTACGTAAAAAATCCACAACGCATAAACGTAGAATTACGCTAAACATCTTTTACGTAATTGCCTCACCTAGCAAACCACACACCATTTCCAATGATAAAATAATCTTTGACTACCGGAAGAAAAAATATCAACTTCATCGAGCTTGATATATGGCCCCCAAACAGCCTTAATCTAAATCCCGTGAACTACGCTGTTTGGGAGCCCTTCGGCAACGAGTCTACCACAAACAAAAATTTAGCAATAAAGACAGCGATAATCACCGATTGGTAGACGCTATCACAACGTTTCATTCACAGCAGCATCAACGAGTGGCGTCGTCGCCTAGAATGTGTTATAAAAAAAGCTGCTAGTTTTCCGATCGATAGTTAAGACTCATCTGTTTACTACTGTTTGGGCGTCGGAATTAACGATCGATTAATATTTCGTGAAGTCGTGACAAAAGACCGTGTCTATATTTCTGACTTTCGGTAAAATATTTTGCGCATAAAACGAGTCGAGTAAAACGCTAAAAAAGACGTACCGCGATAGCCGCGACCAGTCGAAGGTACGGAGACGATGCAGCATTCGTGATGACGACGACGCAGGCTAACGTAACGTCCAGAGACAACCGACGAAACTATAGTTTCATAAACTGACACCGGAGGAGCAGACAGGACGACGTCAGACCGTGTCGTTTATATAGATAGACAGCAGCTGTTTGATAGTCCAGTGAAGCAGAACGAACTCTCAGTCAATACAATGCTACCCATACAAACTGCACTGCACGCGGGTTGCCTCGAGCTGTCCGTCTTGTCCATGCAAAACAGTAATTTATGCGCACCACCCCAAGCACATGCGTTTCCATTTGATGTCTTCCGAGGTTCGACAAACCAATGTAGCATGCAGTATGCTCAGTGAAAAGAGAAAAAAAGTAAAAAAAAACAAATTCACCTGGTTCAATAGCCTAGGAGCGTTGATTCTAATGACATTCTAAATCAACACATGATATTCGGGTAAAAATTTTCTACGAGGGTTTTTGCACTGAGCGTGGTTCATTGATCCACGTTATCTTTTTTTCATTTTTTTCCTTAACTTTATTTGGCCGACCGTTAGACAATGACGAATTGACGAGTTTCTGTCGGTTGTCATCAGTAATCATATCTTTACATGCATGCAGTTTGGACGCAATATTAAATGCTAAGTTACTCACGGCAGCCGTCACTTTCTTGTTTTTTATTCCATTTTCCCCTTTTTTGTTTTTGATCCGAAACACAGATAGACCTATAATTTTTGAGATCACCTCATAAACGGTCTTATCACGCAGTGTTTTCTTTACTTTATGGCATTTATTGAAAATTTGAAATTTTTTTTAATGTGACCAGTTCTCAGAAGTAGCCTACACTTGTGAATAGGTTTTGCTGATCTGAAATTACACGTTATACTACGGACTCTTGCTGGCTATTTTGCATGACTGCACTTATCTAAATCGGCCGGCATCTGGGGGTTCCCAAAACCCCACTCTTTTTCTCGGTCACTGCGGTTTCGATCTTGGAGATTATAAATCGAGCCAAATCTGCAGTTTATTTGCAAAGATCTTAAAAACATTAATTTGCAAATAAAAAAAATAAAAACACATGTTTTTTCACTTCTATAAAAACATGTGAAACGTACATAAAACATTAAACTGCATTTAAGACAATAACATGTTTCCAATCGTTACTTTTAACTTTAGTCATTTTTACAGTTTGCCATTTGCCACAACAATATA
>Ga0209671_1006021_pt1 | contig 12366 bp, 6 predicted proteins | sample WorMetHERISLAND2_2_FD_187401 | JGI IMG/M metagenome (GOLD analysis project Ga0209671, IMG submission 187401) | Marine gutless worms symbiont microbial communities from Max Planck institute for Marine Microbiology, Germany - Olavius geniculatus... | ecosystem: Host-associated > Annelida >...
CAATAAAGGTGCGGTGGGTGGAAGAACTTCACGTTTACGCGCCATAAATTTCTGCTTGTAACAGTGAAAGAATGGTTACAATCGGTGCTGAATTACCGAAGTTATCCCAAAATAAAACTGGGTATCCGTTTTTTTTGGACCACCCTGTACGTTTGATTACTGACTGCGCTTTCTGCAGATACTTCCGTCCTGCGTTATCCATCTGTCGGACAGATATATAAAAATTATCATCATTTTATTCGCAGAAAATACACATTAACGTAGTCTAGATTTGCTGCTTTGACGGCAGACTATCGCACATGTAACCAGTATTTCAAACATTTGCTGTGTACTTTGCCAGGGGCTTCTATTCTCCCAACTCTAAAATTGAAATCGGACTTAAGTTCTTCACCACCCCCACTATTACCTCCTTTCCTCTTTTCTCCGCCCCATTTTCCCCACTCTCCTTTCCTATTCTGCACTGTCTTTCCCTTCTTCTTCCCTTGGCACACTATTTGTGCCACGACGGCCGTAGACGTGCTCGCTACTAAATCTATGCTATCATTATAGCTGGTATAGCAGAGGTCGTGTGTTGTACGACACTTCGTTTAGGTCACTTTCTGCTGACGTATCTACTGCTGGACAGACTCGTGTCGTCGGCGCCCAGTCGCATAGTGACGCTGTCATCCAAGGGTCACAAGTACGCCAAGTTGGACTTGGCTGACTTGCAGAGTAAGAGACACTGGTCGTCTCTCAGAGCGTATTGTCGCAGCAAGACCGCCAACGTTCTCTTCTCCACTCATCTCGCTCAACTCCTGCAAGGTACGTCCTATGCTATGACATCGGCGGTTTGACTTCTCTGATATGTTTCAGACTCGAACTAAAATTTGAAGCAGAGCGTAGACCGACGGGCACATTACACCTGCGACTGAGGAGACAATTTAGGGGTTGAAATTCCGTTTCTAGCGACGTCACGCAGCCCGAACGCTAGAGGCTCAAGTAAATGTAGGTGAACCTGTGTTCTGTGTATAGGGACGGGCGTGAGCACGTACTGCGTGCACCCTGGCATCGTGAGTACCAACCTGGCTCGAGAATTTGACGGGAGTCTGGCGGTCCACTGCTTCAACTGGGTCTGGTCGTGTGTACACGGTCGACTGATGACGCCGCTAGAGGGCGCCAGCACCACGCTCTATTGTTGCCTTGAGCCCAGCATCAGCAACATCTCCGGAAAATACTACAGGTTAGGGGTGTATTATTTTACACCTGTACCATACATGTGATACTCCTAGAGTATTGTGAACTCTTGTAGCAAATCAGTGGCTTAGTAGTTCCAAAGAAACAAGTTTATCAGCAGTCTTTGAATTTAGCTGAAAAAGCCAAAGACTGCACGTTTATTTGAGTGACTGATAGACGATATATTTAACTTAAATTTGAGTAGGAATTACTGCTCACAGAAGTCGTTATGCAGCGTTACTGTCCGTTTGTCACACTCGTGGTCTGTGCTACCTAAGCCGTGTGATGTTATTTGTATTAGTAACGTTGTACTAGAACGAAAAGGCGAGATTTGGGGATCAAACCCACAGTTGACACACGCAATGCAATTTGCCGACAGTCACCTATCTAACTTTTTTCATTCTACGAATAAATCGACTCCCAGTGGTGTCGCTGTCATGTGGTTAATAATACTTTCATGGGTGACTGACTGTCTGCAGAAAGGTAAACCATCTCGGTATATAACCAACGCCAAGATCAATCTAGCCTTCCATTTCTAAGAGGTACGGTAGGTAAATCGAGTACCGGCCTGTCTGGCTAGAGTTATAGCGGGGTGCGTTCATCTGTGTCGGGTGACATGTAACACTGTGATCTCATATGGCAGGCGAGGCTCCGTAGCTCTAGGATGGGTTTCCTATAAAGAGCTGTACCATTTAACCATTTGCGTCCTAGTCGATCTGCGAGGCGCAGCGATGCCGCTTAGTGCAGAACGACTTTCCACAATGTCAGGATCATTGGCAGAAAATTACTGTTTCGTGATGGCGTTTTCTCAGATCTTTGCCGTTGTGTACACGTCAGCCTGCAATGCTTGTATAAGTACAAGTGATCTGGTGGTTATAGTATCAAACTGGTAACTTTTAGATTGCAGTTTGAATCTGACCACGGGCCATTTGCAAGCAACCTTGAGCAAGTTGCCACCCGGCCTACTATCTGCTAAGATCAACTCAGCCTTCTACCCTCAGCGGGTATGTGTGGTATGTTTGTGCGCTGCATTGCGGGTTAAATTGTTTGTTTACGTGGGCAATGGATGGCCACATAGTACGCTGCGGTGTTATTAGCTTATATGTCAATCGGCTACCACTTCAAAGATTGTAAAGCGCTTCTGGTCACAAGTCCAACTCGATGTAAGCAGCGCTGTAGTAAGTACTGGACTTTGCCGTTAGGCTTTGTGCAGTGATATTTGACTTAAGTCAAAATCAAAGTCAAAGCCAAATGATTTGTGGAAGTCAAATAGGCCTATCATGTGTGCCGTGTGTTTGTCTGGCATGTAGCGCGTGTCAAGAAAAAGCGGCCAAGTCACACGCGACGTCAGCAGAGACCGGCGCCAGACTGTGGAAGCTCAGTGCTCAACTGTGTGACGTCACGCCACAGCTGATGATGACGTCAACGCACCTGCTAGACTGTGACGTCATCCAGCCGTCACTCTGACGTCAGCAGCGTTGCTGTGGGTGGCCGACGTGCTGATAGTGTTGATCTGCAATCAATGAGGGGCGTGTTTAAGGGGGGGACTCGCGCCTGTTTTCTCTAGCGTGCAATATCAAGAAACTGTGTTCAAAATTTGTCAAAAATAATGTAGTTTTTGCATGTGCTGTGCAAAAAGTATTTAAACCAGGCACGTTTTTTGGGGTTGCATTTTAAGCACTTCTGAAAATGTAAACTTGAAATGTACTTACAAATGGGCTGTCTTTCCGTTTTTAAATACGCCCCTGCAATTACTATATACTCTTCTGCTAGCGTCCGTCAAGCTCGCTGGCCGTAGTGCACACGTTCACCAGATGTCTTAATGACAGTGCTTCATTCTTAACACTGAGGCTTCAACTGACATTTTCAACGTAAAGTTTTAGAACGTTTTGAGATCGAGAGAAGTCAAATGCGCGAATGAGCGAAATGCAGTCATACAGTCAGTTATTTATTTTCAGGTTTGCGTCTGACTGCAGTAACTGCTGGCAAATGACACCAATCACTGCCAAAAAGTTTGTAGACATTGAGCTTCTGATTGGACAGTTTATACGAAGTGTAGGCTAATACATGTAAGATGTTTTACTGTTGTAAACAACTGAACATGCAGTCGTATATTATGTGACTGTCGTCGCTTTTTTGTCAGCTGATGTTGATCAGTTTCTTCGCTGCACTTTACGCGTGACAGCAGAATGCTTCGCGCGTCTTAGCCATTGTCTAGGCGTCTGTCCGTCTGTCAGTCACACCCTTGATCTGTATCAAAACAGTGCAAGCTAGGATAGTAGGATCACGATATCTTCACTGCGGACTGCCCCAAGGACTCAAGTTTCCTGTGACGTAATTTCGAGCCCCTTCTGTGAGGGGGATCCCCTCGAACGAGGGCGTGCCGCGTGAAACAAGGGTATCCCTTAAAAAATCTTATTTTATGTGTATTGGTTCATTTAACATAAAACGGTTGCAGATAGGCACGTACATGCTGCTTATCATAACAAGCACTGGTAACGAGCTTTTTAGGACTATCAACGTATGACTTTGAGTGATGTTGAACCCCCAAAATAAGGGGGTTTTAGTTAATTTTTCGCGATTTTGGGCTGTGACACACGCTTTAAACGTGAATTGCGCTGAAATTTTTTAGCATTAAACGTAGATTTTAGCAGTCCGGGTCTCGACTTTCTAGGTTTACGGAGACCTATGCAGTGTGCAGTTGTGCACGTGGGCGTCAAAGAGAAGTACCCCCTACAAACTGGTTATTTTGTCGCTATTGGCTCGTCTAGAGTGAAAACGGCTGCAGATAGGTACAGACGTGCTGATTATCATAACAAGCACAGTGACAAGCTTTTAGTGATGTCAACATCGATGACCTTAAATGACCATGAACCTTGAACGATAGGGGATTTTAGTGTTTTTTTCTTCAATTTTTGTCTGCAACGCACATTTCAAGAGTGAATTGCACACGATAGGGAATTTTAACCCCTTCACAAAAATAAGGGGTTTGAGTGTTTTTTTGCAATTTTTGGCTCTGGCACACATTACGAGAGTAAATTACGTCAAAATTATTAAAGATAGGTGCGAAAACCTGCATACAAAATTTTTAGCAAAGAACTTACACTTGAACCATTTAAGTTTTGACCTCTTCAGTGCACGGAGTTTTCCTTACGGAGACCTCAGATTTGGGTACTTCTCCAAGACGCGTTATGATTTCATTGTACTCTGTTCACTGATTGCTCAGATGTCAGGACCGATGCTGTCGCGCGTCACGTAAGCTTTGTTCAAATTACTTGTTTAATCATCTAAAATAATTGCTGAGCGAAGTTACTCGGTTGAGTAAGACGTATCAGATGCTCTGGAGTGGTTTGCTCAGATGATGAGGATAAAAAAGTGGATATTTGGATCAGTTCGGAATAGAAATTTTTTCCTGTTCGGAACAGCAGCTTACGTGAGTGCGTGCAAACGTTAAACTTGACTGAATTGTTTGTGAAGCACAGTTAGACAGTTTACAAAGATCACACATAAGTGAGTAACTATAGGCCTAAGAGTCTTTATGTAACAAATCATTTTATAGCGTATTATCGCCTGTAACTTCAGTAAGTCCGCAATATTGGACGGTGCAAGAGCATGGCAGTTGATTATTAGGTAATGTTTCAGACAAGGAAGGCCCGACGGCCGTGCGGATCACACACCTGTAGGCTGTAGTTGATGATTGGCATCTGAACGTACCTGTAGACGCTGCCTTCAGGCAGTCGCCATAACCGGAACATTATTACTGCTGCCCTTCAGTCAGAGATAAGTGATCAAGCCGTTAGTCTGTACCTGATGAACTCTGGTATAATAGGCAACGTATCAGTGTATCAACTGCATTAAGCTACCGTCAAAACTTCCATCTGCGGGAGGGCGTCAAGCGTTAGGTGCAATTGTAAGATACTCTATTTTTGAAGTTTAGTTCAGGTTAATTATTATTCACCCCCTTTTTCTCTGATGTTTTCGTTTTTCCAGATCCTTCTGATTTTACCAAATACCGCTGCTGCTTTTCCAATTTGTACTTTGACATCCTTTTCACAGCTGCCGTTGGATGATAGCTGCCAAGCTAACAGAAATCGTCTACTTTTTCTATAACTGAACCTGCAGCCTGTATCTGGTCTGTCTCTCCAAACGCTGGTGGTCATCAGTTTACATTTTTCTGCATTAATGTATATAGTCCGACTTTCTGTTGGCTTCTTTCGTCAAGGCAGATGTCTGTTGCATGCTGTTCCATGAGTCATCAACTAGTGCGATGTCAGATTACATCCCTCTCTATTCTGAATAACGGTGAAGCGATGCGTTCGCTTCGACACCACGGCAGCGAATGAAATACAGCGAACTGCTGCCGAGTTGCTGCCTGAGTCGTACTGCAACCACATACACTGTGTCTCAAAAGACTTCCAACTTTGTGATTGTCCATATCTTCATCAGATATTGACCAATTTTTAAAGTTTTTTTACTGGTACACTCTGTGGACAAGTAGCAGTAGTGTGGTTATTAAACATTTCACCCCCACTTTAACTGCGTCGCTGCACTACCGTGTGAAACTTAAATTGTCAAAAATCTCCAAAAATCCCGGTAATACATAGGCAAAAATTATCTTCTGAAACAATTTTCCACTAATTTTCATACTAAAAGTAAATGACGTTTAGTTTCTGATGCACTTTTAATGTTTCTAAACAAAAGCAACAGACATTATTATAAGTAATAATTTTTAATGCAGTGACAATACACTGGCAATGTAACCTGCATTTAGTAATAAAGACAAGGCTTCGACTAAAAACTTATAGCATACGAGTTCGAAAAAATACAGTCCGTGAAAAATTCTGGTGGAATTTTTGAGGAAAAACAACAAAAGGAAAAAAACTGGAGACATTACTAAACGATTTAGGAAAACAGGAAGCACCAACCAAAGGCATCAAAATGGAAGGATGCAGGTAGTAAAAAGAACGTGACTACTGTGAATGAACTGGTAGGCCTACTAAACCACGGAGGCCAGAAACAAACACACCATTCAACACGCCAGATATCCACAAAGACGAGTCTAATACATCCTACAGATCATTCATTGCGATTTTGATCTGAAGTGTCTTTCATCTTCCAACATGCCTGCTGCCTCTTATTGTTAGTTTTTCTTGCATTTATATTTTACAAGGTAGTGTAGCGACGCAGTTAATGTGTGGTGAAATGTTTAATGACCACATTATTGCTAATTGTCCCGAGAGTGTGCCACTGAAAAAATTGAAAATCGGTTGATATTTGTCAAAAATATGGACAATTATAAAGTGGGACGTTTTTTGAGACGCAGTTTAGAAGTAAGCAGTAACGTATGTTAATAATTCAGAGTCAATGTTGTCTGTTTGATCGATGTCGGTCGATAGTTTGGTGATTATTCTTTAGTTAATGTTTAGAAGTTTAGAAGGGACTAGTAATGAGAGAAATGAAGAACAACGAATGGTTACTAAAACGATTTGCAAAACAACCAGTGACTACGACAAACGACAACACACGGTCTACTTTAGATCAATTAATTTAGATGACGATATATTTGAGAAAATTATGTGCTCACTGAACAAGCATTTCGACGCCGAGCAATCAGGTTGTCTCCGCCGACTTCAATAATTTACTCGAATATTTGACCTTGCTCTGACCTTGAATTAACCGCAACTTTGAAATCTAATTCATTTAACCTTGGTGTAGATTATGTGCTCTATTTTTGTCAAAATTTTCAAGCCGTTTAGCAGTGTCAAAAAATTATTTTATAGTGATTTCGATCAAAACTAATCACTTTCAACCTACCGCGTCGACAATGATTGGTGAATTCTTTCTGCTAGGTTCTAGGCTATATCGTGCAAACATAATGTGGTGATTAACGGGACGCGCGGAGGGTCGAACAACTCAAAAACGTGATGCCTTTTTCGTCGATATCGTGACATTGAAAACACAAAAACATAAAGTCAGTTAATGCATTTAGCGCACAAAAGAATGACATGTATATACCGTAGTGTTACAAACGGAAGCATTTATTGCGTTCTATAGATTTTGAGGTGCTACTGTACATTCAACTTTTTTAAACGAAGGTAGGCTACAACAAACATACACAGACAATTAGTTTTCGACGGCAATAACAAGATCCCAAGTTAGAGTTTATAGTGACGCAACTTGTAGGCGACATCGCTAGGCCTAGAACCATTCAGTTGCATGTCAGTCAGTACAGCGTCGTCAGAGGGGCAGAGAGACATTGCCTCCTCGTAAATTTAAGCCTGTCAGAAAATTTTCTTGTCGTCGAAAAATGCATCATAGGCCGATTTATTTTAAATTGCTTTATAAATCGGAGTACGGCATTTGATTGCATTTTACGGTGCAACTTTTATGTAAACAGAACACAGACGTATTCAGACTATTTTTCTGCACGTGGATTGCAATATAAAAAAGTTCTTGACACTTTTGAATACTAACTTTGCTGCCGGAAATTCGCAGTTGTCTGTAGGAAAACTACAAATTTATCCCCAAACTTGTCAGCGCACAACACCGCTAACGATACAGTCACAGTATTGTTCAGATCATTTGCATGCCTGGGTCAACTGGCTGGACGACTTTCTTGCATCGAATCAGGCCTCTCAGCATGCGTCTGACCGGATCAAAGTTTATCGCGTATATAAAGGGGTTGACGCAGATGTAGAGAAATTAACTTGGACATGTACGTTCTATACAGAACAACGGAACTGATCTGCGAAAGAATGCCATCATCTTGCATTAGGCCCCTATACAGCTGTCAGTGGACAACGCGTGTTGTTATGGTGATCGTAAGATTGATGCAAATGTAGAGAAACCCGAGAAACAACGTGACATAAGCACCGCCGTCAAGGAACGTCAGATTGAGATCAAGGCTGACGAGTAGGACGAAAATCTTGTCCGGCAGCCATGCGACTGCGTAGAACGCACAGACGAGACGAGGGACCCCGACATTATCGATCGTAACTTAAAAATGGATTATCAGATAATAATAATTTTGCAAAGAACATTCTTGACACAACTGGCCATCAAACAACCATGTACGTCCTCACCTCACCCAATATGTGCTTTTACAGTAAAATGCACAGACGAGAATCATGGTTTTGATGACGCTGGTCTGAAGCTGGTACATCGGGTTCTGATGCTGAGCGGAGGCGTTTGCTTCACTGTGACCCGCCATCACGCGCGCTCGTCCACGAACCACAACCAGGATATTTCCATAGCAAACGGCAAAGACCACCAGCACAAAGACGTAGGTGAATAACACGTAGTAGATTCCAATGGACAATCTCTTCGAATTATTCATGACTACATATCCGAAGCAAACGCCGTCAATCACGGCGCTTGTGTCAAACGCGAAAGCCATTTCGTGCACGAAACCGGCGATCCACGCGCATGCTACTGCAGCGTACGTCATCCACTTGCGCAGATATTTATTACACAAGGCCGGATGGACAATTTTCAGATAACGTTCGACGGCAATAAACATCAGGTTGAGACAAGAAGCGTAGAGTCCGGAAGCAAGAAGGCCTTGGCTGAGTAGCAGCATGCAAAGCCAGTAGCCAAGAGAGCCAGTAAGATGTATGCCGAAAAGGGCCAGTAGTCCGTATGTTATGATTAGACACAGACAACTGTAAAGATCAAGCGCATTCTGGTTGACAATCAACTCATGCTTCTTGTGTTGCTTAGAGGCCACCAGGGCATACAGAACAAGCCCATTGGCTGCTGTGCCTATAGCTCCAATGACTACAACAAGACAGTGAAAATACAAATCGGCACCACGTGACAGCGACGTTGATGACGTCACACCATTTTCACTTGCAGTAGTCTGTGTCATCCTCTCATCTTGATCTGTTGTCATGACGAGAGACATGTACGACACGGTTGCAATTTTCCCGCTCATTTTCACAAGTCTGTTATGTAAACACAGCTAGAGATATAATATCTATCCAAAGTATATTTTTATGTACAGCTGAGAACAATAACGTGACCGTGGCTGCGCAGTCAAGCCAAGAAAAGTCATTATCATCTGAAGAGAAACTGAGAAAGTCAAATAAAGTAGAACCTAAAAAACTATTTAATGAAGCAACTAAAATAATCAGACCCCCAGGGTCTATACTCTCAATTCCACTGCCTGCAAATAATCGAATTAAATCTGCAGGTTTATTTACTGGTAAATAAAGAAGTCATAAAGCAAAACATAAGCAGGAGAAGTAAACTGTAAAAACGATAAAATAAAAATATAGCGAAAAAAATTCAAATAAATGCGCAGAGCCGTTTTTATAACCCTAAAATTTTTAAACAGAATCATAAAGAAATTTGCCAAATTCTTTGAGGAGAAGGTAAAGGGCGTCCGTGAATCGACCTCCAGCATGCCACTGTTTCTTGCAATTGCAATTTCTTTACATTGCTGGACATAACAGACAAATCATAAGCTTAATATCAATAACGGTAAGGGACCTACAAGAAAAATGTCTTTAAAATAGGTTTAATTTCAAACCAGCTTCAATAGTGATTTCACCTTGTTTTAGTAGGGCTTATTGTAGATGCTGGCACGAAGATATAGAAATCATAAATATCAGTATTACTCGTTGCAGAAGAAGCAGCGAAAACAGCAGTAGGACCTAAACGATCAACTGCTGATGGTGGAAGACGAACGCAGAAAATATAGGTTTACGGTAAGCTTACATTATTAATACGTCGCGTCGCTGATAGCTGTTTCCGACTGATACCTGCTCCATCCGCTTCGAACTGTCACGGCTTTCATGACTCTGTTGTATTATTTGTGCACAATTTGTACCGTGAGTTGAAAACTGAGCCACGTTAATTCCAGTTATACCGGTAACTCTGTAATGATGACAATGATGATGAAGATGATGACATAATGATAGATTTGTATAGCCGCGCGGGTCTATAGGCTAGCGCTGTTTTGTCGTAACTTGATTCGAGACGCTATCGACAATCAGCTGCTTGGAAGTTGCACAATGCTCACGAGACGCGCACACTGTCAGTCTATCTCCAGCCATTTCGTCGCAGTTCATTCTTGGAGTGTGCGCTGCAGCCGAAGATCGCAAAAATCAATAAAAACCCCTTATTTTGGAAGTTCAGGGTCCTTTAAAGTCATCGATGTTGATACGACTAAAAAGCTCGTCATTAGTGCTTGCTGTGATAGGCAGCATGTCCATGCCTATCTGCAACCGTTTTCACGAAAGACTGGCCAACAACAGTAAAATAACGACTTTCACGAGGGTACCGCTATTTGATGCCCTCGTGCGCATGAAGGTTTCCTTGAACCTAGAAAATCAAGACTTGGAGGGTTGAAATCTACGTTCAATGCCGAAAATTTCATACGCAGCTTCCCCGTGTTTATCTCAATTGATTTCGGCGCAATTCGCTCTTGAAATGTGTTTCGCAGCTTGAAATAGCCAAAAAAATCCATAAAACCCCTATTTTGGCGTTCAAGGTCATCCAAGGTCATTGAATTCGGTGGCAATCGAGAGCCAGTGTACGACTTTATATAGTGATTAATAGTAACCTAGGCACTATCTCACACCGTTGCTGACATAGTGCGACTTATTGGCTAAAAATCGCAAATTTCTTCTACTCCCTCTCATAGCGTTCTCATTCGGGGTGACCGCCTTCGAATTTATGGTAAAGCTTTAGGACCTACTGTTCCTTAAAGTAGAGTCTTCCACGCAGCCGATGGTGAAAATTTGGTGATCCTAGCTTGCACCGTTTTTGACTGATCCATCCCTGTGACAGACGGACGGACAGACGGACACAATTGCGATGGCTAAAACGCACTAAAGCAGTATAGCAGCTGCTTTCGCACTTAAAAATTAAGTGTCGGCTCGGCTGATTCGTTTCATAAAAATTCTCCTTTTTAGCATTTGGCTTTTTGGCCGACCGTTAACGACGAGCTTCTGGTACGATAGGCCTAGGCCTAGGCCTATGTCTTTTGTCTCTCTGTCGTCTGTCACCCATATGTATCTAAACGGTAGGTCTTACTGGAAAACTAATTACACGATTAGACGTTAGCCGGCTGCGAAGACTGAACAAAGGTTGGGTAGAAAAATCGCGTTTTTTAACCAAATGAGTCGCCGATCTCAAAAAATGATGAGAAATAAGACCAAGGTTGCTATTGATGGCTAGTATACAAAGAGTCACATAGTTTTTACAGATGACATGAAAATCATCGACCTTGGATGACCTTGAATGGCCACTACACTCTGCTATACCAATCGTGCGGTATTGTGGCTAAGCGATACCTTGTAGGGGATCGGCGATATGGTACCGTCGGATACGGCGATGGCAAGTTTCTGTAGACTAGCTGTCAATACATGTATTATTAACCATGTCTCTATACATATATATCTGCAGCGGTTTGGCAGCAATTTTAAATGCAAAGTTGCTGCCATCACCCAGATGCGCCGAATTACTGTATCGTTTTCTAGTGCTGATTGTAGCGTTCGATATAACAGCGTCAACCGTAGGGTGTATGGGACTGCATGCAGTCTTTCTGCGAAATCGGTTTCTCTTTGCGACCGGAAGTTAAACGATGCCTTTGGATAGACAGTACGGTCGGCCCATCCTAACGACAGCTGGGTTTTTAGTCTGTGGGATCTTTAGCAAGATTCATCGCAACAGACGCGTGAAAGTATGGAGATCTGCTGCATGGCCTAATGCTATCGTCGTTCTGACTCATGACGTCGTAAGTCCTATCATCGTCGTTTTTACGCGCGAAAGCAGCTATACTGCTTTCAGCGCGTCTTAGCCATCGCAATTCTGTCCGTCCAACGGGGGCGAAACGTCCAAGGTAAGAGGACGAAAGAGCCAGGGGCGAACAAGCCAGAGGGCAAACAAGCCAAGGGGCGATCAATCATCAAGCTAGGGGCTAATCAGTCAGGGGCGAACCGGCAAAGGGGCGAAAACCCAGACACCGGGGCGCGTCAGCAGCAGCAGCAGCAGCAGTGGTGGCACGAGAACCGTCTTTGATCACGTGATCAGCAACCATTTTTGTTTATTTTTTTGAAGCGGTTGCGATGGATGTATACGTGGTTAACTGTCAGTGAGCTATCGCATATCATTACTGTCTTTTTTAATCACTTGTGCAAAATTAAGTAT
>Ga0209671_1006024_pt1 | contig 12363 bp, 10 predicted proteins | sample WorMetHERISLAND2_2_FD_187401 | JGI IMG/M metagenome (GOLD analysis project Ga0209671, IMG submission 187401) | Marine gutless worms symbiont microbial communities from Max Planck institute for Marine Microbiology, Germany - Olavius geniculatus... | ecosystem: Host-associated > Annelida >...
CCACCGCCCCAATCAGCCACACTAGGCCTTCACCCCGTAGCCCGTAAGCTACTACTCATTTCCCGTCCCACGAAGGGTAGGAGGCTGAGTTGGCCTGAGCACATAGTAGGTTAGCAACTTGCTCAAAGTTGCTTGCAAATGACGGCAGTGAGAATCAAACCGCAACCTGAAAGTTATGAGTAACCACTAGACACTTGCACCTACACAGGCAGGAAGGTGTGAACAACTTGCCTAAGGCTGTTACTTCGTAGTGCATCGGCTGGGCACTGAACCGTGGACCTTTCGGTCTCGTATCCAACGCCCTAACTACTGAGCCACCAAGCCACCAACACTATTCGCCAAAATGTTAACTAAAAAACATCCATAAGGAACAGTCACTCTACTGATACACATTACTGTCATATATGTACACGTTTAAGGTGGCGAAGTTATTCTAAACAATTACCGGGGGCCCTGTCAAACAATTATTCTGATCCTAATCCTTCTATAAAAAGTGGGGGTCTGACAGAAATTTTAATATTTTCCTTGTATAGGACAGCGCGGCTCTGTCATGCACAACAATGCAATGAGTGTCAGGGTTAGGGTTTAGTTACAGTGAACCAATGAGTTAAGACAGCTCATGAGTTAAGACACACCAAATCTCACATATTATGATGCCGGACTATTCCGGGTACCTCAATGATAACTGTTCGAAATGTACTGTTTGAGAAAATAATACCCAAATTATTACTCCATGCCCGGCGCCGCCAGTCTGCCATACCATCACAAGTTTTGCGTTCTCCGTTCTCTCATAAAACGTGATATCCTTGCTTACCGTCCACATAGTGTCACAAATAAAAAAAAACAATTTACAATATTATTGCAATTAATAACAAAAATACCTTGGAAATGCAATATATCAGTACTCTTGTACTCATCACCTGACTGACAGCATCGGCCTTGAACTTGGCATCGTCGTCCGGCAACGTCTTCGCCAATCAAACAGCACGCACCTGCGATAAGTTGGTACTCTGCGCACGCCTTGTTGCTGAGAGAGCTACCGAAACTAGTAAAACACTGAAACAGACTGGTGCTTCAAGCTGACGGTGACGGCGCTACAGTAACGCGCGCTATTGAACATAAAAATACATTCATTTATTTAACCTTTTCATTATTTTGTTCTGTTTAGTGACGCAGCGTCGCCGGACGCACAGCTGTTGCGCATTGCGCGCTCACTGAATCCACTGGAGAATTAAGCTGGAAAAAGAAGCCCAGCTGTCGCTATAGGATAGCCCAGAGTACTGGTTATCACTGACCTTCGAGGTCATCCAAGGTCAATGATTTTCATCTAATCTGACAGAGCGTATGCCACTTTCTATTAGTGATAATTACTAACCTTGGCCGTATAGGCTATATCTCTCACCGCCAGTTTTCCGTTGAAAAACGCACATTTTATCTACTCCCTTTCATTCACTGTCCAATTTGAAAATGTTTTCCTTGGAGTAGATGGCTACAATTTTTCATGCCCGAGTTTCACATACATAGCTAATTATTCGTGCAAAAAGTTCTCTTTTACGACCTACCTGTTGGCCAGTGTTTATCCGTTACAGGCATGCATAGCCCCATCGAATTCCAGGGGCACTGGAACAGAGTCCCCGGTCAGGAAGTCAAGGGGCAAAGCCCCGTAAAGCTGAAAGTTGTTTGGCAATCGTGTGCATTGGGCAGAATTTCCGCTTGACGGTTATTTCGTGTTTTTGTATCTTTATTAGGCTATTTGTTTACAATCTTCACATGTGCTGCTTCGAACAGAAATCCGTATTGGCCGGCTGGATATGACTGCGTAGAATGAGCAATAGGCATGGCCAGACTGCCAGTCCCCAACCGGATCAACCATGCGTGGAATTGCGCTTGCGGGTGGGACGCTATATCGGCTTTACGATAACGGTAAATTGAGTAGGCTTAAACGCCCTTGATACAATAAATTAACGCTCGATTACTCCAGTTATGACAGACAAAAAATATACTCAGTTAAAAGAACAATTTTTAGCACAAAATTGTGCACGTTGTCTTCTAACCACTATTGTCACTTCTGCAGCACTATACAGGCCTGGGCTTACCGGCAAGTGTGATGCAGTGGCCATCGCGCGCGTTACGGCGAACGTCGTCGTTTACGGTCTTGCAGCAGCCACAGCCGCGTCATCTCTGTAGCACTGTGCTATGACCGACGCTGCACATTTTCGAATAGAAGTTATTGACTCCACTGTTGTACGTGACAGTGTTACCGTTGTTGACAAGAGTTCTGACAACGACACAGCTATGCAATGCAACTTTTAAAGTGAAATTAGTGGGTACGCGTTGCGTCATTGCCGGAGGTGGGGGGCAGGAAAGAAGGCAATTTTATACTGTAGGATAACTGTCGGAAAATATTAATTTTGGAAAACTTTCATCAAAGAAATGCAAAATTTGGGGCTAGAAGCTCCCATTTCGGTAAAAATTTAAAAGCAAAATTAAAATTTTGAGCATTCATGTGGGAAATTTGCAACTAGCCCGTCTGTCAAAAATTTGCAGTGTCTGTGGTAAATTTCAACTTTCAAACCATATGAAGCCGCTGTGGGTGGCGATCCCGATTCTCCTTACCCTGAGTGAGCTTCAATCATGTAGGCGCATATGAACCATTATGTGGTTACTGAGCTGCATAGAAGCTGTACAGTGGGCTAGCAGTGGGGAGCCAAGCCTATACACACACTGGATTGTCAGCTATCAGCCGTTTATTGTTGTATACGATCTATAGAGCAGGCCTATTCAACCGGACATTGTGTAGGTGAAGGTACGACATGGCTCGCAGCTCAGCCCGTATCTGATGAACACGGAAATTCGCTCAGCCAGACGTTCACATGAACCAATACGATGTGTATTGTGACGACACCGCTACGTTTTTCACTTCGTCGATTTTCTCGTCCATTAACGAGCGTATTTACACAGTTTCTGGCTGGCGAGATTATTGCAGAAGTAAATATCAACAGTAGCCTAGGCCTATATTACTGTGTGTAGAACTGTAGGCCTAGAAAGTTTGCGCGGAGATGGCGAATGGCAGCGCGGCGATGAAAAGCGTCATCGCTCAGCTGGGCGAGCGTCAGCAGCTGACGTCGAAGATCACCCCCACCGCCAGCGATCGACCATCTCCGGTTGCCGGCGGCGTCAAACCGCTACCGAGCAAGAAACCGACGACCGCGGCGACGGCCTCAGCGTTGCCGGCGGGGGCTCGAGTGGCCGCCAAGCCGCATGGGATGCCGTCTACCGACCCCGACTCTCCCGTGGTGACTACCAGCAGGAGGCCTCCGATTACCGCTCAGAAACCGTTCAGCTGCAAGAGGCCCACCAGCTCGTCTCGGCAATCGACCGGTACGACGTCTGATGATGTGCTGAAGCCGGCAAAGTCACCGGTGGTGACCAGTCCTCCGTCGGCTGCAGAGTTTACCGGCGACGAGGCCAGTTCAGCTCCGCCGTGGCAGAAGGACTTCGTCAAGCGCAGGAACGGTCCACCGCCGACCCCGGCCAAGAAGCAGCTGCCTCCGTCGGTCAGTATAATACCGCCGTTACTGTTAACTTCCAGGCTATGTTTCAACTAACCCGTCCTTCTCCCAACCTCACGAACAAAAATGTTTCAATCATTTTTAGCCGACCGTACTTAAGTAACGGTCGAGCTATTGGCATAGTTGTCGTCGTCTGTCTGTTTGTCTGTCCGTCTGTCACTCTGTCTCTCTGTAACAGATGTACTTTGGCTAACTTTTTGGTCTTATGGAAAAACGTTTTACACGAATAATTAGCCACGTGTCTTAAACTTAGCCATGCACACTTTCAGCGATTTAGTGCAAGATAAACATTTTTAAAATTGGGGCTGAACGTAGGGGGGGTAGGAAAAATGGGAGTTTTTCAATGAAAAACTGGCCATATCTTGGAAACAGTGAGAGATAAGGCTTAGGTTGCTATTGATCGCTAAGGCCTACATGTAATAGGAAGTACGATATTGGCTTTCAAATGGCATGAAAATCATTAATCTTGGATGACCTTGAAGGTCAGTGCTGCAACAGGAACTGTATAGATTGTAGCGCGTCTTCCCTAGCGACAGCTGGGCTTCTTGTTTGCTTTATTATGGATTGTGCTGTTATTCTTGCCACCGTTTCTATCTGCGCTTATGGACTGTAATGTTACTAGGCCTACCGTTGTTTTGCACTGTGTAAATTGCACTGTTGTTCAGCTATATACGGCTTCTCCCAGCCGCAAGTGTGCGAAATAGGCCTAAAACTCATTGTGTTGTGACGCAGGTGGCGAACAGCGGCGGCGTCGACGTTCAGTCCTCTAGAGCCGCTGTGAACTCGACATCCTCGTCGCCGGATAACGTCAAACAGTCGGCGGTGCGAGAAGATGCGGCGGGGACTTATCCGACGCCGGCGGCCCAGGCAAACACTCGGTCGAATCAGGTGCTCAGTGCAACCTTTAAACCGAAATTAGTACGGGGGCTATCCGCGATCCCCATTCTCTTTCGCTTCCAATTCCTATCCCTTACTTTTATTTTCCCTTTCATTTTCTCTCTTTTGACTTTCCCTTTTCCTACCCTTGAAACGGGGCTAGCAGTGTTATCCCCGGGAAAATGCTGCAATTGAGTTTATTAGGTAACGTATCAAGTTACCAACGTTGTTCATGAGGATTGTGACGGCATAGTTTTAATTTACTAGAGGTAACCTATAGGCAGAACCAGAGACACTACCGGTCGTAGAATAACAAAAATAATAATGGATTAACCAATTTCGGCAGAATGCCTCCAGGGAGTGGGTAGGCTTTTGCCCACCTAGTTTACATGTAAAAATGTTTTGCAGGTGCTTAAGGATGCTGGTGGAGTGGTCCAGCCGAACGCGCGAGAAAGTAGCAGCAGCGGCAGCAACGGTAGCGGTCGTGGTGTTGGTGGTGCTTCACGGCGGAACGTTGCCGGGCCTGACACGCCGACCACTGCAGGAATCTCCAACGAAGTTTCCTCCTCCGACGATGCCACCGCCCGATCGCTGTCACCGAGAGCACCGGCTAGACCTGCAGATAAGCACGTGAGTCCTTCGCGTAGTCAGCCGATCAACGCCGCCGACCGCGGAGCCTCCAGTACGACCACCAAAGAAGTCGCGGTGATCGGCAGCGACGGCCGACGCTACCGCCGTCTACCGGCGCCCAGTGAGGCGACGGCGCGTCCTCCGCGCAAGCCGGCCAAGCCGCCCGTCGTCGATCTATCGCCGTATCTGTCCGTCCGGAGGACCGCTGGAACAGTCCCCGAGGACGAGGACGAGGAGGTTTACGACGACGCGGTGCCTGCGGACGACGGACAGGTGACGCTGCGAACTAGCGGTACGGCCGGGCGACAGAACCCCGCCGGGGGGTCGTCGGTCGTCTCACAGATCGCAGAGTACACGGAAGAGGAGGAGATGGAGGGTTGGAGAGCTTCGAGGAGTCGCGGTATGGTGCACTGTCGGCCGCCGTCTGCAGGGTCGCAGTCGAGCGACGAGGTATACGACGATGTAGGAGCCACAGAGTCAGCAGCCAACATGCACGCCGCCGACGACATCTACGACGACGACGAAGTCTACGAAGTACTTGACTGACTGAACAGCTTCACCGGTCCAGTGTCCGTCCACACTGGTAAATGCGCGCACCGAGCGACGTAACTGAACCGAAATGTAATGGTTTAGTTTTTGGACGAACTGGCTAACGGGCAAGCAGTAATGCATTACAGTAGGCACCGTCTAAGCAGAAACGTCGAGATCCACAACGGGGCCCGGGGAAAACATTCTCGCGGGGCCCCTGTGGGAGAATTTTTAAATTTTGCTTTTTAAAATGGCGCATTCTGGTGTATTTTATATTTTTTGAGCGACGGCGAGGCCGTCCGAATGTCGCGGGTCTGGGGTAACTTACCCCCTCCATCCTTCTCGACGGGCCTAGGTCTTAGTTTAACGGCGTCCGTGTTTACGTTACTACGGGCACGTACGCATCAACTAAGGATCAATGGGCTCGCCCATTGGCCAGTTCGTCAAAAACTCAACCATGTCAGTTCAGTTCAGTTACGTCGCTCTGTTCGCGCCTTAGTTGTCAGCGACATTCTCAGCGGATTGTGTACGTATTGTAGGTATTGTGACGAAATGTAGGAGCCTATAGTGCTTTCCACATTCCGTTATACAGTGTAGTAAAAATCTGTGAATTCGAGAGGTAATCGACGAACGAACTGATGGCAGTTCGGTTCATTTCCTTCGCTCGGTGTATGCACGTTTGAAGTTTTTACGCGAGACGTTGAGTAAAACCAGAACAGCGTTAGTAGGTCTAGTAGGGCTGAAAAGTTTTGTAAGAAAAGTTTTTAAATTTCAGGTTTACAGTTTCAGTGTACAGTTTTCCTGGTTTTATTAAGATGGGATTAGTGTAAAGATTAGTCTAATAAGATCGCACACATAGACTGTAATTACGATCCGGGAAGATTGTACTGCTCCATTCTCTCCAGGTCTCGTCGTTTACTATAAATTATAGCAGGGTGCATTAATCTAGTACCAACAGAATACAGAATACAGCACTGTATACATCACTTTATTAAGTGAACTTTAAATATGACCTATATTACATTGCGCAACAAATAGAAAAGAAACTTTTTTTACATTTTGACTTTTAAGGTTCTTTTCCAAAACCTAGAAAGAAAAGCAAGCTTTTTCAAACCAATTTTTCAGCCAGGTTTGGAGGACATCGTTTGCAGAATGACATTAGCTTATCTGGCAAATATCAACGAGAAATAGCAACGATGCCCAGTCAGTGGCGTGACTGGCGTCGTAAGTTCGGAACAGGGGCTCGGTGCCCACTCCCAAATTTTAGCCTGTCGGAAAATTTTCTTTCAAAATACAAAATTTGTGTCGAAAATCCCCCATTTTTGAGGAAGCGATTTATGGACACAATTAAACTTTTAAGCACCTCTGTCGGAGTTTGAGACCGTCTGTCTTGCTTCCGGCTTTTGTGACCGGCGACGCTGCTTCTGCCGGCTACTGCGACCTATGTTATCATGGCGCGTGGTCTGTCAGTCTGTTGCACCAGTTGGCAGGTGACGCTCCGTTGCTCTAAAATGGGTTTCCTATAAAGAGCTATACACCACCTTTAAGTTTTCAGTGCATCCTATACTACATTGTGAGGCATAAAAACACATCAAATTTTTTTACCATAAGTTGAAGAAGGGTTATCCAATTGTAATAATTTTTGGTACGTATATTCCTGACACAACTGGACATCAAATGGCCGTTCAGTTTCCCACCTCACTCAACATCTGCTTCTGCACTACATGGTAAAAACAGAACAGACAAAATATGTATTAAAATCAACAAAAAACTTTTAAAATTTCATCTTTCCGGATATGTGGCCACCAACAGCCAATAATTTACAAGGTTTGACTGTTTTGCAGCAGCACGTCTATTATATAGGCCTAACATTCAGGAATATTGATGAATTCAAGAAGCAATTGGTGAAGTCTAGATTGGTCTGGAGCAGAACGTTATCGACGCTGCTATCAACGAATGGAGAAATTATCTCCGAGCCGAGCCCATGTTCGTGGGCCAACATTTCAAACATTTTTGTAGGCAGTCGAAAAATGAACAATTAAATAGACAATCAGCTAAGACAATAAAGTATGGACAAAATATGTGTTTTTTGATTAAGCAATAATACCAGTGGCTAAAATGCATTATTCTGTTCGTTTTCTTTCCCCAGGTAGTGCAGAAACAGACAATGGGTGAGGTGGGAAACTAACCAGTCATTTGATGGCCAGTTGTATCAGCAATATTCGTGCCAAAACTTATTAAAATTGGATCACTTTTCTTCAAGTTATGATTAAAAAAATTTGGTGTTTTTATGCCTCACAGTGTATATAGCGGTTGGACGGAATGAATAGCCGTTTGTCAGTCACATACTCACATTATTTTGTTAGATGCTGATTTCAGCAATCAGGATGTGCCAAGGCAACGACTGTATCTTCCGGGACCTAGTATTATACCGGAGGACCGGAGGTGTACTGTAAGCCTATCAAACACGTCGTGATACATCGCGTTGCTTGCAATCTACGATTGTGTCGCGTCACTAATACCCCATTTACACGACGAAGTTTGCTCGACAAGCTGGCTCTACGAGCTACATGTAGCTTGATAATGCCTGTTGCAAGAATTCACGAAAAACAGCTCCGTCGTGTAAACGGAGTGTAACTTATACATATGGTATTTGTGAATATGCTGCAGTGCTTTTTAATTTTGACTGTATCTGGTCGTATTATATAAAACGGGTAAGACTCAGCTGTTTCGCTCAGTACCACTGTGCTGAAATAAAACAATAGTTTATCTCCTGTACAACAATGTAGCTCGGGCTTAAACAATCGCAGGGCTGCCACTCATATAGTAGCCAAAAATAGGGACTTTAGGGATCTCAGAACTTGCCAAAAAGAACCTAAAAGTGACCAAAAAGGGGCCTAAATTAAGCCTAATACGAAACCAAATGTCACGACCGAACACATTTATGGTCATTATTGCTGCTGTACATAACCATACTAGACATCACGAATGTGAATATACTAACCAAAGGCATGTAATAGTTCAGTTTCACGCTCGAAAAAATGCGATTATAACGATTTTTTAATCCAGAAATCCCGGGATTGGGACGTCGCCAATCGCATGATTCGGGATCTCAGGATTGCAATCACTACCTGGTACATTTTTCGAATATAAAGGCAAAACTTAGTCAGGATAAGTTGAAAAATAGCCAATTACACAGAATTTGGGCCTGTTAGGGACCAAGTGTTTAAAAACGAAAAAAGGGACCAAATGGCAGCCCTGCAATCGACCAACCAACCACGTTGGAGTATCGCTGCTGCTAAGACCTGTTTACATCATTACATGTACACCAAACCGAACTGAACTAAACTGGGAGTTGTGGGGCACTAAGTCTTGTTGCGCTGCTTTATGACTACGAGACCGGGCGGAGAGTCAAATAGGTTGGACAACGGGAAAACCCGTAAAAACCTGCTCTAATTTTGGAACTTTCTTTCGTCTTGTCCAAGCTAATATGTTTGTTAACAAAACCGAAAGATAATTAGTTGCAGTAGTAGTCACTGTTGCTTGAAACTTGTCTGATGAAATAGACCTAACTGCAACTGCTTCACTGTAGAAAGCTACTAGTAGGCCTACTAGTTGAATAGTATAATTATAGCACTAATTGTACACTGTCACAAAAAGCAAGCCACTTTTTATTTTTTTGAATAGCTGCGTTAAACATTTTAATAATTTTAATAATTTCTGGCATGCAACATGAAAAAGAAACTTGACGTGAATTACTACTATAGTTTTGCCCACCTCACCATAATACTGTTGCTACATTACCTTGCAAAATTCAAAAGTCGTACTTGGCCATTTTCAACAACAAATTCATACTGGGTAGTGCAAGGGTCGGCTTGTTTTTTTGAGACACGGTGTATATACATTGTATATACATAACTGAACTCACAATGCTTAGTTAAGTGACAGGCATTACACCGTTTGCAGTATTGTTTCATGCAAACTTTGACCGAATTAGTCACCAGCTGCAACATGTCATGTCAATAACGTGTGACAGTCAGTATTATAATTACGTCACTGATTAGTCATTTCATCATTGTATTTCTGTATTAATCGCTGTGTAATAAACTGTTAACCCTTGCTGCAATGTTTTATAGATATGCCTAGGGCTGTACGAAAATCACAGTGCAAAAGTGAAAAAATCACGGCATACTTTTAGAAAAGTCGCAAAATTCACGGTGCCAATTCACGGTCATATATAGCGTTAAAAACGTCTCATTGACAAACATTTTTGTTCTCTGCATAGTCAACAAATCAGTCATGTATCGTCGTCTCACAAAATAACTAACATTAATCGTTCTTAGTAACTTTCAGGAACAGTTTTTAGTAACTATATCCAGGTATACACACAGCAGTGCTACAGTACAGTAACTGTTGAGTCCATAGTCTTCAGTACAAAAATATGAAGCAAGATGCTTAGCTTCAATGTTTAACAATCAAATTTTACGGGTTTTGACGCAAAAGTGCAGCCCGTGCAAAAATTCACAGCAAATCACGGAAAACGCTAAAATTCACGGCAAGCGCAAAAATTCATGGCTTCCGTGAATTCGTGATTTTCGTCTAGCCCTAGATATGCCTGCTTAAATGCACCTTAGCAAACTATGCTTCTGATTAACAAAATTATTGTAATTGCACGGGAACAAGTTGGAATTTACGGAGAAAAAAATACAGAGTGATCACTGTAATATATTTATGATAACGTCATATCACTCAGTATGCACAGAAGCCCCTCGGATATTAACATATACATAACATGGTATTAAATGCAAAGATGTCTATAACACTCTATGCTATAGATAAATCAATATATTAGCTCCACAATAAACATCAAACTTTGTCCATTACATCATAAACAAATAATGCAGCAAAATATTGTTATATAAAAGCCAGCTTGTTCCTTTATATTGCATACACATGCATGCATTATCATGATCAAAATTCTATTTACACTAAAAAACAGCAATTCCAGAAGTAGTGGGAGCCAAAATTCAATGCGTAACATCATGAATTGATGGCCTAATTCAGTAAAAAGATTTAGTGCAAGATTAAATATCATGTTAGTTCAAACTTCAAAGTATAATAACGGATAACGCAGTGAACCATTCCTTTCGATAACATATTTCACTTCGGTTTTTGGGAAGAATATGCCAGACAAATTAATGAATCTTTAACCCACCTAGAATTTTGCACTTAGACATCAAACCAATGGAAACAATAAATGAAAGGACCTCATTTAGTTTTGGTAACTGTTGTAGTCTGGTCACGGAAACAAAATGGTTAATATGTACAAACACATTATCAATCATTATAACTAGGGCTGGTAACGATTAAAATTTTTTTAATAGTTAACTTTTTGAAATTTAACGATTAATTAATCATTAATTTTAGTTAAAATTCAGTCATTGAAAATGCGTTGTTTAAACCATAATATCAATAAAAAAAAGTCACTGTAGAGTTACATTCTCTGAAAGTGTTAATGAATTAAGAACCTTTTAGGTTTTTAATGTTAATGACACCAGTCACGGAGACAAACAAGCATGTTCACAGTTGATGGATCCAGCGACGAACGTCTCTTGTTGACCATGTATCCGGCAGAATTGAACAGCCGACAACTTCCGGTTTATATCGTACGTGAGTGAGTAAAAGGCTGAGTTGATTAATCGTTAAAAATAAAATTAATCGTTAATTTTCTTTGTTAGTTAACGATTAAATTAATCGTTAAAATCCGCAGCCCTAATTATATCAACTTTGTTCTCAATTATGAGGCCAAGCAGGTTAAACAGTACACTATACACTACAGCACTGTTAATAACTGTTAACTTAACTGATTTAACTGTTAATACATATGCTGAGACAGAGAATCGAGTTACACATTCATAAAAATAACACATTACCACAATAAAGCAGTTATTCCATAGTTGCTGTATAGTAAATAGCTTTTAAAAAATCTTAAATACATGCATAAGTCATTCACGAACATGTAAATAATGCGTCTAGATTACATCATAAGGTTATCTCTGTCATACATAAAAATAATAATAATAATACAATTAAGTTTAACACCACCCTCTTACTGTCATATGTAACTATTGTCTGTCCTTGCTTTTATTGTTGTCTGTCAATACCTGTCTGTCTGTCTTGTGTTTCTATGGGCCATGCTGCCTGAAATAAAAGCGATTGATTGATTGATTACTGATCAATTACATATTACAGTAATTGCAGTGTTATCCAAAAATGCAAGAATATGGCGATAATATTCACAATAGTCTCTACTGCAAAACATGTTGCATCAGGTGAATGTATTCACAAAATATTATAAACCATAATGTCGACAACACAAATATACTACAGCGATAGCAGGTATGAAGAAGATGACAAACAAGCAGCCAAAATGGCGCAATATCGAACATTTGTGGCCCAATTAATCGAACACAGCAAAAAACACAGATATATAAAGTGGCGTAGGAAAAAGCAGTGAGTGAGTAGGGTTTAACGTCCCGCCCGACACAGTATAGGTGATCTCTGGGACGGCCTTTTCAGGCAAAATGCACACAAACACATAATAATGGAATAGTAAGTTTAAACTTTACAATAAACAGAGTTTAACTTTTACAGAAACACAAAACACAAAAATGAGCTTAACCCAAAATTATAAGAACTCCATTATACGCATGCATATGTAATTAACATAATGGTAGTTCTAATCTTCCCTGTTATC
>Ga0209671_1006025_pt1 | contig 12361 bp, 5 predicted proteins | sample WorMetHERISLAND2_2_FD_187401 | JGI IMG/M metagenome (GOLD analysis project Ga0209671, IMG submission 187401) | Marine gutless worms symbiont microbial communities from Max Planck institute for Marine Microbiology, Germany - Olavius geniculatus... | ecosystem: Host-associated > Annelida >...
CTATTTCAGTTTCGGACTGTTGTCGTTTATTAATTGACTGGCGGCATTTGTGCAAAACGTTGTTTTTTTATTTTGTGTCTACGGGCCGGGCCGGGCCGGGCCGGGCCGGGCTTCAATTACGCCGGGCCGGGCAGGGCTGGAACGACGTCGGACGTCGAGAAATTTCTGCCGTGCAGAGCTCTATTTCCTATGGCTGCAGGCGGATTGAAATAATCTTGTTCCAAGGACGGATTGAGGCGCCATGTTTTCGATCGGTTGTTCGGTTGCTTGGCGTCACTATAGCGTTGATAAGAACTGTATATAACATCTTGGGTGATCTTACGGATCTTTGGGCGGTTCTTTGGGCTAGTGGCTTCGTGGCAAGAAGCAGCCTGCTGCCGCAGTTAAATTTCAGGCTGTCGGAAAATTGTCAAAAATCTTTTTGTTGTCGGAAATGTTTTGTCGAAAAGCACAATTTAAGGCTAAAAACTCCATTTGAAAAAAATTGTAAACAAAATTAAAATTTTAAGCATTCGCAATCCTTTTGTCGAAAATTTACAATTGTTTGTAGAAATCCTGTCGAACACGCAGTTTCTGTCAGAAATGCAACTTCCGGTCCCGCAATCCACGACGCCGAACGTTGATCTGGGCGTGTGGTCTTTCGATGTTAAGGCAGACGTTAATCGCGACCGAATATCAGCTGACTAAAGTACTCAACACGTAAAGATTTACAGACAACATTATTTTTACAACATTAAAGCAAACATTTATAAAATTTGTGTTAACTGCTTATAAGTAATTAACAGCAGCAACATGGGTATAAAAGCGTCTCCACGCTGCTTTATGTCTACTGACGCCGTCGGTGCCCTCTATATACAACTGTCTTACTAAGTTACTATCACCCAAGGTAAAGGTTGTCAATTTGTATAGCGCATCATCGCGAGCATGCGCACGCCTCTAATGCGCTTTCGTCACTAACCAGAGCCGCCGCCGCACGGCCACCGTGTGCAGCCAGCAGACACAGGCTGGCGCAGCGACCGGCTAGGCAACCCCAGTCAGCTGTACCAAGGTCCCCACCTTCCGTAACTCATGTGAATGAGTTACTACTCATTCTACCGTCCCACGGAGGGTAGAAGGCTGAGTCGACCTAGCTGGCAGGCTTCGCACCGAGATGGTTGGTTTACCTGCCCGCAGGCAGTCACCCATCGCAGTACTAACCGGGCTCGGCGTAGAGTAACTTCGTTACAGCGGAAACGCGCTACCAACTACGCCACGCCACCAACCACACCAATGTGTCCGCAGCTAAGGGACAACAGACAAATACCATGTGCCCCTGTTGTCGTTCGGTTTCTATAGCTTGCCGTCGCCGTTACGTTCTTTGATAAGAAGTCTGCTACCGTTGCTGGTCGAGTTATCGCAATCTCCTATGCTGCCAACGCTACAATGTACAGCATGGGCCAAAAAGTAAACCTCTAACTTTTGTTGTGTCCATATATCAATAAAAATTGTTTCAGAAGGTAAGTATCTGCATATGCATTTTTTCGACTATAAACCATTTTTTTAAATTTATATTTTACAAGTTAGTGTAGAGACAGCAGCTAAGGCGTGAACTGGACATTTAATCACTTCACATTATTGCAAATTTTCAGCCGAATGTGCATATGAAAGAAATGCAAAAATCGGTCCACATGTGGCAAAAATATAAAACCAAGTTGCAGGTTTGCTTTTTTGGCTCGCCCTGTACTGTTACTGTTGCATAGGCGCGGACCTGTCTTATGTCCCCAGCCGTAACCAGCAGTAAGCCTTGCTTACTGATAACTGGTATCGCCCCGATGGCCGACCCAAGAGAAATTTCGATAAACTGGTCCGTGTAACAGACAAAATGATGTAAAACAAAATCGTCACGCCTTGCTCAAGGCTAAGGACTGGCCGCGGGTATCCACAGTTGCTTCTGCAGGCAGTAATAAAATGGCGTCATCTAGCGAACAGTATTGCGTGAATGTAAGAGGACTGGTTTAAACCGTAACATGCATGCAAAACACACAAAAAAATGTGACCTTGACGGTTAATCTTTGATATTTGTTAACAGGTTTGTCAACTTTTTAAGCTACAATATTTGTGCAAAATTTCATCGAGCTAAGTGCAGCGATTTATGAGTTATGGAGTTGACACAGTTTTGACGATGCTGAAAACAATAGCTGCCGTCGCTTCCGTGCGCAGTAAAAACAGACAGACAGCAGCAATGCAATATCAGTAGTGGTGTCGCTTGGTTTGGGTGCAGAAAAAGTCTATAAAGTTCAGTTAACATAAAACGTTACGTGCGCAACGCAAAACCCTTGCGTACTTTTTACGCAACTAACGCGAGCGACTCAAGACAAGAAGCCCAGCTGTCTCTGAAATAGCCAACTTCACTGGTTGTCACTGACCTTAAAGGTCATCCGAGCTCGATAATTTTCACCTCATCTCATAGGGCGTGATTAATAGCAACCTTATCTAATCTATCTCTCACCGTTTCTTGAGATATGGCCACTTATAGCTTAAAATTTTCCACTGAAAATTGCGGCCAAACCGCTGCAGATAAAGACATGTTTACTATTGACAGCATATAGAAAGTTGCCAACGCCCTATCTGGTGGTCCCATCGCCGACCTTTTACGACTTACCGTTTAGCCGCAATACATTCGTGACAAACGACGGACGAACAGACAAACGGACGACAACCGTATCAATAGCTCTATCGTTACTTAAGTACGCTCGGCTAAAAAGTACGCAAGCAAGTAGGCAAAAACCGCAGCTGACGCAAAGATAGAAGCGGCGCGTTACGTTTGTTAAAGTGCGTAACTGAACTGAACTGACTGACATGGTTAAGTTTGTGACAAACTGGCCAATGCGCAAGCAGGGCAAGCCCGCTCGTCATTGGTAATTAGGTAGGCCACTGACGCCGATAAACGGTGCCTACTGTAATGCATTACTGCTTGGGCATATTAGTCAGTTCATCAGAAACTAAACCATGCCAGTTCAGTTCAGTTACATCGCTCTGTACGCGCTTTTAGGTGCGTCGTGCCACATGAATGTAAGTTGCGTTGGTTGCGTTGCATGAAAACTAGCCGGCTGCAAGCAGAAGTATAAACGCGACGAGCCTATTTCAGACGGAGATGACGCAGTGAAATTCCGCAGGGACGTCATTGATTTATCTGCCGCTTTAACAACGACGCGCCGCTACCACCTTGGTCATATACGAATATCCAGCGTTTGTTGCACGATCTCATGGCCACTGTAGGCCTACATTGCTACTGTGACTGTAAACTACGTTGTTCAAACGCAGTTTATCTCGTGACTGTCATCGGCGGTGTGTTGTGCGTAAGACGAGCGTGTGATGTATAAACAGACGGGACCGAGACGCGTTTCGTCACGTTTGACTGAATCGAGTGAGATTATGGGCGGGGCGGTTATAACACTGCGTGCACGCGAGTAAGATATCGGAAAAAACGCATCTGTACACCGTTTTTACGCCGCAGTATACGTATGAGTGCACAGTATCTAGTGGCAAAAGCGCAAGTGCGATATTCGAAACCGTGGCTGACGCAGATTCATTCAAAGTTACACTGAAATTAGTGAAAGGTATCCGCTCTTTGTGGAAAATGATAAAAAAAACGCACAAGTGCATTTGAATGTTTCTGGGCAATTGTCTGTTATAAACGTTTTGAAATTTGAATATAATTCCGGCCGGAAGGAGCGCATAAGTGAATTATGATAAAATGCAAACTTTTAACATCGTTCTTTTTCTGAAAAGTATGAAAACCGCACCTTTACCACTCAACCGACGATAAGCGTGGGTTTCAGCACAGTCTACAGTGCGCGTGCATGTAACGAGGCATAATACCCAGTAGACTGTGTTGAAACGTACTCATTTCACGGCTGCGATCGACGGTGAGTTCTGCCTGAAAATGGGTGCAGCTGTGCACAAAGCCGAGTGGAATGAGAACATAGACAGTACACTCCAGTCATGGTGGTGAGAAAAAGGAGAATGACGCCGCGGGTCATCAAATAAGTGCAGCTTTCTCTTAACAGCTGTATAGCGATAAGTGGCTAACGGATTGAGCAGACAGAGACATAGAAAGAAAGAGAGGGAGGCGAGAGGTGAAGGAAGAGTCAGAGGAAGAAGCTTCTTGTAAAATGAATGACGACCGACGACGGCGACCGATGATGCTCGGCCGACTGACTGTCTGTCTCTCTGCCTGCGAGAGCGCGCTACTTTCCACAACAGTTTCCGTCACTCCACCGACGCACATGACCGACGTCATGCCAGTGGGCCCAGTGGGGCGGCCCCCGAATATTTCGAAATACCAAAACCGCTGATTGGTGCTGTTACCTGGAGTTGTCGTAGTTGTTGGTGTTATTTACGTATTAATAATATTATACTAAAAATCGCAAAGCGGGGGTTTGTAGTTAAATCTTCCAAAACTCTTTTTCTACTGAAAAGTCAGGGACCCCATCTGACGCAATTACAGGGTGGTTCGTAAATTTCTTGAACGGTTTAAGCAGGGTGCACAAGTGTGACAGACAACAGACAGACAGACCATGCTAGGGACAAATGTGTAGCTATAGATGGAATCGCATACGCTAGAGCTATTTTGCCTAAAACTATCCTGATATCAATATTTAGTTGCCATTCTGGCTTTGCCATTTTGGTTTGCTTTTTCATGTACTTTTGGCTTTCAGTTACCGTTTCTAGTTACCAGTTTACGACGTCAAATGTCAAAATGTCAAAAGTAAATAACCTCAAATGCGCTGGAGCCAATTTAAGACATTATGTATAGAAAAACTGCAAGCGATTCATTTAATGTTGTATAAGCACTGACGTAAAACGGCAAAAATTAAAAAGTATAAGCCCGAACTAATGTATTAGCTTAGACATTTAATCTGTTTTCAGTAACCAGATATAAATGTCTAACCCGATGCATAATGTTCGTGCTTATACTTTTTAATTTTTGCCGTTTTACATCAGAGCTGATAATGAAATGAATTGCTTGCAGTTTTTTATACATAATATTTGCGGTTTTATTAAAGTTTGAAAGGTCACTGAACAGTTACTTTGTACACAACAACAACAACAACTACTACTACTACTAACTCCAGCATCTTGGATTTTGTTATTTGTTTAATATAATGGCAAGCCTGTATGTGGGACCGCAGATTTAGTTACATACCAAATTTCATGCAGCTGGGTGAAAAAGCAGTTATAAGTGATGAACGACATTTAGAATGGTGACCACCGCCATCTTAAATTTACTACTTTTTTCCATTCTGGTTATATGATTTATTTCTAGTAGCAACTAACCACATTCCTGCAACATTTTATGAACCTTTTTCAGTCGGCAGCTGATTTGTTACGCTTTGTGTTAAAATACAAAATGGCGGCCTTCGAAATGTTCAATTTCATTTTTGTTCAATTTTATGGCATAACTACATGTAGAACGTCAAACTTAGTTTGCATATAAAATTTCGTGCAAGTACGTGCAATAGCAATTAAGTTATGAGAGATAAACGAAATTCAAAATGGCGGCCGCCGCCATCTTGAATTTATTATATTTGTCCATTTTGGTCAAATGTTTCATTTTCGGTAGCAGCCGTCTACATTGCTGCAAAATGTCATTCATCTACGTCAATCGGCGGCCGAGTTATTGCGGTTTGTGCAAAAATCCAAGACGGCGGCCGCAGCCATTTTGAATTATAATTTTGTAACGCTGGACTATCCACGAAGTCTATTTGTGCGCCTAAAATTCCCGTTTAAATTTCGTGTTGATCGAGTGCGTACTTTTCGAAATATCGCGATTCGAAAATTTCACAAATTTGGTTTAAAATGCCTTTTCAAGCCCCCTAAAGTCATGTTTTTTTGGCAGTTTTGACTCCCAAACATTATTTTTTATCATCGAGACTCCCAAAAGGCCCTAACTTCCGCGGAAACACGCGTTTTAAGCCAAAAACGGTCGTGATCTGTCTTCTGGTGTGACCTGTTAGGCACGAGCAAGAATACAAAAAAAAGATAGAACACAAAAAGTAACGGAAAATTCCCTCCCTACGCAGATCCCCTTCCCGTCGTCCCACATCAACCAAATTGTGCACGTGGGGTTGTATCCCGGATATCTTTTTTGGTTTCAAGTTTCATTAAGATCGGTTGAAAAATGTGGGAGCAGTGGGGGGTCAAAATTTCGGCCTTCCCATTGACTTGGCACACCGCTTATACAACAGCTTGTTGCTACCGCACAAGCCGTGATCCATATAAATTGTCTTTTTTTCTGCTTTTCCCTAACATTTTTCACGCAGTATAGCCCTTGACTCGACCTTTCATATCATCGCGGCCATTTCCCGGCGCCGCTCAGCCTGGTAGTCGTCGCGGTGGTCGAGTTTTTATTTGCGGGTGTCCGGTGCCGAGACCGGCTCTCCACAGTAGAGTGACCCGCCAAGCGTCCATTAGGCCACTCCGCGCCGCTGCCGAGCAGCGCTTAAAATCTCGATCCGCACGTTCGAATCCACAATTCTGCTGATAGCGTATAGCTAAATAATTGACTTCTTGTCGCTTCCAAGATTTTTTAAAGTATTGTAATCGTCGTCATCGTAGAGGTTTTAAACGTGTCGAGGTTTTGAACGTGTCCTAAATAATAAACATCTCTTAGGACCACCGCAGTAAAGTGTCGAAAAAATAAATTCGGATATAAGCGACGTAACAAAAAAAGTTGTCTGAAGAGTGAAGACCGACAGTGACGATGCAGAGGTGATGTCGGACGGAATGGGTCGTTTCATAGATTAACACCGAAGACCGGGAATACCCCTTTGTTGACTGTAGTAAGACAAAACGTTGCTATACTGTCAGACGGTTGTTGAAGGCTGACGAAAGCCTCCGTCAATTATATTTGTCAGAATGCTATGCTACAAATATCGCTCTGATACCCGTGGGCGTCCTGCAGTGGAGGAACTTGCTGTAAGTTTTTTCTCTTTCTGCCCAGACCTGATTATCTACTTCCATTAACGTTAATCCCGTTTGTCTGCAGAGCTTTTAGATGTTGTTCTCGATTCAATTTTCTCGACATTCCACATTTCACCTGGTCCGATTCTTTCAGTCTGTTCGTACAGCCATGCACACGTTTTATTTGGATACATGCTTATAGCTAAATAATTGACTTCTTCCCCAAGAATGATCTACACCGTCCTCTAATGTGTCAATAACTACTCAATCACGTATTCACTAGCTTATTAAATGACTAACCGTCAAAAAGACGATAAATGGCACATGCAGACCACAAATATACCATTGACTTAAGCTTATTCAAACAGATTCGAAAGCTCGAGATATTTTTTCGAAAGCAGACGCTGCATCTTATATCCGCACCAGTTGGTTCACGTTCGAATAGGCAACACTGTCGCAATTTGCGAAAGTAGAGCAACTGCGGATTGAAAATGCCGCATTATCATCGGCGGGCGGACGTGCGACCCGTCCGCAAATCTTGAATTATTATAGACGATGATGATGATGATTCGAATCCGCCTGCGGAGACTAACCACCGCGCACCATCCGTTCGGTCTGTCTGTCCGCAGACCACACTGCTGACACCAGAGTAGCACTGCGGCACTCGCTCGCTTGCTAGGAGCTAATCGCACAAATGCACGCGTCCCAGCACATTTATCACGATTGCGTCGCGGTATGTACGCTGTTTCCGTCGATTTCTGGGCAGTTACGAAATGTATGTTATCGTCGGTGATGAACGGGTGGGGTGTATCGAAGGGTGGAGCTAAGTAACGAATACAGGTCGTCACGTGATTGTAGTTGGCTAGAAAGATCGGTCAGAAATCTTAACGCGTTTAAAACACGTTTACACAATTAAGTTGGTTCAACGAGCTACCTCGCTCGACAAGCGCGCGTCGAGCACTTATCACGCACACATCGCGGATCGCGTACACATTGAGCTGACTTGATGAGTGCCTGACGAATGCTTGTCGAAGCAGCTTGATAAATGTGCGAGTTATCAAACATGTTTGATATTGCGAGCATTCTTCCAGCTGCTTCGACAAGCGCTCACCAAGCAGCTCGATCAGTGCCTGACAAGGGCGTCTACGTCCATTGAGGACTACGCCTTACCTTACCTTACCTTATTTTACCTCCGGGGTGGGCAGGCTCTTACACCTGCCCAGCGCTGAGGTCGTGTCAGTTCGGCCCAATGCGCGTCCCCGAATGTAACCATAAGGTTACAGGTAACGGCTATAAAGCCGTGAACGGCTGTGAAGCCGTAAATAAACGGCTGTGAAGCCGTAGTCAGCTGTGAAGCCGAAACCAGCACAAAAGCACTGGTAACGTGTAGCAAATCTGCTCTCACGGGTTTGGTCCACTCTTAGTTAGCTCTTACCCTCCAGATTTTTTGAAATCTTTCGGGTTATCAGTGCAAAGCCCCACCACCACGGCAAGGTGGCTGACTACGGTGGGGTGAGGACTACGCTTAAAGTGTATAACTTTTCTTAAAGAGGCAACTTTTAGGGCTTCAATGGGGCAGTCATCGTTCCACCAGTACTTGACCAAAAGTCTTTTGATGAGCTAAAAATGCACCAAATTCATTTTCGGCCGGGGCTCCGCCTCGGACCCCGCTAGGGATTTTACGCTCCCTAGATTCCCTAACAGGCTGGTCAATGAAATATCCCCATTACTACATTATTCGACGCCGCAGCCTCTCCCCCCTTAGAAAATTTTCTGTTGACTCCCATGAGTAAGGATGCCGTCATCCGTCATTGGGGGCAATGCAGCGTTTGTCTAAGCTTGACGTGGGAGCAATTCGAGTCGACGTTGAAGGGGGGTTAACATTAGAGGCGGTGTGGGGGAGGGCTTGCGTAGTGTGTCCAAGAGAGGATAGACGCCCCTGGTGCTTGATACAGCCACGAGTGGCACAAAACACCATTGCGTAAAGGCAAGGGTGCCATACTCTACAAGGGGCATCAGCATGTGCTTATTTCCCTTTCTGTGTCGGATGAGCTGATAAATGGACAGACTACTGAGCCAGACGCATAACCAGTGCAACGCCAGACTTTCCGAAACGCAGAGCGTCACCGCTTTTTGACCTCTGCCAAATATATAAAATTATTATACTGCTTGGTAAACAGAGGCACATGTGTGAACAACTTGCCCAAAGTCGTTACCTGCCAGTGCACCGGGCGAGAGTCGAACCAACAACCTCGCGGTTGTCAGTCCTATATGCTACCGTTACATCACTAAGCCAAACAAAGGCCATTGCGTGACAGCCCGCAAAAAGCGTGCAACCATCGATCCGACACAGTATCTTTATCACGCTCCTGACTAGCAAAAGCTACCGGTACCGGTACGGGTTCAGTGGTTTATGGAGAAATCGAAGAACGCGGAGCCACATTATCATCGAAGTGGGAGGTGTAGGGAGAAAGGGGGAGGGCGCCGAGACGACGACGAAACGAAACGAAAAGCAGCAGCTATCAGTAAACAAACATTCTTCCATCCAGACCGACATTACAATGGGCCCGGCGTTCCGTCTGTGACTAAACCGCCTGCCGTCGTTGTCCATAAATATTAACTACTTAAGGCTAGGACGACGAGTGTGTGTGTTTTGACTTGTGCGCGATAACGGCGCAGCCAGCACTTGGAATAATTACGCCAGCAGCTCTGTTACGCCGCCACTGTTACGCCGGTGTAATTAGTCCGGACTGATTTTCAGTGTAATAGCAGTCAGAGCCACTGTGACGGCGCTTTCGATCGCACACGACTCAAGTTCTTCACTCAAATCTGCGTGATGCCAGATTCTGGCATCATCAGTTTCTTGAGTCGTTTGCCCAATGAAATAAGCTTACTTTTCTTTTCGCATTGCAGTGGAAGCGACACAGGAAACAGAACAAAAAGAAGATACGTTTATGCCAACTTTGGTTTGTTTAAGCTTTGCGGCGACAAGCAGACAGACGTACAGACTACAGACAGACGGCTGGCAAGGCCCGTACTGTGACCTATTAGAACCATTGTACAACAACACATAAACGTATGAACACAAGTTATCGCAGAAAGATGAGTACAAATGCTGATTAACGTTAGCGTTTACACCGTGAATCATAGAAGCATCTTTGCCGTCTTCGTGCGATAACTTCGCCAAACGTAAAACGGTTTTAATAAATCTATATTTATTTTATTATTGCAGTTTGGGAAAAAGTAAAAGAAAAATTGGTTACAGTTAGAAACTTGTGCGGGACAGACAGACAGACAGACGGACGGACGGACGAGACCAGTATTGCGGCCTAATAAGACGGCCGCATAATAGGGACACATCTCGAACATTATGACTAGTACACTGCACACAATTGCAATAATTACAATATTAGTTAACGCAAGCCCTATCACGTGGAACACGTTATGGCATCGCATCCCTACGACACGGAGATACTTATTGATGCTAAACGGCCCCATTATTTGCTGCTGCTGCGGCTACGATGACGACGCAGAGCAATGATAATAAAATTTTTATAGCCCCACTGCATGCTTCTAGTCTTCCGCGATGTAACAGTAGTAGCGATGTTAGATCAACATGCCATGCCATCTCATCTTGCGGGGTGCTCACAGCGGTGCCCATATTTTACGATACATGAGGCTTACTCGAAACCGGCGCTTTTCCAGGGCTGGCCGGCTAAGGCTGCGACGTTTTGAGCTCAATATACACTCATACGTCACATGATTATATACGTAAGAATTAGGTCTACTAAATGAACAAACACTAAAGCGTACATTTATGTAGTGGACAACAATATTAAAAACAGCTAAACAATTAACTTGCACTGAAAATGACCAGTTAAACCAAACAAGTAGCAAATCATAACGCTAACGAAGGCAGGAACTGAAATACTAACACAAAAATCTAAAAAAAATAGTTCAGAAAAAACTTCAAAAGCAAACGGGAATTAGTCTGACTGCAAATGACTAAAATATAAGATGCTAAAAAAACTTATCATAAAAGCAAAGCCGATACAAACCTCGTGAAAAAAAAGTTTTTTTCTTCATTTTAAATCAAGTTTTGATTAGCCGCCCATCAATCCATATCTCAATGGACGCGGAGACAAAAGCGTCGGCCTCTTCTTGTTTCTCCCTGAACATCAGTCAATCAATAACCACGAATAAAGGCAGACACGTGCACTATAGGGACTCATCTGGGATAACATTGGCACAATCTCCAGGAACTAAACGGCAAACGCATCACGCAACTATAGCAGATATTATCTATGTGCAACTATCGCTTGTTGCTACACAAAGCCATTGTCCCTTATACATTGTTCCGTGTATAGGTCGAGCTTAGGTTTTATCTGGTAGCGATTATTAAAGTCGCACTGGGCATATCTTTTTAGCAAGCAAGCACTGTTGCATTAAAAGTGACGTTTAACCCATTAATGTGATCCTCCCACAGGGTAAGCGACGCTCCGTAGCTCTGTGGTTGGTTTCTCGTAAAATGTTTTACACCCTTGCAAGGCTGTAACTTTTAACGACCTTTTAATGGACATAAATAAAGGATGACTTTACGGTAAGTTAATGACCTTTCTGTCGGGACTTATCTTTTAGGCATATTGAGTCGTCCCGGTCAGATGTGTGTATTAAATAAACATATTTTCGTTATTCCGGCAGAGCACATGGTTTAGAGGCACTAACGGAGTAGTAGCTTACCGGCTACGGGGTAGGGCCTAGTGTGGCTGATTGGGGCGGTGATATGTCTGCTGGCTGCAGACCGCGGGTCTAATTGTTCGCTGTCGGGGGCAATGGATGGCCGCATAGTGCGCTGCTGTATCATTAGCTCATGCCAATCAGCTGCCACTTGCAAGATTATTTAAGGCGTTTCTGGTCACGAGTCAGACTCATGTAAAAAGCGCTGCAACAAGTACCAGACTTTATCTTTAAAATATTTACCAGAGTTTGGCGTTGTCCATGGTGCCCAGCGTCAAAATGCTGACGGTCGAAGAGTTAATGCGAATGACACTAATCTGGATTAGCCTAAAGATCCCGCAAGCGTCGCGGACCACTTGAAAATTATCTTTAGTTCAGATAGCATCTTGGAGAGCGATGAAAATGCAGGACCGAATATTAGCCGCGGATAGTTTAAGAAAGCTCCAAAACACCATTTTGTGCAAGATAAAGGTTCTCGTTACACTCGGGTATATACCGTGACTGCTCAGTTTATAAACGATGTTTAGTATAATCGTTTGTCTTTTTTAAATAACAAACTTAAGTTTTATATTAATATTAATTCTTTGCAGAACGTATAAATAATAGGGATGTTCTCGGTTAACCGGTCAACCGGTTAACCGAAAAAATTTCGGTTAACCGGTTTTCTATTAACAGAACC
>Ga0209671_1006026_pt1 | contig 12361 bp, 6 predicted proteins | sample WorMetHERISLAND2_2_FD_187401 | JGI IMG/M metagenome (GOLD analysis project Ga0209671, IMG submission 187401) | Marine gutless worms symbiont microbial communities from Max Planck institute for Marine Microbiology, Germany - Olavius geniculatus... | ecosystem: Host-associated > Annelida >...
GTCTAGACATGAGCCAAAATAAAAATAAATTAAGGTAAAAAAATAAAGAAATGAAAACAAATAATGTTCAAATAATGTTGTTAAAAAATTTGCAACCAATGATGTGCCTAGGTACGTCATTTTCTAGCTACTATTATTATGTATAGTCACTCAGTCAATTTGTAGTAATGCAAATTCAGGATGCAGTGTTCTGTCCTGAAACTGACTTTGTTCATAACTACAATTTTGCTAAAAACTGGCCGGAGCTATATTAGATTTTGTTACATAACAGTATTCATCAGATCAATGACATCGTAGTTCAAATACCAGAAAGGCTGTGTTACAAAACAGTCAAAAAGTGCGCAAAAAACAGATAAAAAATAATACAATATATAAAGATATGCAACGTATAAAATGTAGAGCTGTCAAGGCATTCATTTATAATGGTGCTAATGCACGATTTAATTTTTTTAATGCATGCATCAATGTGTTTATTAAAGCATCATTATACTGCTGATGTTGGTGGACTACATCGAGAGGGTGACTGAAATGATGACCAACAAACTCGTGGCTGTGTTGCAGGAACGTTACAGTAGTGATGAAACAGCAACAAAACAATTTCTAATTACTTGAATATTATGCTAATGTCAAATGACCACAGTTTAATGGAATATTGAACTCCTGCTTCACAACATTTTGTAAATTTACGTATGTGCATTAATTTTCTAATGCGCATTAATTCTTTAACATGTAATGTGTTAATGTGACAGCTCTAATAAAATATACCAAAAAATGAAACAATTGTGGCTAACCTTTCCCTGAGTACGATGGAACAGTAAAGCATGAAATATACCTACAAGAATTAATGAAATCAAATTATAACATTAATAAGATGCCTAAGTTTCCACTGAAACAACACCACATTACACTCTGAGCCATAAAAATGTACCACCAACTTTTGTCCATATTATCCTTGACAAATACTGACAAATATTAATAATTCTTTCACTGGCACATTATACGGAAAATTCACAAGAACGATATGAAACATCGTTACATTACCTTGGCAAATACAAATTTTCAAAACACTGATTTACAGTTGGACATAGACTGATGTGACAGTGTACAAAGCTATTAGACTATCACAGTATCATGCAGCACAGACCAACAGTTGCCAACCAAAAGACAAAAAGAAGATTTTTTTAACTATTAATTAGCAATAACAGAGAACAGTAGGTATCAAACCATTATGTAACAACTGTACACAGGTGTTGTGGCAGAGAAGGGCAAAAAGCAATTTCCCACCATAAATTTTTTAATTGCTGCAAAATTGTCTGAAAATCTTCTTCTTGTCACAAAATTATCTTTAAAAAAATGCAACATTTGGGGCTAAAACCCAAAATGTCTGAGAAATTTGTGGGCAAAACTAAAATTTGGAGCATTCATAATCTCCTTTGTCGGAAATTACAGCTGTCTGTCAGAATCCTGCCAAAAATTTGTTGCATCTGTCAGAAAATTGCAACATCCTGCCTCACTTATTTTTTTTCACCCATGATGCCACTGGTGCACACTGAATTATGCACGAGTGCCACAACTCTGTTAGTATGTAAGTAATAGCAGCAACGTACTGCACACAGCCTCTTCAATTTGTCTTTCTTCAACTGACTACAAAACATCAGCACAATTATACCAAACAACTAAACATCTTCAACTACAGGCTCTACTTCACGACAGAATAATAACTAATCCCTGGCATTAGCATCGGTCCAAAGTAGAATACCCTGATTTAAGCAATATGACGTACCTCAGCAGACTCAGAATAATGTTTCTTAGTTGTTTTTCACGTTTTTTGCATGAATGTGTCCTATTTTGGACCAGCGCCCTAGTATTTACATGGATGTGGCTGTTTTATCGCAAAGTAAAGTGACAAAAACTGACAACTAAACTTGACAGTCTGGTCAAAAACCGAACCTCTAGAGCAAACTTTGGGCTGTGGACCTCAAGCCGACCAACGGGTAAACTGCGGACCAAAACTTGCAGACCACCAGTGCAGACCAGTGGGTAAACTGCAGACAACTAAAATGCGCACCTGCGCAATCAAACGCCTAATTAGAGATGTGCTATAATGTGTATAAGCTTACTATAGCGTTCATGTTTTAGGCCCCTGTCTAAGCATTTACTGCTGCAGTGCAGTGTAAGTGTAAAAAAGTTTGTTTAACTTGATGTAATTTATGATACGCCTTCCTTGCAAACATGGTCCACCTTTAACCTGTGGCAGGTGATGCTCCATAGTTCTGAGATGGGCTTCCCATAAAGAGCTGTATCATTACCATTAACCTGTGTGATTTCATATGGCAGGTGATGCTCACGAATTGTGCATTGTAATGTATTGTGTAATTTATTGTGGCTAAACGGTAGGTCGTAGGGCAAACTTTTACACGAATAGTTAGCCATCCTGAAATTGGCTTATATAGATAATGCGGACCTGCGGACCGACCAACGGGTAAATATGGTCCACAGGTTTGGTCCGCAGTTTACCCGTTGGTCAGGCCGCAGGTCTGCAGGTCCGCATTTTACCCGTGCCCGCAAACTTCGGGTAATCCACACCAGCTGTTACTCTAATTAGAAAATTAAATATAAAACTATCGCCATAACAATTACATTCTTCATCAAAATGTATACCAGTTCAAATACGTGTGCTCTGGCATTCATCGTAATATGCTAGCAAGATTAAAATGAACACTATTTTATCAAACAACTTTGTTTACGTTATTGTTGTTTACATTATGCACGGTTGCTAACTGGTTATTCTATGTATGTGAATAATTGCGATTACGGCATTAAAAAACCTAGAATCGTAAAAAAACCAGTGAGCACTGACCATGATTAAAACTTAAAAAATAAAGTCTTTATCTTTTAATCATGGCACTGACCAGCCAGGGCTAGAAAAAACATAGGTTTTTTGAATAAATATTTGTAGGTTTAAAATTTTTGGTTCTTTGGTTATGTGTCCCATTGCTATGGCATAGCATAGGACAGATTATAAAATCACTTGCGTCATTCTGTCATTCTGTCAGTCTGCCTGCAAACACTCCTACGCCGCAATTTTGATTCCGTTTTGATGAAATTTTGCACAGTGATTCGGAGCCCGAAAAGTAAGATCCATGCAGTTTGCTTGGGGTGAAAATCCGATGACTGCTTCTCCTATTTTACCCAAAATTGTTAACCCCTGTAATGCATTTTCAACGGGAAGGTTCTAGCTTAATGTAGGCTACCACAGTAAACAAGAAATTTGAGCTAATGCTCACGAGACGCGCGAAAGTCTATAGCAGTTTCGGTTCAGTAGTTTAGCTGAAAATTGGGGTGTTCACGCTAAGTTAATGAATAAATACCAAATTCTTTATCTGGATCGCATAACGATAGTTCCGTGGAGCCACCTTGTGAATGATATAGACTTGTGTCGCAACCCGAAATCGCCCAAAAATTTATATAAAAAACCCTATTTTGGAGTTTAATGTCATTCAAGGTCCTTGAATTCGGCGCCAATCGAGAGCCAGTGTACGACTTCCTATTACTGATTAATAGTAACCTACCCTATCTCGCACCGTTACTTAGATACAGCGACTTATTGGCCAAAAATCGCAAATTTTGCCCACTCCCTCTCATTTAGCGCCATCGTTCAGAGTGACCCTTTTTGAATTTATGGAAAAGCTTTACAGTTTTTGAAACTAGAGTCCTCCAGGCAGCCGACGGTGAAGATTTGGTGATTCTAGATTGCACCGCTTTTGACTGATCCACCCGTGTGACAGACGGACGGACGGACAGACGGACAGACAGAATTGCGATGGCTAAGACGCAAGAAATGCACTGAAAGGATATAAAACTTCAGAACCTATTGTGTAAGGTTTTATACTGTAAGCTAGTGAATAAGTCTGTATGTGCACTTCTTGCAGGAATCACATGCATAATATTGTCTGGAGATGACACACAAAATGGCCGCAAATTTAGATATGAACTTCTTGCAGAAACTAAAAGTCCTAGCTCGAAGTTGTGCAAAATTTCAAACGGCAATACCGTCATTAGGGTGTATCATTCGACATGTGCACTTTATGCAGTAGATACAGCTCGACGAGCTGAACGCGTTGATATCAAAAACTCATTATCGAGCACAAGTCGACTTATGCACTTCTTGCATAAAAGAGACGATATACATTTTACGTGCGCTATAATTGCGCCTCATGTCATCATGTCATGCACAGTAGAGTGCACAAACAATCGTGGACGCGACCCACGATTCGGCGACATGACATTGTGATTGTGAACTGCTCGCTGGAACAATGCTGGGCTGCAGCTGCAGTAGCCTACGTCTGAGATAAGACGGCTTCAGCTACTGACAGCATCAGCAACACAGCAGCAGCACAATAAACGACTTTACTTGATGTCTTCGGTTAACGATGGCCCAAACTCCACTCGCTTCGACTGTAGATTTGTTATGACGAGGTGTACAGCAAATCCATAAGTAACACATCGAAGTAGGCTAATAGAGTTCTTCCCACAAAGTGTATGTGTTCCTTGAGACACATAGCACTCGACCGGAGTTTTCCAGAGTTGCATGGCCACTGGTTTCCACAGTTAGGTGAAATTTGACATTGCTGCCAATGCTGACAGTCAAAGGCGAAAACACAGAACACTAGCTTCACGTTCTCGACAGCATGATGATTTGGCTATAACGCTGAGGCGTTAACGCCTTTCAAACATTGAGGGGAGATATAAGAGCATAATCACTAAAGCGCAAAGATCGAGACCCCAAAAACGTCGAGGGGGAGAAAGGAAAGTATCCTCCTGCCCAGCCAAATAAAAAGTCTGGAAAGTGTATGACGCTCCCCAGTGCGCGAAAACTGATTTTCGTGCATTTGGACGTTGAAAAAAGCATCTGCCGAAATAAATGAAACAAAAATCCATTTAATGCCATGCACTTTTGTTGCATGTCAATAGGCTTAAACGACGTTCCGACTTCTGGTCTCATTTTTTTTGGGGGGGGAAGGTAAATGATATGATATGGTCGGCACCTTAAACGTCTTTGGCGTCGGCGGCGCCGTACATGGCGCTGAAAATCACATTTTCTGAATGCAGCGCCATAGGCAACAGCACAACGCGTAATGATTTAATGCCGTTTACGTTCAGTTTTTTTTACACAGAACAAATAGTTAGTTGCCTAAATCTTGATTTTTTGTTGCATCGTCAACATTTTCCATACTTTTGCCCTTGCAAAAACGTGTCCGTCTTTTGTTTTTAAATAGCGGTTCGGTTTGCTTACTATTAACGTCGCTTGCCTGGTCGCAGCTGAATTTTTGCTGTCGTCTCAAAACTGAATTAACTTCGCACCTACTTGTTACCTTTATTATAAAATTCAGTGAAATTTTTTAATTTCACCAAATTTTGTCCATTTTTTTATTCTTAGTTTTAGTAGAAGTTAGAACAGTCTTTATTTCTCTGTAATTGAAAGTGTTGTGTGATTCTTTAAAACGTGGAAGACGCCTAAAATACGGCATCTGTAGTACGACACAATTTGCAGCGAATAACTGACAAATAAATTGCCAGTTTAGTCTAGCACATAAAGTAAAAAAAACTGACATGACATGAACCGAGATGACAATAGAATCATACACTGTACACGTAAATGAGAAAATTAAATGAGAAAAACTGGAATAACATGTATAACATTTTAAAAAATCCATAAAAATAGCCAAAAAGGGCTCGAAACCTGATATCAAAAAAACTCGAAAAGAAAAAAATGACAATAGGTAAAACTAGATAAAATCTACCTAGAAAAGTGGGAGACAGCATCGGCGCTCATCGTCCACTAATGCCAGTGAAAGCTTGCTGCTGCGCTACTGCAGAAGCTGCTGCAGTCTTAAGCCTACTGCTCAAAGGTTCTTTTTCTATAGGTCTGCGAAGACCGAGATGACAATAGAACAATGGCACAGGGTGCCAGTAGGGTCTGCTGCGCCTGATATTTAAAGCCAAGTTGCCTGTGTTCGAGGCATCGCAGCCGTCACTCTGCGTTCTGTATAGTATCGTCTCAGTTGCCCTGAGGTAAGTGTTCTAACATCACTTCATACACTGTACACGTTTACGTGCGATACAAAAACATTTGCAGAAAATTGTGCAGATCTTTTTTCGAGTATTGTTTTCAGGTGCGTACAGAGTACAGAATAGAAATAAAATGAAAGCTTTCATTCTGTTTTATTTCTGTTGTTCTGTCTTTACATGTAACTGCGTCTAAAGATTTGTTCATTATGTTTTAGAAGTGGCAACACGTGAAATATTTTCCACTTAATGCTGGGAAGTCGACTGCTCAGTACAGACCTACAGACGAACTGACAGATAGACAGACAATTTACGATGCAAATAGACCTACGTGCATCGCGCTGTGAAAATACAAATAAGCAGATTAACTAATTAAGCAGAAAAAAATCACATCAGTGAACTTTGTCATCGGTGGGCGACGTTTTGAGCGATTTTAACTGATAAACATGGAGTTGGTTTAGTTTTTAATAGCAGGGCGTCGGACTTACGATCAAGCGGTCCTGGATTCGACTCCCGGTCAGGTTGTTATAGTACACATATTAAATAACTGCCAACTCAGCCTTTCGTCTTTCCGGGGTAGGTAAATCAACTATCGGCCTCGAGTTATGACGGAGCACGTTCACACATGTCGAGTAACGGATAACACTGCAGCGTGATCGCATAATAGGCTATGGCATGCGACGCTCCGTATACTAACATCTATAACTTGTTTATCCCTTATAAAACTTTGTCTGCTGTGCTGCATATCACGTCGGTGTACGTTGGATGTGATTGTATGCTGGGTACGCAGGTAGACCACGATGAAGGCGGCGGTTGTAGCGGTGTTGCTTGTGATGGTGGCGGCGGCTAGTGCCCGCGAGTGCGATATGATGGCGCGTCTCAATGTCAAGCAGCAGTGGATGAGAGCCTACAGCCACGGAGAAGACCGCGAACATTTCGCCGAGGCTGTCTGGAGAGCGTTAGTATTTTTCATGCACCACTGTTATTGTGCAACCGTTTTAATAGATTGCAGTACGGGTCTTGCCTGTCTATCTTATAAGATATCTCATTCGAAAAAAGTACAGAAACCCATCAAAATTGGCGTGAACGTTTTTCGCAACAGGAATAAACGCGGTATCGATTTTAGCTCATAAGGTTATGGTTAAGATTACGGTTGCGCAGCTCTATGCGACGGCCGCATAATGTCAGCACTGGGCCGACACATTTTGCTAGTTTTCAAGGTAACTTTAAACCCACTGTTTTAACGTATGGTTAAAAGTAAAAAGTTTGCAATAATTGTCTCAAATATTGATTTAATGTAGTTTTTTTAATTTTAAATTTGCATTAAATGTCCTACAAAATAGCTTACTTGTTGCTGTTACTGTGGGTCGTTACTGCTTCGGCATATTGTTATACGGTACTGAGTCTTCGTGTTCGGATCTATAGCACTGCACTAAACTTCGATTTTTATTGGGCCGACAGCTAAGTTGTGGTTGTCGTCCGTCCGTCTGTCCGTCACGGATGTACTGTGGCTAAACGGTGAAGATAGGGCCTAGGTTGCTATTGATCACTAATAGGAAGTTACATATTGGCTTTCAAATTACCTGCAAATTATCGACCTTAGATGACAGTAAAGACCAGTGCGTGCTATTGTGGCTAAACGGTGCGAGACAGGGCCTAGGTTACTATTAAGCACTAATAAGAAGTGGCATACGCCCTTTCAAATGACATAAAAATCATCGACCTTGGATGACCTTTAAGGTCAGTGACAACCAGTACGGCCGGCTCCAACATAGCACAGCTAAGTTTTTTAGTCGTTCTCGTTTTTGAAAAAAATAAAGATAAAATTTGGTTTTGGCATAGGCTAATATCTATAACTTGCGATCTTGCGAATGCGAAACCGTGATGCTACAATCAAGCGGTGAGTTGTAAAGCTCGCGCAGGCACATAAAACGAAGCAAATTTTGGGAAAAAATTAACGACAATAAAACAATTTTTGTTGTATTGGTGTGCGTGCGAGCCCTGGAAAAAATTTTAGCTTTTCTGCAAGTTTGTAGCGTCACGTTTCGCTCTGCGATGGGCAGTGAACAAGAGTCAACGGCGACCGACTCCAGTTGTTTTATTGTAAACATGTTTTATTTTTTTCGCATCTGCGCGAATTCTGCAGTAGGCTATATCGGCCTACAACTGCCGTACAAGTGTCGCGCAAGTTTGCAAGTTCTAGAGTAGTTTTGTTTTACGGCAAGGATTTGCATGAACTGAGAGAGCTTCAAACAAAACAAGAAGCCAGCTGTCGTTAGAATAGCCGACCGTACTGATTGTGACCTTCAAGGTCATCTAAGGTCGATGATTTTCACCTACCTGAAAAGGCGTATGCGATTTTTTATTAGTGATCATTAGCAACATTGGCTCTATTTTTCACCGTTTTCGAGATACGGCTACTTATAGCTTGAAACCTTCCATTGAAAATTGCTGCCAAACCGCTGCAAATGGAGACGTGGTTACTATTAACAATTTATAAAAAGTCGCGAGCGCCCTATTAGATGGTACCATCATCGATCCTTTACAACTAACCGTTTAGCTACAATACCGCACGATTGGCATACCAGTGACTTTTCAAATTCATCCGATGTCAATGATTTACATGTCATTTGAAAGCCAACATGCAACTTCTTATTAGTGATCAATAACAACCTAGGCCCTATCTCGCACCGTTTAACCACAATACGTCCGTGACAGACAACGACAGACAGACAGACGGACGGACGGACGACAACCGTACCAGAAGCTCGACCGTTGCTTAAGTACGGTCGGCTAATAAGTCGTTCGCATGCAGTGGTTCTGACATGTCTTATCTTATTTCATCATATCGTATCAGGCGTGTGTCAGCGCCCTTATCACATGGTTTGTTGGTGGGTTGCAGCATCTTCGCGCAGGTTCCGGAGTCGCGTGCGCTGTTTTTCCAGCGCGTGGACGGCCACGACACCAGCTCACCCAAGTTCGTCGGACACGCCATGCGTGTTTTTGCCGGACTCGAAGTCGTCATTAACCTGCTTGACCAACCGGAGGCTCTGGCGTCTCAGCTCGAACATCTGAAAATGCAGCACGAGGAGAGACACATCACCGCCAAGTACTTCCATGTAAGCTCACTGCTCACTGCTCACTCGCTAATCAGTCAACCCATCAGTCAATTAATCATGTTGCCCTGCAGGTAGCAAAGCCATACTTTAATGTTGAAGCTTTTTGCAGTTGGGGAAATAAAGCAGTTTAATCAGTCCGACAGATATACAGTCAAATGATGATGTCTGGGTATATTTTTTGGAAGAGCCAGGTCTTGAGACGTTGGCAAAAGGTCGACAGTGACTTACATGTTACATGTATTCTCCCTCGACAGTGTTCTTCTCTTAAACACGCACACTGAAGCTGTTATTTGCCGCTGACAACGTTTTAGTCTTATACGTTACATGCATAGTAAGCCTATTGTATTGCCCGGGACGATCAAAGTTTCTCACTACACACTACGAAGTCACACGCATTGTCACAGGCAAAGATGTAGGCCGTGGAATCGATTTTGAAGCGAATTTTAGTGTCAGTTTTAGCCACGAAGCTCGTCCTCCGTCTTGGCTATGCTCAACCTGTCATCATGTGGTCTTGTAAATATCACTAGTCATTAGTTAGAACTGAAATCAGTCGACGTCACCGATGTCAAAAAGACCATAATCAGCAGACCAAAATCAAGATTAAAAGAAAAAAGTGAAACCATTGAGACTAAATAAAAGTGATGATTCAAAATCTGAAAATGTTCTCAATAAATCGATGCACAAAGTAAATTAGAATTATTTGGCAGTTCAACTAGTAAATTTCATGTTTTAAACCAGAACGGGACAAAGGCTTACCTATCACACTAAGATTAGCTACAGATTGGCAGACTTTTGCCTCAGACTAAAAATGCGAAACAATTACCGAGACCAATATCTGGAGACCAAGACCGAAACGACATCTCTGGTTGAGGCGTATGTGGTACGTTCCAGGGACGTCAAGAACCACAGCGGGGCCGGGGGGAAACTCCGTCCTCTCCCCTCCCCCTTTCTCTCGACGGGCCTGGTACGTTCGAACAAGCATTGTGATAGTTATGGTGTTTTGCTGTGCTCAGGCAATGGAGAGAGCCCTGAGTCACGTGCTGCCTGCTCAGCTGGGTCGCTGCTTCGACAAGGAGCCGTGGAACGCCTGCTTCCACACGATCGTCCAAGGAATTGTCGGTTAGAGCGACGACGACGACGACGACGCACGCACCTAACTGCCTGCTTATCTGCCGACCCGCCGGCTCACCCGAGACACGTCTGAACATCTTGCAACAAACAGTCTTTCCTCTCCATACATGCCTCGCCCCGCCCCCACGAACAGTGTCTGATGACCTTCAAGTCCTCGACGTAGGCTGCTCTGACCGGACTCACTCTGAGGCAGCGCATGGCATCGAACCTGCAGCCGCAACCAATGTGTCGAGTCGAGTCATGCGGTGCCTGAAGCCCATACCCCACTGCTTCGGTTTGTTGTAGACAACAAGTCATGCAACAAGTTCTACAACATGTTGTAGATTTTGTTGTATGGGCCTTCGCTTTGATACGGACTTGTTGAAGATCTGCTGTACACAGCTTCAGTTAGTGCAGAAAACACACGACTTGATGTACAGCTGATCCGCAACAAATCAAAGTAAGTGTAGTTTGGGCTTAAACCCCGGTCAGTCAGTCAGTCAGTCAGTTAGTTAGCTAATACAATGATACAACGGCCGCTCGTGTCTTCTTCGACTAAACGTTGTTCACCTCAGGGCGATCACAGGGAACTCTGCCGATCGCTATTTGTGGTTTTTCACTATCGTTGTCCATTGAGCGATCTGATCATAATTGCAACTAAGACTGTATACTAACTTGTACGGAAAATGATAAATGGTGCTTGGCATGGTTCCTAAACTGTACAATTTTAACACGCCGTTGTGTTTTTTAATCTGAAATAAAAATGCTCGTATTAGCAAACTTTTGTATTTATTGAAAAAATGGTGGTAGCAATTGCCAGGAAAAAAACAGTTAACACAAGTTTACCCGTCTTAGTGACTGAGACATTGTTAAATTCTTTCACTGCTTAAACTATGCTTAGCAACAAATTTGTAAAGTCAATATGAAAGATCCATTGAACGGTGGGCTACTTTGAGAAGTACCGTATTACTAGGCCTATCGGTTTTACTTAGGCGCCTACCCCAATAATCGCCGTATGTAGGTGATATCATTTCTGCTAAACGTGAATCATATATCTCCAAAAGCTACATGGCATTTGTGTCACCAAACTAAAGCACAAACTATGGTTATGGGTGATTTCAAAATGATTACATTTTGGTGGCGCTCTCATAATTTCTCCCGCTATTTTTGCCCTCATGTTTCGTAATGCATTTTGAAAGAGATAGCAGTAGTTTTTTGTCAGGTTCCAGTTCGTCATAGGCAGAAGCCGCCACAGCCAAAGACAGCCATAGCCATGGTTTGCCATAGCAGAAGATGCAGTTTAGTCCTATTTTCTTACTTTGTCGCTAACCCTAACCCTAACCTTATCCCCAACTATGGGAATGTTCAGACCAGTGCCTTTCAGACTAGTGACCAGTCACCCATAAGGGATCTGTTTCTTTAATTGTTGGTCTATTTTCAACGCAGGGTGAAACGGAATTTAATCATCCCACACAATACTGAATTAAAAGTAGGCATATGCGAACAGTGAGCATGACACAACTGATACTTGACAACGATTGACAACTTGACAACTATCAACTATCAACAAGAACTATCATTGGCTGATCCAGAAGATGGAAACTGGGAAGGGGGCACGTGGCAAGCGAGGTAGCGCTGGTCTATAGGCCTAATAGAGGATCCGGGCAAGGAAGCTTTGGCCACGGAAGCTGAAAGCTTTTTGGCAATCAAAGCAGAATTTTTGCTTCAATATTTTCACTTTTGGATATTTTTCATCACATTTACAGGATGCATTTGGTTTGTGGTTTACATGCACTACATTTCTTTTCACCAGAAGCTGAGATTGCTGTTAGTTTTAACTTTATATGACTGAAAGAGGAAGCCATAGCCGGATTGTCTTGCTGGATCTGCCACTGAGAACAATCAGCCTAATTAATATATGCAACAAAATCAGACATAAAAATAAAACACAACAAACATTACCGTATATGAACAAAATACTAAACAGTAGCCCTCATTTTGTAGCCGACAGCACAAGTTGCCATACAAAACACTTGTACAATTTTCTTGAATATGTACAGGGT
>Ga0209671_1006027_pt1 | contig 12360 bp, 5 predicted proteins | sample WorMetHERISLAND2_2_FD_187401 | JGI IMG/M metagenome (GOLD analysis project Ga0209671, IMG submission 187401) | Marine gutless worms symbiont microbial communities from Max Planck institute for Marine Microbiology, Germany - Olavius geniculatus... | ecosystem: Host-associated > Annelida >...
GGGAAAGTGGAAGAGAAAGAAAATGGTAAACAGGAAAGAGAAGGGGAAAGAGAAAAGTAAAGGGAAAGGACAAGGAAAAGAAGAAAATAAAAGGAAAGGGGAAAAAACAAAAAAAGTGAAGGGGGATATAAAAAAATTAAAAATGGGGAAGGGGGAAGGTGAAGGGAAAGGGAAGGAAAGGTAGAAAATAGAGAGCTTAAGAAAATTTGGACGGACGGACGCACGAACACTTAGGTGATTTTGTACTCAGTCCAATGCTATGCATTGCATTAAACAGACAGACAATCATCGGATTGGCAGCTGATCGCCACGATCTAAACTGACACCGCAGCGCAATATGCGGCTATCCGTTGTTTTCACCAGCGAACACTTTGACTCGCGACGCAGCCAGCAGACACACCACCGTCTCAATCAGCCATACACACTGGATTTCTTTCACTCACAGAGTAGATTAATTGTTTCGATTGTTATTCTAATATGCAGGAGTTTTTCACAAATAGCCGTCTTACAGCGAACGATCGTTTATCAGCAGTCAGTGTGAAGATGATGAAGATAATCACGGCCTGGTTGCTTCTGAGTTTGATAACCGCACGCACCATCACAGGTCCAGACTTTACTTTTCATAGTGACTTCTAAAATGTTCTAGATAATATTGGAGATTTTTTTGTCAAAATGCGCTATATCAATTTACTTTTTCTAACTTACTTAGTTAATTTTGCAGATTTATCTTTTACATGAATACTACCCTACCAGAAATTTGCGTTTATCTGCAGCCGGTCTACTACATCAGCCCTTACCTACTACTGAAATTCTGAGCACCCGTATCAGTCTGTCTGTCGGACGATCACAAGTTCTTACCTCTCAGCTTTTATCACTTACAAAGCCGCTGGATAAATGATAAAAACAAACGTTTTAACTACTTATTTAATGACGACTATACACCATTTATAACAAAAAAATGCAAGATGCCATCATACCACTAGCCGGTCTGCCCTGCGATTAATCTTGAGCCCTGGAGTGTGAATAAACCGTTCAGCGACTACGGCCTCGAAAATAATTAATTCGTCTCGAAATGTAACCTTACTAACAAGATAGTGTACAAAAATGGTTTGGTTTGAATGCAGATAGACGCAAATTTTGCACCATGATAATATAATTCACTTTCTTCTGTTTTTTTTCCGGCGCACTGTATGCTGCACGTAAATAGACCTATGGCATAATTTGCTATATAATGAATAAAATTTGAAATGTATATAATGATGTATTACAGGCGCAGGTGACGACGTCCTGCAGTCGGAACTAGAAGACTGGTCACGAATAAAAACTGTCTCAGGTAAACACGTAATATGGTTACCCTTTTTTTCTGAGAAAAAAATAAATATCATTTACTTACAAGATCTGCATGGGTGCATGCGAAATTTTGCCGAATAGATTTTTTATTCGGCTTTGCCGATTCAGAAGATTCAAAGAAGTTTCGCTAAATACTAAACCCAGTTCTATCCTTGACGTAGCCTAATCGGTAAGGTGATATTCAATATTACGTGACTGACACGATAGCTTTTCATTTGAGTGAAGTCATAGGCCTATTTAGCTTCTTACATTTTTTACTTATTGCACGTTGAGGCTGTTCAGACTTCCGCGGAAGCACAGAAATGTTAAGGCCTTAATTACTTACGTACGTTTTTGTTCGACCGTCCTTACGGTCACACTTATGACGGAAGATTGTGTCTGTCTATCGTTTGTCTGCGTGTTTGCAAAACATGTATTGTGGTTACGCGGTACATCGTAATGGGTCGGCGACGTTGGATAGGGCGATGAAGAGATTTTATAGCCTGTCATTAGCAACCATGTCGCTATCGCCAGCGGTTTGGCCCAATTTTCAACGCAAAATTGCCACTTACATGCATTATCTACGGGCGCCAAATTAGAGTTCATTGTAGCGTTCGATAGCAGCGTTAAGATAGCGTGTGTGGAACTGTAGTCACCAATGAGAAATCGCTCTCCGTCCACGACCGGTAGTCGAACGTTGGTCTTCGGACATAAGGTGTACGGTCGGCTCATCCTAGCGACAGCTGGGCTTTTTGTTATTCACTGGCGACGTGCATCTGCACACAGGTGGGGACGGGAGCTGCGGCGTGCCGTCGATATCACCGAGTGCAGACATGCGAGTAGTCGGCGGAGTGGAAACTGTACCTCACAGCTGGCCGTGGATGGTTTCGCTCCAGCACAACAACCAACATTTCTGCGGTGGAAGTCTCATCAACAACCAGTGGGTCGTGTCGGCCGCTCACTGCGGTGGTCGCAGGTCCGTTAAAGGGTTACAAGTGTTTATAGCTTTACATAGAAAAACTAATTAGTAATGCCACTTTACCGCGTAAAATAAAACACTTTTTGTATTCTTACTTAACTTCATATCAAAAAATACAGAAAATGGTCTTTTTAGCTCGTCGTTGCTTTAACAACAGTAATAAAACATGCTATTAACCAACTTTAGAGCCAAAACTTTATGTGCTTTATTGCGACGCTAACGCATGCTGCAGAGATAACGGCTGCTGCACGCCGTTGCCGTAGTGCACGTGACGGCGATGCTTAACACGGCGATAAGCTGAAAAGCAGCACGAGGTTGAAAAACTTTTAGCAGAAAGTAATTTGTTTTTAAGACAACAATCTATCAAGTTTTTTACTGCAATCATTTTGCATCAATTGTCCTGTTTTCGTATTGTAGAGGCTCATTTGGACGTTTTATTTTCGCGAAAACGGCATTTTTGATGACGTCATGATTACATTAGCAGTACGTAGAGAGAGGTAAATTTTGAAGACAAGTTTTAAATGTCTTAGTACAGCATAGCATTAAAATAGTGTGTGCCAAAATTGTAAAAGTAAGTTTAAATTTGTTGGAATTATTTAGGAAAAAGTGTAGACTTATTTCTGGACACGGTGTAGTTTACCCGTTCGCAGGCAGTCGCCCATTTAAAGCTTGCGGCCTAAAAGTAGCCCCTAAAAGTTTTTCGCTGTATTCCCAGCAACCGTTTAAAATTTTTTAATTTAAAATTTTATTGATTTATTGCACGAAGTAATCTACAATTAACTGCCGAGTGAAGTGTGATTCTGTTGAAAAACGAGGAAGTTATAGATTTTTTAACATGGCCGCCTACCGATTTGTTATCATTAAAAATATTTAAGCTGAAAATGCTATTTAATTTTCTAAAACCGGTTACCAAGTTACTGCCGATGACGCCACAATGACGTTTTAATAAACAGTAATTTATTTTGTTTATAAATTATTACTAAATTTTTGTTCTTTTACCGCAAGCTCAAACAAAGCCAAAAACAATCGCCGAACTCATGAAAGCGCTTCAGGTTATCTGGGAAAACATGCCACAAGGACCGATCAGCAAAACTGTCAAAGATTTCTCAAAGCGACTAATGGCTTGTGTTAGAGTTAACGATAGACACTTTGAACATTTACAGTTAGAGTGAACTTCTTGCATCTGATCATTAGTTAACTGTGCTGTTTCAACGATGTTATTGAATTGGTGTTGTAGTTTGAACATTTTTAATGCGAAAAATCGGTAGACGATCATTCTAAAAAAATCTATAACTTCGTCTTTTATCAACTGAATCATATTTTACTTGGTATTTAAATGTAGAATGTAAATCTGTAAAATTTGTTATTAAAACTTTGAACGGTTGTTGAGAATACAGCGAAAAACTTCAAGAGGCTACTTTTTTACCGCACCCTGTAAATACTAACCGGGCCCGGCGTATGGCAACTGCGTTTATCGAACACAACGTGACCACTAGGCTTCACCACGTTACTGTGGCTGAGTTCAGCAAAAATATAAAACATTATCATAACTGTTGGTAAATTCCAGTAACCAGCGATAGACTTAAGATATCATAGTAACTGTAAAATATTGTTAAGACGTACGCTATTTACGCCTATTACTCCGAAAGTTGTCAATCACTGTTAATCATTTGCGCGAAGAAATCAAGAATGTCCGCAGGCACAGACAAGACTCCAAATTGACCTTTTGAGCGATCTGCATAATTCCTTTGATACCTTTTATGCTGCTTGTACAATGTACATACAGAGGAATGGAAGTTGAAGCGGTATTAGGTCTGCATCGCCGGTCACAGCCGGACTCCTTCACGCTGCGCGTTCCGGTCAGCGAAATCATCATTAACAAGAAATACAACAATCCGTCGTCGCCCAGGGCCACTCGCGGCACCAGTGACATTATGCTCCTCAAGCTGGCGTATCCAGTCGAGTTTAATGATGCAATCGCCCCGGTCTGCCTTCCGTCGACGCTCTTCCAAGTTATGCCCGACGGAAAAAGATGCTACTCCAGCGGATGGGGACAATTGTCGAGTAAGTCCAGAGCCCAGAGGCGTCCACTGCGTTAATTTTCAAAAAAAATAATTAGAACTGTTGATACAAGACGTCATATTTTGAGGCTAAAATGCACCAAATTTAATTTCGGCTAGGGCTCCGTCTTGGATCCTGCAGTGGGGAGCTTACAGTGCTCATCAGATCCTCTAGCTGGATTCAATGGGTTCTAATTCTAAGGGGAGGGGAGGAGAAAGGGAAAAGGATTAAAAGAACAGAAGGAAAAAAGGCAAAGAAGAGGAAAGAGAAGGGTGCGGACGAAAAGGTAAATGACGAAGAGGAAAGCAAGGCAAATGGAGAAGATGGTTCCCTCCTGGCGTTGAGGAGAGGAAGGATGGACGCCCTTGCTTACGCCGACTTCCCCGGGACATCTTCGAGCTGCTTTTTCTTTTGTTGTTGTGACGTTCACACGCGATTTTTGTTCTTGTGAATGTGAACAAAACGAAGTGCACCAAGTTCACCCGGACGTAATGACAGAATGCAGCCTTAAATAGGTTTCATTTTTAACGACAATTATTGACAGGTCTTACATCATTCTGAGTCTGAGTTTTGCGAACCTTAGCGAGTTTTTTTGTGTTTATAAAAAAAACTAATAAAAACATCGTTAAAGTGATTAGGTAATAACAATCTGATCTGAATGTGAATCTCAAACTTGTTAAACTTTTTCGAACTTAAAAATTTACCTAATGATTTTTTCGAGCTTCACTGTGGCCATTTGTCGTGCGCTGTAGCCCACGGCAGTTCGCCGGACCAGCTCATGCAAGCGATGCTGCCTCTGATCGACCGTGAAACCTGCAATCAGCCTGGTTGGCATGACAACGGCGTGGATGACTCGATGGTCTGTGCCGGCTACGAGGAGGGTCAACTCGGCAACTGTTACGTAAGTGATGTCTAATGATTGCAATCCCGGCATCCCAATTCCGTGATTTCGGGATTCCAAAAATTCGATAAAGTACTGCTTTTTCGAGTATTAGATAATAAAAAAGCAATTTTAGCCGTCTTATAAGTATTATTCATACCCGCATAGAGTGTTTGCTATGCGTTGTAAGTTGCATTTTGACAGTCACAGTCACTCCCTACAGTTCGAAATACCTACAGGTAAACCTATGGGCCTACTGCGTTGTATGCATGGAATACTCGTGAGTCTAATAGGGCTATTGTAGTGTTTGTCAACTGAGTAACGACTAATCATTAAGCAATTCTGAAACGAAATCCCGGGATAAAAAAAATTGTCCCTGATCTCGCATACCGACATCAGATGATTGACTTTATTAAAGCAATTAACAGACAAACCGCTGTAGACACAATGCAAAACATACTAACATGCTAAAAATTAAAAACAGTCTTTGTAAAATACACAGTACATAAAATTGCACTCATCAATATTATTTATTTTGGAAGGAAGTTCGTAGTTATGCAGTCGCGGACGTGTGCAATAGGGTGTACTGCGCTCAGGAGGTAAAAGTGGTAGAAGAGGATGAGTAGGTTTGTATTTGATAGAGCGAAACAGTTGTTCATCGGCCTGCTTACAGAGTGCAGCAACAGTGGGCAGAGAATCATCGGTATAATAGCCTGATTCTCAAGAAAGCCTCTAGTCTATTCTTCTCGCTGGCATTAGCAAAGCCCCACCAAGCGGGGGAGGCATATAGCAATTTAGCCAGAACAGTTGATCAAAAGACTATCTGCAGACAGGCCTGAGGCATACCATGAGCCCGTAGCATTCGAAGACCGTAGAGAGTACACGTGCACAGCCTGCCATGACGGTGTCAATGTGTTTAGTCATGGAGAAGTTATGAGATAATGTGACACCCAAGGCTGTTATATGCTGCACCCTGTCGATTCCCTTAACAGCTGGTGGAGGAACATCAATGTGTCGGTTGCACCTCGGTCTGACGAAAGGCATTTCGGAGGATTTTTGTAAATAAGTTTGAGGTTATGCTTGCCGGCCCAGTTTTCAACAGGTTTAATTTCACTGTTGCATTAAAAAATCAATCCCGGGATTGCATTTACTAGTGACATCATACTTATATAACAGGACTGAGAACGAAAAATGGGAATATACGAAAATCAGCGGTCATCCATCGCCTGCGCCTGCTACAGTTGGACTCGCGGTGCATCCAGCAGACATACCACTGCCCAATAAGCTAATCTGAGTCTTTACCTCGTAAAAGGGGTATGTATAGCTTTTTTGGAAAAATCCATAACTACAGAACGTCACATGCCATATGAGATCCCACAGTGTTACCTGCTGCCCTGTGATTTTATATATCGGGTGGCCCAAAAAAGTCCCGAACATTTGCATGCATTTTTCAGCCGATTAGTCGAAATGACTTAGAACAAAAGCAAGCATGTAATAACCAAACGTCGTCGAATATGTCTAAGAATTTCCATTTAAAACACTTTTATAGCCTATTAGCCATGATACAAACAAAATCGCGTCACACGCCACAAAGCAATTTTTCCAAGCGTTTTGTCATTTGCGTTTCCGCTTGTACGCAGTCTACGCCAAAACGTCACAGTAAGCCGAATCATCAGTCAACTGATCAGCAGAAAATGTGCTGAATAGTTTTCCATTCTTTTTTGCCACTGCTGTTAAACGCTTTTTTATTACAATACGGCTTTTCTGATTCTGTCTCATGTCACCATCATGCCATTTGTCTGTGATAACATTCTGAAGACTAGAAATACGTTCTGTGGAACGAGGTATCTGTTCCATTGCCACGCTACATAGCCTAGCAGCTGCTGTCTTTGAATAAAAACGGTTGGTTGCCATGACAACAGGGGTCTTCAAGGGAGAATTTTCATGACACCATTGCATAGCCCGGGCGCGAAAATAGGGGGTAGGTGAAAACAGCGTGCAATTATTTTTGCAGGAGCCGAGTTATAGTCAATTTTGTCCCAAAATTAGTTGCCATAGCAACAGGGGTCGGCAGAGGAAAAATTTAAATAACACCATCGGATAGCGCGGGCACGAAAATGGAGGGGGGTAGGTGCAAACAGAGAGCAATTATTTTTCACAAAGGCCGAGTTGGAGTCAAATTTTTTTTCAAAATTCGTTGCCATGGCAACAGGGGTAGTCAGGGGAGAAATTTAAATGACACTATCCGATAGCTCGGGGACGAAAATACGGGGTAGGTGCAAACAGCGCGCAATTATCTTTTACGGGGACCGAGTTATACTGCTTTGAAATCTCCATAGGCGGTAATGCAAATTTTTCAAAAATTGGGGTAAAATAGGGGAAAAGTTATCAGATTTTTTTTATCCCAAACAAAGTCGATTTTACTTTTCGGGCTCCGAATCACTGTGCAAAATTTCATCAAAATCGAATCAAAATTAAGGCCATAGGAGTGTTTACAGACAGACTGACAGAAGTGATTTTATAATCTGTCCCATGCTATGTTTTATAGCAATGGGACAGATAATAAAGAGGTTCGCACACGGTTCACGACTTCCTTCAGAGACAAGTTCTTGCAAGTTATCCCAAATTTATTAGTGTAGCAAATTCAAATCTGTTGAATGTGTTGCCCATTTTTGTGATCTGACGAAATCTGGCATGTTGTGTAGAAGAAAATTTTTAGATGCTTTGATGCGGTGTGATGGAACACACCTTTAGATTATTGTAAATCATACATTGTACATTGTACATAAGGGTAATGGTACATAATTGATCTTTACATAATTGGATTTTTAACTTGCCTTACGTCATTAAGCGGCATTCAGTGGTGTCAGTAGTGACGTCACTGAAATTTGTAAGTCAGTAAGAGTACATATTGATCTACAAACGTGAAAAAGAAAATTTATCTCCATAAAGTATACTCGCCGTTATAGTTATGCAAATTTTGGGACGTTTTTATTGGGTCACCCGATATACGTAGGCCCCTATGGATACTTATTTTACTTGCCCCGATGGGACAGAAGTCTTGAGTTGACGTTGATGGTTGGTTATAAATACACCGTTGTTTCGATTGGCATGCAGACAGTAACCGTTAGTCGTTAGTCTACCCATACTATTAGTATCCCCTAATTAGTAATTGATAGCAAGTTTAGCGGCCCAACCGGAAGTCGAACTGACGACACGACTATTGATCTCAAGTCCGACTTCCTGACCTTTACGCCACCAAGTCACGCGTAAAATACTACTTGTTTTCCAACCCGCTGAAGACAAGAGGCAGTTGAAAGATGGACTGTTGTGTCGTTGAAGGGTGACTCTGGTGGCCCGCTGGTGTGCGCGGAAGACGGTCGTTGGGTGTTGTATGGAGTAGTCAGTTGGGGATCGCTGAGGGGCTGTGCTGCGGAGAGGGGTCCCACCGTCTACGCTCGTGCCTCCGCCTACCTCAACTGGATCAGCAAAACCATCAGCGAGAACTGACCCCGACTGGTGTCACTATTGAGGACTTGAGCGTTATCTGTAGTTGTAGTTGCAGCGGCTTAATCTGACTTCGTTTTCTTGCATTCTGTGAATCCTTGCGTCGCGTTGGTTTTTTACCGATGGATTTCTCGAGGAATTGCCAGAGTGGCATTTCAGAATGCCACACAAAGCCGACTCAAACAGTCATTGTAACTAATTAGTAATTGCGATATTTTGAACGTTACGTCCTAACAAAGTCCAGCAAAGTGACGGCTTGGTGTAGTGGTAACATCGTTGGTCTCAACAACGAAGTTACTCGACGCTGAGCCAGGTTAGTATTTAGATGGGTTACCCGTTCGAGGGTAAAACCGTCTTCGTATTCAACCAGGCCACCCAGGCCAACTCAGCCTGGCCGTCTCTTCGTGAGTAGGTAAAATGAGTACTGGCGGTGGTTACTGCCATCGCTAGGAAAGAAACGGTGAGTTCTGCGTAACAGTAGGTCTTGTGGTCTGGCCCAGTCGGTTAAAGGCGCTTGCTGTTAATTAGAGCCGGCCATCCGACCGACTTGGGTTGTATGCTAGCTTACCTGGGTTTAACCCTCGCCGGCTCAAAGCGCCGAGAGGGTATGACCTCCCTCGCAGTAGACTTAGCTGTCTGTGCGAAATCTTCTTTTCTTTTTTAACCACCAAGTTAACATGTTCAGTAAAGTGGAACAGCGACGCACATTGTATGCACTGTGTTGCAATAGCAGTAAACCTAAAGTTTAAACAAGTGATTGAGCCTATATTTTATTTTGTCATTTAATGCAAGCTGTACTGTGATTATATTGTTGTATAGGCTACAGGCGATCACAAAAAAGTTTATTTAAGAAACAACAATAAAAATGGCAAAAATCGGACCAAACATTAGCTAAAGATTAGTTGCCTGCTAAAGATTAGTTTCATTAAAAGTGAAACAAGTGTGTAGATTTAAGTAAATAAACATACTGGACTCAGGTATGTCTTGACTTAGCTACGTTTCAAGTATATTGTTTACTTGAAACAAGTGTGATTTAAATCTTATCAAGTAGGCCTATAATCTTTTTTGTGTGTATAGCGGCACACTGTTTTAAGAGCATACTTTTGCGGCAGATTGCTGTGCTGCCTTATTTGGTGACGTAGGCCTAATAAAGATTACAAGGCCGCAGCTTCATTATGGTGAGAATATTAAAATGCAAAGAAGCAAAACACAAAATGCATTGATATTTTCATTGACTTTGTTTAAGTCCAAAGCCAAGAAATATTCAAGGTTATTTCTAAACACATTCAAAAATTAATGTCAACAAAGAGCAAAATAAGTTCAGACCAGTGACAGTAGTAAATGCGACAACAGTCGCTTTAACAATGATACATTTCTACGTGTATTTAAGGTGTTTAATGTACAATACGTAACTGATCAAACATTTAAATGCTGCATTCAGACTTCAAACTGCAGGCGGCAATTTACCATTCACAAATCATGAGTCAAACCGTGAGTTATGACAGGTTTTTGTTGCATTCAGTCAAGAAGATCATGAAAATGTTAGCAAAAATATATGGACTAAATCTGGCACGGCGAAAACGGATAAACAGCCCGCTCTGACCGAACACTGTCTCAACCGGAGATGAAATGGCTAAAATGCACAATCAGCCTAGTCCGGCCATTAGCCTACTGGCTGTAGCTTTAAAAGACATACATCTGCGCTAAACAGTAACGCTTCTGCACTTTGGAAAAAATCATTTAACGTAAACATTTTAAAAACGTTTCAGACGTGCTTGCACAAAAAGTAAAACACAAAACATTTGAAAAAAAACATTTAGTAGATGTTAGTGTCTTACACGTAAGCCCAACTACTGCCTTGCACTCAATAGGCTGTTGACCACTGTTTATATGAACACTTTGCTCAAGCGTTTATTACCCTTCATTGCAATGATCAAAACTAATCGTTTCAAAGCACACACTGTAGAGCCTAGGTGAAGCATATCTACAAGTGCTTTAGCCTACATTTTTTTCACGCGCCATCCTGTAATGACTAGGCTATAAATAGAAGCGGAATAACGATGCGGATGTAGCCTAATGTGTTGAGCGATAATTTCTGAACAACTGTTTCGCACTTGTGCCGTTTGTTGCAGTGTAGTCTGAGCTGGTAGAATAACTAAGTCTTAAAGTTCGTTTGCAAAGTGGTACAAGTGAAAAATGGCGGGACCGGCTACATATATGCTTTTACTAAGTCTGTTGACCGTTCAGGCGGTCGTGGGCCACCGTGATGACACGCTGCTGAGCGAACTAGAAGACTGGCTGCCAAAAAGACGCGCGATAGGTAAGCTATAAATGGTATAGACTTATTACACGACTGTTAACACGTTGAAGATTATTTTGAAGGACATTTCGTGCCTATGTTGTATAGCGAGACAATATCCCAGTTTTTCTGAAACTGTTAAACTTCTGAAAATGTTAAAATGGATTTAAACAGTGTCTACTGCTCTTCATAGAAAGCCCGCCACAAAGCAACGGAGCGTCACCTGCCACTTGCTCCTGACACCGGTAAACGCGTTTTACCCAGGCCGGCCGGTGCTCGATTTGTTTACTCCGGAGAGATAGATGATCAAACCAGGCTGACCTGGGTACTTGGTTGAATACCGAGATGCTTTACCTGTCCAAAGACAGCCACCTATTAAGGTACTAACCGAGTCCGATACATTTTTTGACATAGCCCATTACACGTTTTTTACTAATAAGTAGTCTACGTTCGGATACAGTCAGGTTTATTGACCCATGTTGTAATTATGATATTTATTCCGATATTCTGTGATATTATTCAACAGCACATTGACAATTAGACGATGTGTCAGATGGTGAGTGATATCACCTTTTTATGCTTTTTGCTGTTTTCGATGTGTCACTCATTGCATGTCGCCGTTAACAAGTGTAAACCGATAAACTGATGTTTTGTACATTTATCATCACGGCTTGTGCGGTAGCCACAAGCAGTTGTAAAAGCGATGTGCCAAGTCAATGGGATGGCCAAAATTTCGAACCCCCCACTGCTCCCACATTTTCCAACCGATCTTAATGAAACTTGAAACCAAGAAAGACATCCGGAATACGACATCACATGCAAAATTTGGTTGATGTGGGACGACGGGAAGGGGGTCTGCATAGGGAGGGAATTTTCCGTTACTTTTTGCGTTCTATCTTTTTTTTGTATTCTTGCTCACGCCTACAGGTCACACCAGAAGACCGATCACGACCGTTTATGGCTCAAAACGCGTGTTTCCACGTAAGGTATCCTCTTTTGTGGGTCTCGATGATAAAAAATAATGTTTGGGGGTCAAAGCTCCCCAAAAACATGGTTTTGGGGGGCTTGAATAGGCATTTTAAGCCAAATTTGCGAAATTTCGAATTGCGATATCTCGAAAAGTACGCACTCGATCAACACGAAATTTTAAGGGGAATTTCAGGTGCACAAATGGACTTCGTGGGTGGTCCAGCATTACAAAATTATAATTCAAGATGGCGGCAGCCGCCATCTTGGATTTTTGCACAAACATCAATAACTCAGCCGCCGATTGACGTAGATGAATGAAATTTTGCAGTGATGTAG
>Ga0209671_1006028_pt1 | contig 12359 bp, 7 predicted proteins | sample WorMetHERISLAND2_2_FD_187401 | JGI IMG/M metagenome (GOLD analysis project Ga0209671, IMG submission 187401) | Marine gutless worms symbiont microbial communities from Max Planck institute for Marine Microbiology, Germany - Olavius geniculatus... | ecosystem: Host-associated > Annelida >...
TTCTGAATAAGCACAGCTTAACAGTCAAAGAACACTTACCAAATCTACGTAACAACATATTAGTCCTAGAATACATATTTCGTATTTCACGCTTAATATCCGCATCATCTTTCATATTGTCCTTTTAAAAGTATTTTTAAACTTAAACTTATATTTAATAGTAAAGGTGCGTACAGAGCGACGTAACTAAACTGAACTTGACTGAACTTAAAAGAACGTTGTTGACGCGTACGTGCGCGTAATCACGTAGTCACCGACGCCGTTAGACAGTGCATACTGTACTGCATTACTGCTTTATTATTGGTTAGTTTGTTAACAAGAAGCCCAGCTATCAGTAGGAAAAGCCAACCGTACCGCTTTCGTCCGAAGCCCAACGTCCGAATTCCAGTCACGGAGAGAAAGCGATTTGTCAGAGGTGAGACAGTTCCATGCACGCTATGTTAACGAAACACTGTCTCGAAAGCTACAATAAACGCTAGTATAACAGACATCGTACGTGATCATTTCGCCAAGCGATATAAATAGCTACTGTTTCATACGCGTGATCATCTCGCCAGGTGATATAAACAGCTACATAATAAATGAACAAGGAAAATATCGGACGCAGGTTTTGCAAATATTTCTCACGAAAAACGCTTTGCTCAAGAAGACACGCTACAGCCTATACAGTTTCTGTTGCAGTACTGACTTTCAAGGTTATTCAAGGTGAATGATTTTCATGTGATTTGAAAGCCAGGATGCTTTCAAAAACCCTATTTCGCATCGTTTAGCCGCAATAGCGGGTAACGGCTTTCAAGGTCATCCAAGGTCAATGATTTCCGCTTAATCTGACAGAACGTATGCCACTTTCTATTATGATTAATAGTAACCTAGGCCGTATCTATCACCGTTTGCGAGATACGGCCACTTATAGGTTTAAGCAGTCCATTCAAAATTGCGGCCAAACCGCTGCAGATGGACACATGGTTATTATTGACAGCCTTTAGGAAGTCGCCACCGCTTTATCCGATGGTAACGTCGCAGACTCCCTACGACTTACCGTTTAGCCACAATACCGCATTGCATAGTGCGTTATGACCCTTCAAGGTCGTCAAAGGTCAATGATTTCCATCTAATCTGACACGGCGTATGCGACTTCCTATTAGTGATTAATAGTAACCTTGGCTGTATCTCTCACCGTTTCCGAGATATGGCCAGTTTTCCGTTGAAAAACGCACACTTTTCCTACACCCTTTCGCTTAACCCTCAATTTGAAAATGTTTCGCTTGAAGTAGACGGCTGCAATTTTGCATGCCCGAGTTGTACACCCATGGCTCGTGTAAAATTTTCCCCTACACCCTACCACAATACATCCGTTACAGACGGGCGACAGACGGACGACAACTCATGCCAATAGCTTGATTTTTACTAACGTACGGTCGGCTAAAAACTGAGCCAAGTCATGGGCGTCTTGTTCGGCCTTCAATCTTTTCTCGTTGCATAACGGTCAATATTATTATTTGTTGTAGGTCAATCTTTTCAGTGTGTAGTCAGATAGTCAGCCATCCTAACTGACATTTGTGATGGGCATTGTTTAATTTTTGAGCCTGCAGTTTTCGTTTAATGTAACGCAACCCACGCAACGCAAGGCAAGGCGTCTTTTTCGACGCAAATGACGTAGGCGTCGCGAGAAAAGTACGCAACGACAAACGCAACGGATGCAGCTGACGTAAAGGCCCAAACGCGACGATAGAAGTGGTGTTTACATGTATAGTGTATAATATTGTATACCGGGTGTTCCAAAAAAACGGGAACCCTGCTGATGAACCACTAACATCGACAAAGCAAACATGTGGCGTCGATTATGGAAGTGTTGTGTTTTGCTAGGTAAGGTGATTACATAAGAAAAGTGAGGCGTACAGCGTAACCTTTTTTCTTCATGCGTTGTCGATTTCGTATTGTAACAGTGAAAAAATGGTTAAAATCGGTGTATATTTGCGAAAGATATCGCAAAATTAAAACAGAGTTCTCGTTTTTTGGAACACTCTGTAGTTGCGTTGTATCCGTTCGGTTTGTTGCGTCATCTGCTGCGTCCGTTGCATCGCGTACGTGGCATTGCGTGCCTTGCGTTTAATTTAAAGTTCAAATATGCTTAATTGGTTGCTATATGCAGACACAACCGTCAAACTGTCGCTGTTGATTCACGGCAAGAAGGTGAGAACGAAAATCAGTAGCACGCGAAAGTCATCTGTCAACCCTTACTTTAACGAGTCGTTTATATTCGACGTTCCTTTCCAGCAAATTCAGGTCAGCTAAAACGTTACGTTTTTTGCGTCTTTCTAGCCAGGATTTCGCAAGGTAGTGTAGCGACGCGCTTTAAGTTTGATGACATATTTAACGATTACGTTATCGCAAGTTTGTAATGTGCATGTCTGTCGTTTTCCACCTGACCTATAATTGGCTTAGGCCTACATCTCGCATGGTTTTATCCTCTTTTGCCATATGTGTGCCAAAAATTACCACAGTTTGCGGTTATTTGACAAAGTTCTGAGGGAAGTGATTTTGCACAGTTCTAGGACCATAGACCTCTTTTTAAAATATTTAAGATGTTTAGACACAGAACCCGGTAGATGTATACGTTCAATGCTAAGAGCTAGATATCAGAGATGTGGGAGTTAGTTGATCCATTGAAGGAACTTTTCAAAACGTCGAATTTTGAACGATCAATGTTTTTAAAAAAATGAAGTTTTTTAATTGCATACAACGTTGTTTTTATACTCGTTCAAAAGGCTTGATCTTACCAAGTTTTTTATCGTTTTTTTCTAACACGTAAATTGAATGCTTTTGGCCGTTTGTGGCGCTAAGTGGCCTAATTTGTGCTGATGTGGCGTTAACAAACTACACTTACTCTGTAAGAAACTAGACTGTCGAGCCTCACGCAAGGCTAAGGCTGTCCGCGGTAGCCGCCATGGCATGCTGCGATATTTATAGCAATGACGTCGCCAGTAGCTATCAGCCCAGTCTAGGCCCTGTCTAGCAGTAGTTATTAGTAGAATGGTTTTATCTCACAATGTTAAAATATTGCAAAATCCGGCCCTGTGACATTGACCTTTGACCTTATAGCCTGAAATTTTATAGGGGTTTTGCGGTTGTCGATGTTCGCGTAAAATTTCGTCGAACCAAGTGCAGCGGTTCGTGAGTTATCGTCTTAACAGATAGACAGACAGACAAATCAGAGCTCTGTGAAAACAATACTACCGCGGACAGTCATTATAGTGGCGAATGCGTGTGCTGGACTGCAGCACGCGACGCTGAAGCTGACGGTGTTGGTTCCATGGCGCGTCGGACATCGCAAGAAGGTGATCGGATGCGTTGAGCTTGGTTCGTCAGTCGAGCCGCTGGTAGCCACCAAGCACTGGGCCGAGATGCTGGCAAACCCGCGCCGACCGGTCGCCTCGTGGCATCAGCTCGCCGAGCTCATCCGAGAATGAATTCATTACAAGACAACGAGCTTATTTGCACTCTTTGCTGTACAGTGTTGGTCAAATTCGAAGAAATGTTTGCAAATATATAGCTTGTATTGCATTTTTGGATGTCCATTTTGCGATAAAAACAATTCCCACAGGCTAACATTGCGAAAGGAAGTGCCAATATTGCCAACCTTAAAAGTAGTACTTTTGATGCCGCTACGCCACTAGGCTACGACCGACTCAGCACTGGACCGAAATGCTCACAATTTCGAATTAGCCCTATTTTTCCAAAATGGGTTTTTAGTATCACATTTAGCATTTTTAATTGACAATTTTAACTCTGCTACAAGAAGAATTTTTTCCGACAATTTTTCTTCAGCCAAAAATTTAGCACACGTAGCTCGTAGCTGTCCCCCGGCACGACGCCACTGGGTAGGCGAGAAGGGGCGGCGGAGGGCAGTTTGATCCCCAAGTCGAAACCCATGACTCAGATTCGATCGCTTTAATAATTAATAGCATAGCTTAACTAACTGCAGTCTGCATACGCCCATTATGGGCCATAATTGTGTTGCGTTGCATATAAATTTCATTGAGTTTATTGCGTTGTCTCGGGTCGTCTGCAGATCTGTGATATTGTCGTTCTTATTAGCACATACGCCTAGTGCAGGAAACATATTAAACAGCTAAAGACATGTATATGTTACATGTACACGATAAGCAGAGCTTGGCAAATTGCTGGCTCACCTGTTATTTAACTACAAGTTACAAATTTACTGACAGGAATGTAATTTGAATTATTAACATTACAAATTACTTGGAATTAGAAGCCAAATTAAAATTAGTAATTTCAAATTACTTTTATAGCAAATTGCACGCAACTGTCCTCCACAGTCCTGGACGGCAGCGCTTAACAATGCAACAGACTGTGCTTAAGGTCGCGGAATGCGGTGATTGTTTTGGCCCCGAAGCTCACGCATTGTACGCCCATGTCCCCTAATGGGGTGTTTACACGATCCAGCAAACGTCCAGCAACCTTCCAGCAAATGTATTCAAAATAGACGTGCTAATGCTGGACGTTTGCTGGATCGTGTAAACACCCTATAACTAACGGCGAGAAACATACAGAAATTACATCAATTTCGAGTCGACTCTGTGTCGATTTTGCAGCAGCTAAGTATAATATTGCAGTCTCAAATATTGCATTTCTGAATGAGAATTTTCCCAACAACAACAATAATTTCCCGACAATTTTTTGACAACCCAAAGTTTAAGGGGGGGCACGCCACTGAACATGGTGCACTGCATCTATTTATTTTGCACACTTTTACATCGCAGAATTACCGCAGTCCGCTTTTTGCATTCTGATTATATAGCATAATATTTTACAACTTCGTTTCTCGCGCACATCCAAACGTATTAGAAGCCTGGCGTCTGCAATGAACGTATTTTCATCAAACTTGTGATAAATCAAGTTCGTTTGATCCGTCACGGTCCCCACTGACACGCGGCTGTACAGTAGCGGTGCCTTTGCTTTTTTCTCGTAAGATGGCCGGCGCCTACGTTCAAAACGGCAGAAATGAAATGAACAAAATGAACAACTATAAACCACCATGTTGTGAATTAAAAAAAAACAAAACTAGGCGAAAACAGGAAGTTGCAATTCCGACAGTTTGCGCTCTGATTCTTTCTGAGACTTTGGCGCTTTATAAATCATTTACTTACTTACTTACTTACTTACAAACAGCTGACAATTTCCGACAGAGGAGATAAAGGTGCTCTAAAAAATTCAAATTTTGTCTCCCAGTTTTTTTACAAATTGGGGTTTGTAGCCTTAAATATTGCATTTCTGAATAAGAATTTGTCCAACAACAACAAAAATTTCCTGACAACTTCTTGACAACCCAAAATTTAGGGGGGGCACGCCACTAAACATGGTGTATTATAAATGCTTCAGTCAAGGTGGTGTTATCGGCGGTCGGTTGTCATAGATCATTGGCGCCTGGCAGATGATAACGACCGTGCCTAGCAGACAGATCGCACCGAACAACCAGAGAAATACTCGATCAATCACTAGAGCCACGTACTTCCAGTCTTCTTGTGTCTGCAAACAAACCACCATTATCGATTTACGCAGTAGACTGGTTTGCTATTTTCAGCCGATGCGTAAAGAAAATCAGCCATCTTGCCAGTAGCGATAATGTCATCTGACCACTGTCACGTAGAACAGGTATATAAGAAACACCAAAAAGGTCAACTCAACCCGAGGTAGGTAAATCTAGTACCGGCTTGGCTGGCTGGGAGCCTGGGACTAAGGCGGGGCGCATTACAGAGATGTGCGGACTGCGGACGCGTCAGTCCCCGGACGCAGATCCGCAGGATTTTTTTGCAAACGCCGACTGACGCGGATCCTTTTCCGTGACGAGTGTATTTTTCCTTATAAACGTTAAAACAGAAAAAGGGTAATGCGTGTTGAGATGTGCGTAGCACGGTAGCACTGTAACCGGGAAATTGTAATCTGCTACTTTACATGCTGTAATCTGCTACCTTTTAAACTCGCCACCTCAACTTATAAGACACTGCACACTGGCCATCCACCTTACCTTACTGATCTTCTGCAGTATCATAAATCCTCAGTGTCCACGCGCTTTTCTACCAGTCAGTTACTTGCAATTCCACGGCATAACTTATCCTTTGGTTCTCGTTCTTTTCGTGTCTCTGCTCGGAGAATTTGGAACTCCTTAACTCCTCAAATTCGTCAATGTCAAACCTTGGCTCAGATGTGACTTAAAGACCCACTACTTTCAGTCAGCCTTTTCTGCCACCTAGCGTCCATCATTCTATGCGCCCTGATTCTTTCTGAGACTTTGGCGCTTTATAAATCATTTACTTACTTACTTACTTACTTACTTAAGCGACCAACATAAGCGACCAACAAACGATGTCAGCGTTGTACACAAATCGTTCAATTTACTTACTTTTTTTTGTTAAATAGTGCGTGTTCGATTGTATAGCGGCACATCACGCACGGACTGGAGTAAGAGACAGACAGACGGACGAAGACGCCTACAGGGAGTTTGCAGGAGCTGTATTTGAATGTGTCTGAGAAGGTCGAGATAATGGCGACTGATTGATGGATTGACTGTTGAGTTGATCGATGACGACGACTTCCATGCAGCACTTATCATGACAACAAATGATGGAGCGCGAAACCATGCAGGAAAAGAATAAGACATTTGCTGCGTGCGGTGCAGTGGAATGTCTGCATATGAATTGACCGAAGTTAGAGCAATTTACGATAAAAATGCAGTACAAATAAGAGTTTAATGTCGTGAGAAATTTAGTTAGGAAATGGCGATTTATGGACAAGGAAATGTGGTGTGAAATATGCCGAGATTGACCGACTTAATACGTTGATGCGCATGCATTGGCACTCTCTGAAAGTTTAAGTTGACGATATGTCAATTAAAGTTGTCAGGTATAAAGGATGGCCGCATGTGAATCTGATTGAATATCGGCTACTGTGTAAAACTGTCTGATTACTCTGATTGTTCTATGTTAATGACTTTATGGCTGGTTTAGACTCCTATAAAATGGCGTGATATTTTCTGTGATATGCCGACCATGCACTTTGACGACATTCATGCGGCCTAGAAGGGACCCAGTCCTGTGAAAGATCAATTATTGCTGCGGACTGCAGTGACCCTGCAGCGACCATGCACACATGCACGGAGTAATTCTGTAACCCACTAACTCCGAGGGTGTGTGAGTTGTATGCTGTATTATGACGGCAGACGATTGGAGTCAGTCACTGGCGGCGTCAACTGCATGGACCATTTTCAACTGACTGACCAGTTATAATAACAACCGGTGTGTGATTATGTGTACACGAGGGCTCGGAAATACGACTGCAGTCGTAACAGTTGTTGTTTTCGTTGTTGCGTACGTGTATTTGCGAGTGTTTGACATGAATGCTTTTCGTTTTTGGAAGCTGTATAGGACAGGAACATCGATTTTGAATAATTACAAGATAGACCCCTAATAAGTTTTCTTGTGTATACGTTGTCTATATTTGCGCCAGAATGCTATTTTTATTTATGTTCTATACTTGACTTATTACAGCGGGAAAATGGCTGATAAAACAAATCGCAAATCGTCGCATGTATTCGAAAACAAAATTGGCAATTTTTTAAAATAACGGAACGTCACAGATGAAAACGAGTAGTTTTCTGCGCCAGCCTGTGCATGCAACTCGTAGTTAAGCGTGAGTGCATTGTCAGTAGGCCCACGTTCGTTTGTGTCCGATGATGATGGAGATATATCTGATCACCGTTCTATCATTATTTATAAGTCATTGCTATTTCACGCGGATGGATGTCGTCAGCATTTTGTCCGCTGCACCCCAGTGCTTCATACTCTGCTGCCGCGTGCAGCGTAATTGTAGGCCTGTAGTGAGTGATAACATCTTGCTTTTTATACTCAATTTTATTCACAAAGGCTTGATCGTAAAAAAACTAAGAAAATGACCACAAAACGTATTTTGTGGGGTGTTTACACGATCCAGCAAACGTCCAGCAAACGTCCAGCAATTAACGTGTATTTTGAATATATTTGCTGGAAGTTTGCTGGACTTTTGGTTGATCGTGTATGAACACCATATTAGATTGTCACCAATCTACTGTAGGCTACTCCTCGCGCCTTATCCGCCCATACGAAAAACCCAACCAAAATGCAGTAGATGTCCAGAAGCTTCATTCAATCCGGACCAAACCGGAAGTGGATTGGATGATCAGTTGCAGAGATATGGCCGTTTGAATTTTTTAGGAAGAAACTTTTGAAAGGTCGGTCGTTCTTTGGTCATTCGGTCTTCGGTCCTCGATGTCACACTTATGTCATACTTCTCTTTGATAAGCTAGGAACGCGCGAGTGGCAGAAAGTACAAAAACACATCACAGACTCTCTTTTAATTATCTGTATATAGGGCTTACTCCTGCATGCAAACGTGTCGTTTAATTTCACGAATTGAATACGCTTAATTTATATGAATAAATTACCCGGTAACGTAAGGTTTTCTTTTGCTATTATGGATTGCTTACTTGTTTGCTTTTTGTTTCTATTACGAGATGGCTTGCGGCTTTGCGTAAACTTGCCTGAATACTTAATAGTGGTGGGTTGTAATTTTGAAGTAGAATATTTTTCAGAACTAAGTATTTAATAATGCAATAATCTTTAAAAATATATAGATTTCAACCTGTATTAGGCCAACCAACGAAATACAAGAGAAAGGGCCCGATGCAGTTTTCAATTTCACGAATCGTACAAAGATAAATTTTTGGGCGCCAGATTGGCAAATTTTAGGCTTAGTTTTCCATTTAGCTGCTTGCGTGTTTCGTGTATTTGCAGACATCTTGCCACAGGTTCTACTACATAATAATTACCTCCGCCAAGGAGGTTATGTTTTTGTCGGTTTCTGTTTGTTTGTCTGTCTGTGTGTGAGCAAGATAACTCAAAAAGTTATTGATGGATCTTTCTGAAGTTTTGAGAGAATGTCGGGCATGCCAAAACCTACAAGTGGTTCAATTTTGGGGGGTGATCCGGCAGGAATCCTGGATTCTGGATCACTTTGAAATTTTCGTTACCATTGCGTTAAAGGGGGCATAAGCGAAACCACTGGCAAAGCGAATATGGTGACGCCACCTGGCGAATAGCATTGCCTTGGCGGAGGTACCTGGGAGCTATGATTGCTTTCTAGTACTGTTATATTTTTTAGTTGGATCCTGCGGCATGTTGCTTATTGTGCAATTTTCGAACTGGCGTCGTTCGGTTTACACGCGTGTTAAATTGCGGTCCTATAGTCAGCAATCCATGCGGTTCGCGGGCATAGGTCTACTGCAGTACGTCGTTGAATTCTAGCCGCAGCACAATGCGTTATCTACCAGAAGGTCTGTGGTGATAGCCGATATAATTCTGTCTACGTCGCCTGGTCTATGTTCTTTCTGTGAAAGCCATTGCTGTTTTTCTCTCGTGTGTTTATCAGCTGCCCGCCCCACGCCGAGTCTTTCTCTCTCTGTGTGTGTGGTCTGTTCGTGTAGTTCTATTTAAGTTTATACTTTACTAACTTCGACTCGTTGTGAATATGTTGCACTATGCCGAAGAACAAGCTGTACGGCAGATCCATAGTAGGCCTGTTATACAACAAGTTCGTAACTGAAAATCGGAGACCCACACAGCGAGTCATTATCGTGACATGTCGAAATGTCATGCTGCTTGTCTATAACAAGTCTGCAAGAAGTGGAGTTTTGGCTTTAGCCTAGAAGTCTGGCTTGATAACTTGCTTCAGTTGCTGTTTGTTTTTCAACGACTGCTATACAAAACGTCGATAGTTGGCGCCTTGTTTCTATTCATGTCTATTCAGCGGCGTCAGCGCTACAAAAATCAACTCAATGAAACGCCGAGAACTTGAGATTTCTTTCACGTGGCCGTGGGGGCTTGCTTACTAATGCACCTAAGAAGCTATAGTTTAACAGACTGTACAGTAGGCCTATTGTACCGTGGAAGCGACCAGCGGTCTCAAATCTTCGGCGGAATTGAGCTGCCATCTGGCGGACGAGCGTATTCAGGATTTCAAGTTAGAGGGAGGGGTGAAGTAAGGGGGTCTGCCAGGTCTGGGATACGAAGTCCCTGAGAAGCTGAAGCTTTTTTGCGTATAAGATCATGATTTTTTTTGGCAGACACGTAGCTAAAAATTTCTTGAGGGAACAAATCCAGAGAGTTTTCTTTTTCTTTCCCTTTCCTTCGTCTTTTGTCTTTTAGCTCAGGGATTTGGGGGAGCGCTATGAGCTCCCCTGTGGAACATGGGCATAACCGCAGCCGAAATCGAATTTGATGCATTGCCTTTAAATATGAGATCTGGTGGCCGCAGTTATAATTTTTTAAAGAATTGGGCCTAAACTAACCAAGTTTAGTGCAGTTGAAACAATGAATAATAATAATAATAATAATAATAATAATCTGACTTGTAAAGCGCCAGTATGTGCCAAAAAAGTGCAGCGCCACAAATTTAAAAGTGGGGTTACAAATAATCTGCTTGCTTTGCTCGCAGAAAAAAAAATTGAAACTGTTGTACGCAGAATTGTCGCATTAACTGTGCCGTGCGTATTCCAGGCAATGATTTGCATTAGACCTGTTTGCTGAGTTTAGGGGGGAGGGGGCGTTGCGCGCCCTCTCTAAATACGCCCCTGGACTCGATAGTGTCTCAGTTTACGTCTTATCTCCACGCTGGTAAATAATCCTGGATAGTATATACGGAATCCCTGAATGACTCTGGAGTCTGGATCATCACCAAAATCTAATTATTGCTTTCTTGCGCCTTGTCTGATTCCTGCAGGAAATAACCATCAACGTCTCTCCATAACTTTTAAAGTCATCTTGCATGCAAACCGACAGACCTAAAAAGTTATCGACCGTGAGAGATTGATAATGTGAACAGTACTTACATGTATATGCATGCTTCAGAGACTGAAATTGCATACACCCTATCCCTTTTGGGTCCCCGTTGAGGAAGTCAGCTTTTTTCAAAAACAATCTAGTGTGGATAACCGTAACTGTCATTGTGTGATCTGTGAACTTTGACCCGCTGTGCTGCTGGAGTTGACCGCACCCGACCCATTCAGTTCATGTCCGTCCGTCTGTCAGCATGTAACGTCCTGTGACGGTCAATGTGAGACCGGAAAAGCTGATTACTTCAAGCCGATGCTGCTCCTTCTGCTGAGCATGACGGTTAAGGTGATGACGGACACACAGTGTTTGTGTGATGTGACGCTGAAAGCTGGTGGTTTAAAAACGTGGCTACATCTACGACAAATCATCTTCCGAAAATGTTTTGCGACTGTTTTGTATGTTTTATGTTACATGTAACCGTTTCAACGACATTATCAAAAAATTTTTACACTGAAACATTTACAGTTGTTTTAAAACATGTTAGCATGATTGTGCGCAAACTTCTGAAAGTAGGAGGTGTAAATTTAAACACAGCAAAAATGTTTTTCATTGCGACTAATTTAATGCCGTTTTCGCGCGTTGTGGACTAGACGCAAACGTAAAGTGAATCAGACTAGCGGTTGCTGAGATAGGCCTACGGCAATATAGCCTTTTGATGTTTTCTAGGATCCGAGTAGGTCGGTTGGTCGTCAATATACACTGTATCTCTAAAACTACAAAACCGTGTTTGCCAGAACAACATCAAATTTCCACCAGCTTCAGAATTTTTGCATAAAGATGACAACGTACTACTGACGCGTTAAGTTAGAAAAGTAGCGCGCGAAGAGTAAAAATGTGTAACTTGCAGCCGCGGATCGCCCGCCAAAATGTCCTACATTGTAATCATGGGTTTAGGACCGACCGACCGAATGGTTGAGTGACATGCTAATGTAGGCCTATGCGTAGAATTATTGCCTGCAGATGGCTAAAGAACGGACGACGACGACGAAGACGACGACGACGTTTTAATGACCATGGTCACTGCATACATGTACTGTACACTCCTAGTCTTGTGTGCTAACGCTGCTAAAGCAAGCACGCCAAAAAATCTATAGAAAATAGAATTCAACGTATAGAACGGCCATTCAGTTAATGCGTGACTTTAATGAGTAATCCATTTTGGCGACTAAGAAATTGTTCGCATAAACCTTAAGTTGTCAGAAACTAGCGTCTTCTGTGATCATTTTGCCGCTGATAAGCCTATAGTTAGTGTGACCTGTTCTTCAATCACAGGCTGAACGGTAGTTCAAGCCCTGTGTTAACGGCGACTTCTCTTTCTTATGGGAAAGCCAAAAATTCGACCCCCCACAGAATCAAAACCCCTGACCCGATTAAGATAAAATTTAGCACGGTTGATTATGTCGGCAAGGGGAC
>Ga0209671_1006030_pt1 | contig 12358 bp, 12 predicted proteins | sample WorMetHERISLAND2_2_FD_187401 | JGI IMG/M metagenome (GOLD analysis project Ga0209671, IMG submission 187401) | Marine gutless worms symbiont microbial communities from Max Planck institute for Marine Microbiology, Germany - Olavius geniculatus... | ecosystem: Host-associated > Annelida >...
TCCGTGAATTCGTGATTTTCGTCTAGCCCTACATATCATACACTAATTACGACAGGCAACAATTAAAAACTTCAATAATTTTTTCAGTTCGCTTACCAAACAATGAAAACAGGAATGTAAAAACTAATTTTGCACATTACTTTCACCAATTTCCACAGTAAAAACTAATTTCAAGCAATTTGACTTGCTTTATAACTCTAATGTACATGAACAGCAAGCATACTTTGCATCCATTATATGCCAAAAATAATTCAGCTGGTCTTGGCACTTTCAAATAAAAGGAATAATGGTAATGTTTTATGCAATATGACATCATATATAAGTAGTTACAAACAATTTCCCCACCGCTATCCACGAACTCATGTGAACGTGACGGATGTCAAGTTTCAACTATCTGGAGGTCTTTTTAGCAGATAAATGCCCTTTTGACACCCCCTCCTGTCAGCCAACAGTATCAAACTTATTGTTAAATCTCCATGGAAAGGATTTATGGATTTAAACTGTCAAAAATTTCTGTGACAACAAATCAAGCAAATAATGCTAGCCCCAATTATCGAAAACATTAACCAAATATGCATTGACACGAAAAGTAATTCAGGACTGTAACATTTTCAGCAATAGTTGTCCTAATTATTAAAATTATTAATAAAATCTGCCTCAATGGGAAAAATAATTCAGGACTGCATGGCAGAATGTGGTAAGCTATTCTGTTGTCACTACTGAGTCTGTGAAACTGAACAGTTAAGCTGGTGATTTCGAAGCGCCGAGCGCCACTTGAACGATAGTCCACAGTATTTGCAGTGATAGTTGTATATAGACAGATGCATTCCGCGGATGTGTTCATTCAGAGTCTGCCGGCCACGCAGCCAGGCGCCGCAGACGAAGCACTGTAGCTGTTCACGGACCGCTATCACGATGGTATCATTACCACTGGCAGGTGCACCACATGGCGGTAAATTATCTGTTGGGCCAACATCCGACTGACGCATGGATGATGATACTGTATCATTTCGGAACTGCGATACCTAGAAATAAACCACCACAGAAATATGCATGTAACGCAGTCCTCTTAAAATGGCATGTAATTCAATTACTTCACATTCCCACATGCTGGATTTTGACAGTTTAATCAATTCACCACTCATGTTATTTGAAGACAGTATCACAACACAAATCGACTGATGTGTTGAAATGAAAACAGAGAGAAAGACAGACATGCATAATTAACTAAACAGCAAATATCCATTGAGATAAGTTTACAGCAACGTGAGGTGAATTCTAAAATGTACCGTATAAAAGCGGTCAAAGACAAAGTAATCAGAGCTCCAAAATGGGTTGTATGAAATTTTTCAATCATCAAATATATGATTGAAATCCAGATTTCAACATTACTTGACTTGAATGATTCTTAGGCAATGCCAGCATGATGCTATAAAAAGATCTCCACTGAGTTTCAGCCTATTGTTTAAGAATTATGTAAAATGTCCTTGAACAAGAGCCAGCCACAAAATAATTTCCAATTTTTAGTACAGCTTACCTGAGAAGATGGCTCCGAGATGCTGTAATATTTCTGTTGAGGCCAGGAAAACTTGTATCCAAACGTACTCCTCCGTGCATATCTCTGTGTGTTGTGCATACGCTTCATACGGGTGGACAAACTGGCATACGAGGACCTGCGAAAAGCAGGCACAGATGACAGAGTACCAGCTTTAGCGGACGACGATGCAATCAGATTTTCACCTTCGACGGGTAAACTGTTCACCTGCGCTGCATCCTCCTGTATCTCAGCTTTGACGATTAAACAGTCGCTGTCAGACTCCGAAGATGATATTTTCCCCACTGATTCTGGCTGAAAGCCGTCAGCTTCATAACAGTTTTGATCAGCAGAATCTGTATAATGCAACAGTTCCATATTTTCTATGGAATCTTGAAAACTATTAATCGGTTTAATGTTGTCTTCAAAACCTGCATCTGGTACAAGTGCTGAATGATTATACATGACCTGTCCTGTTGCGAATGGGTTTTGCCCTGTGACAAATTCGTCCTTAACATCGTCGTGATCAGTCTTAATATCATAACTGTACGCGTTGGAAGCGTTGGAATTTTCTTGCGTCATACTCGACCGTGCTTCGTCCACGTTTCGGCCTTCAGCGATTTCGTTACCAGCAGCAATTCCGTTCTCCGGCCGGAAATCCTCGCTGAAATTCACCAGAACGACTTCCCGGTTGTTAAACGTAACTCCGATCAAAGCATCCACACGACGTGCCACGCCCCCTGGTACGCCGCTGCGACAAAGCAGCGAAATCGTGTCCGAAAACAGCTTCTTTAAACGCATTCGCTCCGCGTCGGTAATCATTTTGCCAAAATAAAACGTCAAATAATAATTATGTAACAAAATAATGCAGAACGATCAAATTAAGCAAGTTTACGGCGAAAAGTATAAACTTTGCCCAAATGTAAACATTGACGTCACGATTGTGCACTACAAAGAATAGTTATAGATTTATTTTTAGCCAACCGCACATAACGGTCTCGCTTGTGGTACAATGCTCTGTCTGTCGTCGTCTGTCTGTCGTCTGTCTGTTGTCTAATGTCTATGACACATGTATTGTGGCTGAACGGTACGTTTTACTACTAAAAATTGTTTAAAGAATCAAATAGGGTTGCCCGACTGCTACTCTGTGAACATTCGCCCCTTTACGATCCTCTATATTTCCTCTCCAAACAGGGATGCAGTAGATGCTGACTGCACCCCCAAATACTTGCACTGCGAACTGTAGCTTAACCGCTTCAGTTAGCGGCATACTATTGACAACCTATATAGGAACTTACCGGTATTGATGCCTTGTCTGACTGACGGTACCATCGGTCCATCGCTGACCTTCTATACGCTGACCGATAAGGCCCCGATTTCCATAAATCACATTACAGTCAAAATGTATCAAAACAAATGGTTAGTATTAACAGGCTATTTTGTCCGGCGTCAGGACGCTTCGTTTGAGCCATTAGCGGCGTCGGTCATAATGCGGCCGACCCTTTCCTTTCCTCCAAACAGGGGACTAATAATCAACTGATGATCTCTCATTCACATTTTCTGGCTTACGGACACCGACGTACGGTCGGCCTTCCTTAGCGACAGCTGGGCTGGTTTTTACTGCATGGTGTAAATACGGGATTTTGGCATAGCCGCGTTCTCGCGCCAATGCCATTGTAATTTTGTCTGTCTGTCTGTCTGTCTTCTGTAACGTTAATGTGCACTATATATGTAGGCCTAATCATTATATAGGCCGGGGGTAATATTGACCTACTACGCAAAAAAGACGAGTGAGTTTTGAAAAAGTGTTTTTATTAGTCTTGTGTTTTCAGCAAAAAAAACATCGCGCTTAGCAAATGCTGCAACTGATATTTTGTCTTTTCATTGCCTGCAGCAATTACGTCGTCATTACCATAGAAACGTCGTATCGTAGTTTGACGAATGACAATATTTTGTCTTTGACAAAATTAGCTAATGTTTCCGATGTTGCTAATTTAATGTTTTTTAAACTGTTACCTTAACTATTTGCAAAAAAATGATAAAATTAATACATTATATGTGCAATGAAACGCGACATATGGAAGTAGTCGATTGTGGACGAAAATAGAGATTAGCAGCTGCTATCAGTTGACATGAAAAGGCAACGAATACATCTGCGAGATTTGTTCCCCTCGTTCTGCACAGTGCGACCAGGGTAAATTGAATACGAGGCGTGAATTATGCCCAAATTCCATCACGCAGACTTTCACGGACGCAAAACATGAAACAAGGATGTCAGGGAGCAGTTTCAGGCTCTCAGACCAAAGTCCGTGATAAATTCGTTTGCATCGCAATAATGGAATTTAGTCCGTGTAGTCGGTGACAAGTTCGCGGATTTTGCCACAGAAGTCGGCGCAATGGAATTTTGGCTTTACACAGGGCAGGGGTGTACGAAGTTGAAAACCTCTGATGTTGAGACACTGTGGACAACATCATTGTCTACCACAGAATTTCTGTAGAACGACACTGTTCTTCGCCGATAAAATTCCAAAAATATATACAAATAAAAGAGAAAGAATACAAAAACGTGCCATCCGCATAATATTTAACTTTATACCCGCGGTGCACGCCTTATATCTTCATGTTGTATTCTGCTAACATAGAAACTCTCGCCAGTCGTAGAGATAATCTCTCTCGGGGGTTCTTTTTAGATATTCCGCGGCTTTCCTCTTGTCTTCATTGTCTCCTCCCAGCTCCAAGAGAACAGTCAGTAATTAAACGCCTTCGTACTTCTGCTAAATTTGCTAAAGTTTATACTCGTACAAAACGCGCCTTAAAACGAAACATTTTGCAACGATGTTGCCAAGTATTTTAGCATCTTCAAATTCAGACATGATCAAGACATACATGGCTATACACACAAAAAATAAACGTTTTAAAACATTTCCGAAAAAAAACAATTCAGCCTATTTTACCAGCAACATTATAATAAGCCTGCTGTGCATTATCTTCAAAGTAAGCCTACGAAAAATAATTTGCATGTTTTGAAAGAATATATCTGGCGGCAACATCACCTTTTATTTTACAACGGCCTAAGTTCTATTAGCCTAATACCCCGTTTACACGATCGAGCAAACGTCGAGCAGACATCGAGCAAGCATCGAGCAAACATCAAGCAGGCCTGACGGAACCCCGCCCCCTGGCTCAAATGTAGGCCTAGGTTAGCCCGCAGCTGATTACGTGTTAGCTGAGGCATTCCAATTACAACCCGCCCGTCCTCCTAATTAGCATGCTAATTACCACAGCTCGTCGAGCTAGCTAGATGAATGCTAGCAAACACTGAGCAGACGTCGAGCAATTAGCACGTGTATTTTGAATGCATTTGCTCGACGTTTGCTCGATGTTTGCTCGATCATGTAAACGGTGTATAAGGGGTATGTTGAAAAAATGATTCTATGCGGGTCTGCGTCACGTAGTTTGTGTGCAGTAGTCACATCATCGTCGTTAGTCCGGACAGACCGAACAGTTTCCCGGAGTGGATAGGTTGGACTCTCCGGCAGTGCGTTCGTCTCGTCTATCTGCTCCTTCTATTGCTGCAACGTGGTGCTCTCCACTTCTGTATGTTGTCTCATTTTCGCTGAGCAATGTCCGCATAGGCCAACTATAATAGCATTATTATATTATTATATTAATAGCATTATTATTATATAGTAACATAATAGCATTAAAGGCACGTACAGAGCGACGTAACTAAACTGAACTTAACTGACATGGCTGTATCTTTGCCAAACTGACCCACGGACAAGGGTAATGTATTACAGTAGGCACCGTTAACCGGCGTCGATGGCTTACGTGACTACGCTCATGTACGAGTCAGCCAATAATTAGCGGGCTCGCCCTGGTCGCTCATTGGTCAGTTCGTCAAAAACTAAACCGTGTAATTTAGTTCAGTTTGAGTTCGGTTCAGTTGCGTCGCTCCGTACGCGCCTTTAATGCTAAAATATTATGCCGCATCAAGTTGGCTGTCAGTCTGTTCGTTTTAAAACATTTTAAAAGCTGTAAGCTTGTATTGAGTGTCTGTACTCGCCGCGTGAAAGCGAGCTAGTGCTGTCTTTCAGGGGGATTCAGCGTTTTTCGCTGACCAATAGGTGTACGATATGCCGTCTGTCTGTTATTTGTAACGCATGTATTGTAGCTAAACAGTACGTCGTACGGAATCGGCAATGGTACAGTAAAATATCGCAATGACAAATTTTTGTAGGTTGTCAATAGTAATTATGTCTATCTGCAGCGGTTTGGCCTCAGTTTTTAATGCAAAGTTGTTGTCTGCAGCCATCATTATTCGCGTGTGCTAAATTACCGTATAGTATCTCAGCGTTTATTCGAGCGTTCAATATGGCAGCGTCACCATAGCGTATATTGACCTGTTATCATTGTGGGAAATCGCTTTCTTACCGTGACCGAAAGTCGGACGTTGGCCTTCGGATAGCTTATATAGGCAGTACGGTCGGTCCACTTTAGCCACAGCTGGGCTTCTTCATCATCATCATCATCAATGAATATCGGGAAGCAGGCCAGAGGCCAGAGGCCTCTATTTCCTCTATTTTCTCTTGTTTTAGAATGTTATATCGTAAATCATTTGTAAAATGTTTCGGACTTGCTGACGTGTTCACGTGTGTTCTTTTCATTTTTTAAATATTTTTTAATGCAATCACTGCCTGTATGGTCGTTGTGACAGCAGTAAACACTGATATTATGATAGTTTATCGGTAGCTGCTGTTTAATTTACAGATCGTGTTGCCAAGCGACGAAGAAGCTCTCGTGAGTATTAGTTACAAGAAAAGCCCTGCTAAAGTAAAGGCGAACGCGCAACAGCGGTGCGTGTTTGAACTTTGAAAGCCCAGTAGAACTAAATCAGTCGCCAGAGGGCGCCAGACGACCAGCGGCAAATTATCTAGTGTTTTACTTGTAACTACCGGAGAATGCCACCTATCTCGCTTAGCCAACGCCTTTTTCCACCTACCCCCTCTCATTTAGCGTCCTCGTTCGGGGTGACCTCCTTCGAATTAATGGGAAAGCTTTACTGATGCTGAAACAAGAGTTTTCCAGGCAGCCGACAGTAAAGATATTATTCAGCAGCACATTGACACACAGTCAGTGTAATGCGGGCAATATCACCTTTTGTAACTTTTGCTGTTTTCGATGTGCAAGTCCTTAAATGTTGCCGTTAACAAGTGTATAAACTGATGTTTTGTACATTGATATTGAATAGCAGCCATTATCATTCAACATTCCACACTGCACTTTAGCGTTTAGCGGAACTTAGCAAACAGTACCGTGTTGTGGTATGTCTGCAGCCGGCAGCGACGTTCAGGCGTTCATCCACTACTTCGGGTGTCGTTACGGACTACATCATCCAGCATTCTATGGCGGCACGCTCAATCAGGCACGCATATAGCTCTAGTAGTGAAGTCTGTTCAATGTTCATTATTTTATGCCCAAATTCCATTATGCCAACTTCGCGACAAAGCCCTTGACTTTGTTGCCGACTTTCACGAGTGTCTTGTCTCGGACTAAATTCGATTGAAGCGACACAATTAAACGGGTTTGTTGCGGACTTGTCGAGTACTTTGCCGCAGGGTGTACCAAAAAATGACCCAACTTGTTATTTTCGTCAAATCTCCACTAAATTTGATAATTTTTGGCATGCAGATAGCTCCGCCCCAGACGCAACTAGGGGAGCTTACAGCGCTCCCTCAGCCCCTAGCTGGATTTAAGGGGTTCTACTTTTAAAAACAAAGAAAGGGGACAAAACAAAAAGCGAGGGGAAGAAAGAAAATGAGGAAATGGGAAAAAAACGGGAAGGAAAAGAAGGAAAAAAGGGAAAGAGAAAAAAGGAAAGGCATCCAAGCTGGGGGAAGGTTGCCTCCTGGTGCTAAGGGGGGATGAACGCCCCTTTTCTAATGCCCTGTTTACACGATAAAGTTGGCTCGACAAGCGTTCGTCGAGTCTGCGTCTTGAATAATCGTCTTCTAAACGGGGTATAATGCCAGCTAAAATTTTTGGCGTGTGTTGTTATCGTGCTGTGGATAGGCGCTGAAAGAAGCTAGAAACCGACGCCGTCTTCTGCTGGTCTATCTTCACGACGACGTCCATCACGACACCGACCGCTTCTGTCGGTAGGTAAATTAAAGCCGTAGCTACATGTGCAACAAAACTGAAACATTTCTGCAAATGTTTTTTCGCATACAACAACGACCTAAGTGAACTGTCTGTCTCACTTTTGGTCGATGAAGATGTCAAAACATTGTTGCTAACAGATATAGCCAAAATTGAGAAAGTCAAATCAAAGAAAACAAACAATTTGTGTTCGAAAAAGTTGAAATCAATCAATCAACTTTTTGAACTGTAAATACGCCTATAAACGAAATATAATATAATGCCACGATGTTATAGGCTGATAGGCTGTGGTGCAACATTTGAAACAAAAGTTATAAATTGCTTTTGTGTTTGATTTTTATTTTACGTTTACGTTTCTAAAAGGTTTTACGCTAATGAAACTCGCAACAAAATTTCACGTATATGGTGCAAAGTAGGTCTACTTTATTTTAGGAGAATAGAATCATCACCATCGACAACATTTTCATTTTCACAGTCGCATGACTAATCGTATAATCAGCGGCATCATGCTATCATGGCCTGGGGGCAAGAGGCACCCTTAAAATTTTGGGCTGTTAAAAATTGTCGGAATTTTTTTGCCGGAAATTTTTTGCTTTAAAAATGCAAAACTTTTGGTTATAAACTTTTATTTTAAGAAAATTTTGAGTCAAAATTGAAATTGTGAGCGCTCATAATCCACTCTGACAAAAATGAACGTTGTTCGTCGAAATTCTGTCGCAAAATCTGCAGTGTCTGTCTAAAAAATTGCAACTTTCTGTTTTGTCTACTTTTCTAACTTACGACGCCGCTGCGTAGGCATATACACTGTGTCTCAAAAACATCCCGAATATTTTTAATTATAACTTGAAGAAGAATTATAGGATTTTAATAATTTTTGGTAGCAATATTCCTGAGACATTTAGACATCAAATCGTTATGTAGTTTTTCATCTTAATCAACGTCTGTCTTGCACTACCTGGGGAAATCAGCACCAACGAAATATTGCATTTTACCAAAAGTGATAATCTAAATAACGCACAAAACACGTTTTGTTCACATTTTTGACATTTTGGCTGTCACTTTATTTAATTGTTTTGTTTTTTAGCAGTTTACAATAAAACTAATCGAAATGTTGGCACATTGTGCAAGCACAGGCATGGACACGATTTCTCCATTTATTGACAGCAATATCGATAATGTTATGTCCAGACTTTACCAGCTGATTCTTAAATTTATAAACATTCCTGAACGTCATCTGGTAGACACACTGCTGCATGACAGTCAAACGTTGTATTTAGTAGACCGGCTGTTGGGAACTTGGGGCCCACAGATCTCGACAGACGAAATTTATCAACTTTTTTTCATTTATTTCAACGTTAATTTTGCTTGGTCTGTTTTTCCCAGTTAGTGCAGAAACAGAGATTAAGTGAAATGGGAACTTAAACAGTATTTTAATAGTTAGTTTTTTTTGTAAATTAGAACCTAGGGGAATTAGCTTAACAGTTATGAATCTGGGGATCGACCCTACATTAGAAGCAAACCAATATCAAAATAAGAATTTTTATCCTTTCTCACATTCACATATACTCGCTCTCGCACCATCGCAACACTAACGAACACTAACTTATATACTACAACAAGATAATGTTCATACGAACACGGTGTCTGTCCAATGCATTACGATAGTTTACAGTATATGTTCGTATAAATATAATCAGTAAGCCGTTTAGAGTGGTAGAAAGAAATCAAACAGTTTAATTTCAAATTGAACAGCAGCAATGATCTTTTCATCCTTCTCTATTATTTTAACTAAACAATAGACGTTGTCAGTCACGAGATCATTCGATTTACTATAAATGGTCTATCGTCACCATGGGTTTATCTTTCACCGTTATGGAGATATGGTGCCTCAAAGATAATGGGGTCACGTTTTTGCTTCAAGTTACAATCAATAATGTTGGGATGTTTTTTCACGTTTTTTTGTATATCGCAACGCACATTTCGCTTGATCTGCTTTCCCTAGGTAGTGCAGAAGCAGACATTAGGTGAGGTGTAAAACTGAACGGTCATTTCATGGCAAGTTGTGTCGTGAATATTCACACCGAAAATTATGAGAATCAGATATTTTTTTGTTCGTGTTAAAATCGAAAATGTCTGGTATATTTTTGAGACACAGTGTAGTCACAGTCGTTTCGAAGTCGTTCTCTGTCTGATGTTGTCGTTACAGAGACGTGCTGTGTTCGCACGGCGTCGTCAGCCTGATCAACTCGTGCACAGTTTGCTGGGCCTGCAACACCGCATCTTTCCAAGGATGGCGCGGTATTAACTTTTAAAAAAAAATCTAATGATTTAATGCATTATTCTACGCCCTTATTTGTTCTTTCGTTTTAAGGTTAGTTGTTTGTGCGTTAATAACTATAGGCGTGTTTTGCTGATAGATGCAATATTCCTATTACAGTCAACTTAAAAGCCGAGTTTTCGTCAATTTCGACACATATATAGGCCTGGCCTATGGACCGTTTTTTTTGGGGGGGCGGGCATTTTATTTAGTGGAATTTGAAAGACGCTACCGCGTTTGAAATCTTTGTGAAATATTAACGATGATAAAATTATGACGAACGTGGTGGCGTGGTGTAGTGGTAACGCGTTTGATCCAATCAACGAAGTTACTGTACGCCGGGCCTGGTTAGTACTGCGATGGGTGACTGCCTGTGGGCAAGTAAACCATCTCGGTATGTAACGAGCGACCTAGGTCAACTCAGCCTTCCTTCCCTCCGGAGTAGGTAAATCGAGTACCTGCCTATCTGGCTGGGGGTAAGGCGGGGCGCGTTTACCTGTGTCAAATGGCAGATAACACTGTGTGATCCCGTACGGCAGGTGACGCTCCGTAGCTCTGTGATGGGCGTCCCATTAAGGGCTATATCACCATTTTTAACACTCGGTAACGGACAGTTAATGCCACGAAAACTTGACAAGGTTATACTGCAGCATTACTGGCTAGACGCAAACAGTATTTTTCAATGAAGCTTTAAAAACAAACTAAAAAACTGCACCAATAATTTTGACGGACGAAAACCTGAAAAACGGGAATTTTTTAGACTCAGTGCTGCTGAGGACAAGGTTTCCACGTCTCTTGAGACGTCATGGAAAATGAAAATCCTGGACAGTTGATCAATTTCTGGGGTAGGCCTATACAAAATAAACGATGTGTAATACTAGCATAGCATTACTAAACAAGAAGCCCAGCTGCCGCTAGGATAGCCGACCGTACTGGTTGTCAATGACCTTCAATGTCATCCAAGGTCGATGATTTTTATGTCATATGAAAACCAATATGCGACTTCTTCTATCAATAATCAATAGGCCTGGTCTCGTACCGTTTACCCACAATAGCGCGTAACGGCCTTTAAGGTCATCCAAAGTCATTGATTTTTTGTTTAATATGACAGGGCGTATGCTACTTTTTATTACTGATTAATAATAACCTAGGCCGTATCTTTCACCGTTTCCGAGATATGGCCGGTTTTCTGTTATCATAGTGCATTATGACGCTTCAAGGTTATCCAAGGTCATCCATTTTTATGTCATTTGAAAGCCAGTATGCGATTACTATTAGTGATCAATAACAACCTAGGCTTTATTTTTCACCGTTTAGCCACAGTACATCCGTGACAGACAGACGGACGACAACCATGACAACAGCTCGACCGTTACTTAAGTACGGTTGGCCAAAAATTGTGATTAGATAAATTTTGAAATATTTGACGTTTCATAAGTTTCCTGGCAATTTTTGACGCGCTACAGCTATGCTGTAGACGTCCATGGCACTAGTTGTCGTCTGTTGTCTGTCGTCGTCTGTCGTCCATCTGTCTGTCTGTCACGGATGTACTGTGGCTAAACGGTGCGAGATAAGGTCTAGTTTGCTATTGATCACTAATAGGATGTCGCAGATTGGCTCTCAGTTTCAAATGACATTAAAATTGTCGACCTTACATGACCTTGAAGGTTAGTACTGCAACAAGAATCGTATATACTGTAGCGCGTCTTCCCTAGCGACGGCTGGGCTTTCATGTTGCTTATGAAGAACTATGTGAATTAGACGACACTTTTGGTGTGCAGGAAATAACTGCTGCTTGTCTTTTTATTAAACTGTTGGCCGGTGTCCGGCTCTGGGACTATCCAGGAAAAACTTTTTGATAATCCTAAGAAGTCCTGAAAATTTTTGTCCGTAATGCCCCGTTTACGAGATCAAGCAAACATCGAGCAATCATCGAGCAAACATCCAGCAAATGCATTCAAAATAGACGTGCACGACGCGTGCTCTAATTGCTCGATATTTGCTCGATATTTGCTCGATGTTTGCTCGATGTTTGCTCGATGTTTGCTTGATCATTGTTTGATCGTTTAAACGGGGTACAAAAGTGTGAAATCCAAGATGATGATGATGATGATGATGATGATGTTATTTGTTGCAGCGTCGAGGACATTCCAAGAAAGCATCTACCCGTTCTTAGCCGTCATACTGCCTCTGCCCAATGGCGCCACTGTAGAGGTCGGCCGCATACACGGCTGGCACGGTACGTTTAAAGGTTAAAGGTTAAAAGGTTATAGCTCTTAATAGGAAGCCCATCACAGAGCTACGGAGCGTCACCTGCCGGCGACTGAAAATGCGAGACTGGAAAATAT
>Ga0209671_1006035_pt1 | contig 12352 bp, 10 predicted proteins | sample WorMetHERISLAND2_2_FD_187401 | JGI IMG/M metagenome (GOLD analysis project Ga0209671, IMG submission 187401) | Marine gutless worms symbiont microbial communities from Max Planck institute for Marine Microbiology, Germany - Olavius geniculatus... | ecosystem: Host-associated > Annelida >...
CTCAGTAACGGTGCGAGATAGGGCCTAGGTTACTATTAATCACTAATAGGAAGTCGTACACTGGCTCTCGATTGGCGCCGAATTCGATGACCTTGAATGACTTTGAACGCTTAAATAGGTATTTTTATGGATTTTTTTGGCGATTTTGGGCTGCTAGACACTTTTCAAGAGCGAATTGCGCTGAAACCAATTGAGATAGACATAGACAAGCAACGTATGAAATTTTTAGCATTAAATGCAGATTTCAACAGTCTAAGTCTTTTTTTTATCGGTTCAAGGAAACTTGCATACGATGGCATCAAAGAGCGGTACCCCCGTAAAAGTTGTTGTTTTACCGTTGTTGGACTTCTTTCAAGAAAACAGCTGGAGATAGACTGACAGTTTGCAAACAGGAACTGCTATAGGCTTTTGTGCGTCTCGTGAGCCTTAGTTCAAATTTCTTGTTAGAGGGATACATTTTTGTTGCTATTTTTGCATTATTTATATCATGCCTCTGTAACTGTTATGAGCTGTTTAAGCTGTTTTTGGTCTTTCTTTAGTTTTTAAGCACGAAAGCAGCTGCTGCTTTCAGTGCGTCTTAGCCATCACAATTCTGTCTGTCTGTCCATCTGTCTGTCTGTCTGTCTGTCACACGGGTGGATCAGTCAAAAACGGTGCAAGCTAGGATCACCAAATCTTCACCGTCGGTGCTGAAAGACTCTAGTTTTAGGAACCGTAAAGCTTTTCCATAATTTCAAAGGGGGTCATTCCGAACGAGGTGCTAAATGAGAGGGGGTGGGCAAAATTTGCTATTTTTGGCCAATAAGTCGCTGTATCTCAGTAACAGTGCGAGATACGGCCTAGGTTACTATTAATCACTAATAGGAAGTCGTACACTGGCTCTTGATTGGCGCCAAACTCAATGACCTTGGATGACCTTGAGCGCCAAAATAGGGGGTTTTATGGATTATTTTGGCGATTTCGGGCTGCGACACAAGTCTATATTATTCACAAGGTGGTGCCACACTACTATCGTTATGCAATCCAGATAGAGAATTCGGTATTTGTATATATTAACTTAGCGTGAACACCTTAATTTTCTACTAAACTACTGAACCGGAACTGCTATAGGCTTTCACGCGTCTCGTGAGCATTAGCTCAAATTTCTTGCATTTCTTTAGTATGCAACACTAAAAATTATTAATTATAAAACCCTTAACAAATTATTATAGTAACATTTTAGTGTCATATTGTTGTTTATGATGATTTTTAATTTTTATTACGTAGTATTGCACCCATTAATGTTATTAGGTTATTAATATTTCTATTATTTTTTGTTTATCATGTACATATACTTTTTCTGCTGCAGTTTGCTAGTTTGTGGCATGGCCCTATTAAATCAAAGGCAATTTCATTTTCATAATGTTTAGCAAATATTTTAGTGCTTGTTTTTTACTATATTTCCTGTTATTTTGTGATGCATTTTGAACTGAAATTACAGTTTAGTTCAACATACATATGTAGACAGATGAAAGTGATTATCAAACATTTGTATTATTTTTTGCTCTGTAGTTTTGCCGGTACATTTTGCCAATTATAGGAAAAGTATAAGTGATAAATATATGTATGTATAATGACAATAGCGAATCTGTGTCATTGACAACGTTTGAGCTTGGAGAGATTTAGTTTATTTGGTGTTTGGGTGCATGTGACATTGTGCGGTTACAGATTACACTTTGTGGCCACTTTGGGTTGACACCCACATATCGCTGCCATTCAGCAAGAACATGTAAGCACTGTCCGATCCTGTCCGAGTTGTAAATGTTGTTCCATGTTGCTTCAGTGTGGAAAAGGCAACTTGAGATACACAATTACAAGGGTTATCCCCTATGTTTCCGGCCTCGACATATTAGACAACAGTATTTTCTACAATTTATGCGTCAGTGAAAAGTACATTCTTTATTGACTCATATGAGTCTGATGTGGATATGATGTCAATGTAAATTATGACGTCATATCTAGCGCATTAATTAGAAATTATTCTCATTATCAGCGCAAACATCATGACATGCTCTTATTTGCAATCAGCACAGATTTAGGCTATCCTATACTCATTGATTCAAATGAGAAATTTATAACCTTATTTGTCAGAGTTTTCACAAAAACAGATGCCACGGAACCCCACATTTACAAATCTAGCTAATGACTGAAAAAAATTTTATGCTGCTAGCGAGTCTGATTTACGCTGTTTGCATTAGCGCTCCAAGTTGTTTGAATTTAGTGGTCTATGACGTCATAAAGTACAATGTCGTTATGTCCGCAGCAGACTCATATGAGTCAATAAAGGATGTACATTTCACTGATGTATAGATTGTATAAAATATTGTTGTCCAGTATGTCAAGGCAAGAAACTTTTGGGGTGGCTTTCATAACACAGCTTTTCACCTATACATTTCATGTTGTCAGTTTTGTCAGATTTTTTCGTTTCTTGTGATAAGCTGTACTTTAATACCGTTATCATACTGCAAATAACTTTGTAATATAATACAAACTAATAACGTAATGAAAATATAAAATATTCCAGCTACTTGCGTGGTTGGCTGGTACACAGATACTTTCATATCCATGTGATTCAGTTTCAGTTTCTGTAGGAGGCCATGGAGGATTGGCCAGGCTGAGTTTGCCTAGTTAATGACCAAGCCAGTACATCTGCTGGTCACCCATCACAGTACTAACCCAGCTCGATGTAGAACAACATCATTGAAGAGCCACACTGTTTTTCTGTTGATTAAGGTAATGTTCTGTTGTATTGTAGTATTACTGCTGTGTGACGTGCATTTAAGACATCAATGGTCAGAATTGAAAACCCATGTTTAATAAATAAGCCCATCCCAGTGGTTTTATTTGTTTTTGCTTCAGGGTTTTGTTTTTTAAGGACCCAACTTAAACCTTAGCTAAAAGTTTATTTGGTGATTCGCCCCAGTTTTTACTTCCGCAGAACATAGGATATCCCAAAATTTGCATATCATAGGTTTATATGTTAAAGTGAAACTGTAACAGAGTGTTTCACTACTGGTGAAACATGAAACTGAAGTTGGTTTAAGTTTGGGTGTTTTTGCATTTTATGTGGTTTGCTCAATAAAACACTGGGTTTTTTTTTGGGGGGGGTAATTGCCTTGGTGTCTCAACCGTGTTAATTTTTGTGTTTTAGGCGAGGTGAGATAGTTGATCGAAGTGGCACTGTAGTCCGATGTTACCCAGAAGTTCCTGCTATGCTTCACAGTCTTTGCTCACAAGGATTTGCGCTGGCTGTGGCATCCAGGTTGCAAAGCCTCATGTGACTTAGGGTCTGCATTAAGGCAAGATACTTTAGTAAGATTTTGGATACATGGGCATTAAGAAAAGATAATTATCTGACACTTTTACTGTTCTGTTCGATGCTCTTGGTCTAGTAAAGTGAATGTAAAATGAAGATTTCCAGGAGCCACTACCCCTTGTTTAATGTTTGTCCCTTTATTGTTTCCATTTTTATACACAGGGTGTGGCATAAATAGTAGCCCCCTAAAGTTTTTCGCTGTTTTCTCAGCAACCGCTTGAACTTTTAATTTGAAGTTTTACAGCTTTATTTACTAAAACCATCTACGTCTAACTGACAAGTAAAATGTGATTCTGTTGAAAAACGACAAGCTATAAATGCTCTTTAATTTTCAAAAACCAGTTACCACGTTACTGCCGATGACGTCACAGTGACGTTTTGATAACCAGTAATTTATTTTGTTTAGAAATTATCACTTAATTATCGTTCTTTTAAAGCAATCGCTGGCTGCCCACCGGGTTCATCTTCCAGCAGGACGGTGCGCCAGCAAACAGCATGCAGCGCACAGGACGGGCCGCGGGCCAACTGTCCAGATTTCATTACAAAGGACCAATGGCCTCTAAATTTGCCGAATATAAACCCAATGGACTGTCACATGCGTGGTGCAATGTTGGAGGCTTACTGCAAGCTTAAAACAAAGCTGAAAACAATGGCCAAAGTCAAGGAAGCGCTTCAGGTTATTTGGGGCAACCTGCCACAAGGACAACAAGGCTGTAAAAGACTTATCAAAGTAAGCGGCTGAAGGCTTATGTTAAAGCTCGGAATAATTTATTTTGTTTAGAAATTATCACTTAATTATCGTTCTTTTAAAGCAATCGCTGGTTGCCCACCGGGTTCATCTTCCAAAAGACCAGTGGCATCCAAATTTGCCGAATATAAACCAATGGACTATCGCGTATGGGGTGCAATGTTGGAGGCTTACTCCAAGCTTAAAACAAAGCCAAAAACAATCGCCGAACTCAAGGAAGCTTTTCAGGTTATTTGGGGCAGCCTGCCACAAGGACAACAAGGCTGTAAAAGACTTATCAAAGTAAGCGACTGAAGGCTTGTGTTAAAGCTTGGAGCTGGTGGTGGACACTTCAAACATACACACTGACAATGAAATTCTGGCATTTGATCATTTGTTAAAGTGTGTTTCAGCAGTGTTATTGAATTGGTGTAGTAGCTTGAAACATTTTTTAATGCTGGAAGATTGGTAGATGGTCATGTTAAAAAGTCTATAACTTCGTCATTTTGCAACAGAATCACATTCTACTTGGCAGTTAAGTGTAGAAGGTTTTGTTAAATAAAACTTTAAAATTTTGAATTAAAATTGCAAACAGTTGCTGAAAAAAAACTGCGAAAAACTTTAGGGGGCTACTTCTTTTTTGCCGCACCCTGTACAGTTTGACAGACCTGAGCCATTGTTTAAATGGTCCACTACTACATATACCTGTTTGCATAACATAGTAACAAACAATTCTAATTCTGTACCTGGAACACCTTTACCCTTTTTGATTGTATTGTGGGGCTTTTAAACTGCAAAAGTGATGTTTCATATGCTGAATATTTTTTGCATATTACCCACTCGGGTGATTTATCTCTGCCAGGCAGGTCCCAACATCATCTTGGTGTGTTACGGTAGTCTGTACTGTGTTGGTATATGCAGGACAGGGGCGGTGGAGGAGGCAAGACGTTTGATTGAAATGTTTGGATGGTCGCAGTACTTCTGCATGCAGGAGATTTATCCCGGCGACAAAACCTCACATTTTATCCGGTTCGCTGAGTTTATTTGGTTTACAAACTTTCCGTTTTTTGTCCCTCTCTTTTCAGAGGGAAGCTACATGTATTGTAGGCCTATGTATAATCCAGGCCTAGTTGCTACTGCTGAGCTTCTCTGAATTCAATTGTGACTCTGTCCAGTCATCCAACTATTAGTGTAGGGTTAGTGATGTAAACATTACCAAAATATGGAGGTCGAGTGCCAGTTCTCTGGCCTGGTGACCAAGGCAAAAGTGAGACCTAGAACTCAAACAGCAAAGAATAACAACCTGCACTGCAATTTTGGAAAACTGAAAGTAATAAGAAGTGGAATTGTTTAGCAGCCAGTAAGCTTCACGCGATCAGACTGAAACCAGAAATGCAACAGCAAAAAACTCTAGACCTAAACCGCAGAGTTTGGGATCAATCCTCCATCTCGGAGCAAAGACTTGAAATCACATACTTTTATTGTGTGATCGGCGTCCATCTTAATTGCCTTGGCAGAAGGAAGCCTCAGCTAGTTGCAGCTTGACTTTTACCTTGAGGCCAAAAGTTTTGGCGTTTGCTCTTTCTACTCGGGGAGGGCCAAGTGTTGTGCCTGGCCATGGCTTTGTACCTTGTGTCAGTGGCATCAGGGTTACAAAAGTTGGGCGGAGGGTCAAGTTGCCGTTTTCCAACAGACTGCTGAAAATTTCCGACAAAGAAGATTGCAGGTGCTCGCAGTGTTTACTTTTGTCTCTTAATTCTTTCAAAGTGGGGGATTTTTAGCTGCAAATTTTGGATTTTCGGACAGGAAAATTTTCTGACAGGCTAAAACTTAGAGGGAGCATTTGCCCCTGCAATGACGTTTTTTGGTTAATATTGTGGCTTACACAGTGCATGCATTGCGTCATTGTAGATTTCATCATATGTCTGGAATTCCATTTTCACACATGCTGTTTTTTGACGACGAGAAACGCAACGTCATGTCTGTGTCTCAGCTCGGTAAAAACATGGCTTTGCAATCCTGGACCCAATTCACAGAATATTTCATGATAATCTTAGGACATTTTTCACACTTGCGATCATCTTAGGACGATGAGCTTATTCACAGAACAACAACGTATTTTAGGACATGTCTAAAGATGAAATCTTGTAATTTTGTGACAGACTTTGTGCTCGTCTAAGAGAAATTCTGTGAATTCAGCTAAGATATGTCGTCAGATGATCTTAGGACATTATGACGAACGCTAACAGGTTTTAAAAAAATTTAGACTAATGTCAGTCAAAACAATTTAGCTGTTTAAATCAGATGTTCATTACTGGTCTTGAAATTCAAAGTGTCCGCTTTTTGCATGGATGCAGTTTCTCTTGCGATCTGCAGGGCTGCCAACTCTTCCGATTTTTGCGGAAGCTTCCCGATTTTATGACCCATGTTATGCGTGTACGATTTTTTGACAAAACTCCTGATTTTTGCCGACATTCATTGTCGACGTGGTTGGTGTAGAGCAGTGATTTTCAACTGGGGTTTCGCGGAACCCAAGGGTTCTGCGAGCATCTGCCAAGGGTTCCGCGGCTGCATGGTCAGTAAAAAATAAAATTAACTTAGCGTGCAAAATTACGTCAGACCAAGCCATAGAAGTAATAAACACTGAATACTTAGTTCAAAGTTTGTGCTTCTAGCACTTTTGCATACAGTGTGGAATATTTTTCTTTTTGCTAACAGCGTTAGAATATTTGCATTAAATACTGAACACTAGGCTTAACGTACTTAGTCTCAGTGTAAAAAAATCAGGTGTTCATTTATTGAGAAAAAATCATTTTTGAAACATTTTTTAAATTATTAAAAAAACACCTCGCGCATCAGTGAAACTAGCTTAGAGGTTCAAACCTCCTTAGCTGTCTGTGGGCATTAAAATGTAAAAGATACGGTGGTAGGCCTAATTTTTGGGGCCACCTCGTATGTAGGGTGTTTTTGGTTAAATACAATATTTTACTGTTGTCTGCCGGTGAAACAAAATTGTTAAATAATATTATCTCTCATGCACTCGTATAAATTTTACACATACTTTGCCTGGTGTTTTAATTATCGTCAGCTTTTTGGGTTTTGCTTTCAGACCCCCACAGATTCTCTGCCTCCAGACACCCTGAAACTTCCACTTCGCCCGTAGGCCTATACTCTGCTGGACTCACGAATCATTGCATGGGGTTCCGCGAGTGACCTTCACGCTTGTGTAGGGTTCCACAGCAGCAAAAAGGTTGAAAAACACTGGTGTAGAGGCTTGTGTTTCAATGGGTCATGCTAAAGAGTGCGTGCAGTGCGATATCAGTGCATGCAGCCGTTATCTGCAGGTGGCCATTAGCGTGCGACATGCATGCACAGGGAGATGAAAGGCACAGCACACATGCATTCCAGGAAGCAGTCAACAGTGCGATCAGCCAGCACTGCTGCTTATGTAATAACCAGTGATTACTAGGAAGTGCGAACGACGGGCACCAGCATGAAGCGGCAGTACTGTGAGAGTCAGCTTCTCACTGTGCTGCTGTTTCTGACCACATAGTGCATACGCAAATAAACCGCCGACTTCAAAGCACTTCAAGCGTGGACCAAGCATGAATGAAAAGCACACATCAGTGAGGTAACAGAGCTGCTTCATACACTTTAGTGACCTTATGCATCACAGCATTATGCCACTGACGACAACAATTTCCTGCTGCGCGTGTTCTGCTCGCCTCCCGCCCCGTGTACGGCACCTATCAACGTCAGTTAACGGTCGCCGCCACTACAGATTAGATCAAAGCACGCCACCCACGTGCAGCCATTGTGCGCCACTGTTGTATATATATATATTTATATATTTATTATGTCATCGTACACGAAGTACACATAAAAGAAAAAAAAATGTCACATAATACACAACTGAGAAATTAAAAACTGAATATCAAAGTCTGGCATATTCGAATAAAATAACCCATTACGAATAAAAATTAGCTCTAACAACATACGTACTCTAACTATGACAGCAGAATCTGCTCTATGAATATAGTGTTTAACGATACTTCTACCAGACACTTTAGGCATATCATCAACAGTAAACCCGTATTTACTCCAGCAATACTGAACGCTGCATCCCATAGGGGAAGCCATACGACCAAACCATAGCCCATAGCGTGTAACACTTTTTACAATTTCAGAATCACTACTCAGACATCGCTGAACATACACCACGAAACGTTTTGCAATTACATCAGACAGTGGTGGCTGACAAGACAGGAATGGCAATAACATACTATGAGTTGTCCGAGGCAAGCCCCACACCCTACGGAGACCAGCCCTCCAGGTGCTGCAGATCCGCTCAACATTAGAATTAGACAGATTCCATAACACAGAACCATACAAACTATAGCAATACGATATGAGAAGTGGGTCAAGCTTGCCAAAAAAGCAAATGACATTGTTTATCTGGCCAACCAAAGCAGATCGACATCTCTCAATATCATCTTTATCTTTAAGATCAGCCGAGATAACATGGCCAAGGTGAACGTATGCATCTACATACTCTACACTCTGTCCATTAATACAGAAATTTGGCCTTGTGGTCTGATGGTCTTTGCAATGAGCGGGATTTTAGCAACGGATGCATGCGAGTCTACAAAAGTATCACGTGCAGCAGTTTGAGATAAGTAAGTAAGTAAGTAGTCTGCATTTGTAACGTGCCATATGTCAAAACAGAAGTTTGAATCGTAGGCGCAGAGATATGTGCTTTCTAAAGAATTTTTGTACTCTGTATAAAAAAAGTATACCAACGTAAACTAGAGCACATGCGGGATAATTCTGCTGTAAACTTCTACGACAATATCGCAGCATTTCTCCAGGAGTGAAAGTCATCCATTGTAAGTAATTTGTCTTTTATTCATGTGGTACTTATTTTGTTTTGTTCATTTCACAACCACATTCAATTTATTTATCGCATTACCATGGTCCAGCAGCTGGTCATGATGTCATAAACTACATCGGGACATTTTTCCGGCTGCGAAAGTCGTGCATTGTGAGCACAGACCAGGTCAATCAAGTCTAGCTGAGCAATGCCAGTGTAGGGTGTAGCACCGCCGCTGAATACCTCCCACAGCAGAACACCTGTAAGAGCACACAATGAGACCACACACCTAGCTGTAAGACCAGACAGTGCGGTTCATACATTAGGCGACTTCATTTTTTGACTTAAACTTTCGCTGAGACTTTCGCTGAGTCTAAATTTTGGTCTAAGTACCTACTTAAGTCAAAAAGTGAAGTGATTTCGCTGAGCCGGTATCTACTTCGACTTCTGACTTTAGCTGAGCGAAAACATCGCGAGCGGCAACTATTTACAGTCCTATACGTACGGATAGTTTAGTAAATTAAAGCAGTCTGGTACCAAAAATAAACGCCGTAATGGCTACACGATGACGTAAAACTTTACGTAATTATGTCATTTGCATGCGCGGCGCAATTAAATAAGCAAGTCCAAGCGTAACTGGTTGATATATTTCCTGTTATGTTTACCGGTTTTCTGCAATTTTTAATCGTTTCGTCTAAGTCAGAAGACTTGGACCAAAGTTTAGTTGAACTTTGGTCTAAGTACAGACTTTAGGGTTCAGCTTTAGCTTTAGCTCAGCGAAAAGGCTCAGCGAAAGTCTAAGTCAAAAACTGAAGTCGCCCATTGTGTGCACAGACCAAGTCGATCAAGTCAGTCTGTGCTATGCCTGTGTATGGCGTACCACTACTACTAAATAACTCCTACAGCAAGATATATGGCAGACCACACAAGAAAATGTGTGCAAAGTTCCCAGTGGAATCACGAAGTAAAACTCAAGATTTTTCAAGGACTTTCAAGGACTCCAGCTGCTGCCGACTATAATTTTCAACGACTGCGATATTAGTTCATATCATTCCACGTTATGTGACATGTCGCTGACCATATAATGCACGAAATTTTCTGCCCCTTTGGCATGTTGCAACATTTTAAAATTCACTTGGTGCAGCATGACATTATCTGGCCTAGGCTTATAGCGCATACAGCTTCCGAATTCCGAAGCCGTATCTCAAATCAGGTAATAGCAGCAAAACTGCATACAGTTGTAACACACAATTCATGGCAAATTTTTGTACATTCAAACAATTTCTGTGACGGTCCTCACATACCACATGTGGGTAGGAATAATAAGTACTGTACCAGTAAAAGATGGAGAAAGAAAACAGGCACAACATGCAATGCGCTAGCCCCGTCCATATCTGTGGTCATCAGTGTGATCTGATGTCTGGCTGAAGGCTAAATCTTAAGACCTCAAGGCCAAAGTGGTCTCAAGGCCAAAAGTTTGGCCTTAGCCTCAGAACCATAGCCTCAGTCTCAGCCTTGGCCTTAAGCATCTGGCCTCAGTCTGTAAACAGTCTGTGACCTTGGCTGGTGGCGTGGCGTAGTTGGTAACGCGTTTCGGCTGAAACGAAGTTACTCTACGCCGGGCCCGGTTAGTATTGCGATGGGTGACTGCCTGCGGGCAGGTAAACCATCTCGATGCAAAGCCTGCCAGCTAGGTCGACTCAGCCTTCTACCCTCCCTGGGATGGTAAAATGAGTAGTAACTCATTTACATGGGTTACCGAAGGTGGGGACCTTGGTACAGCTGACTGGGGTTGCCTAGCCGGCCGCTGTGCCAGCCTGTGTCTGCAGGCTGCACACAGTGGCCGTGCAGCAGGCGGCTCTGGTTAGTGACGAAAGTGCATTAGAGGCGTGTTTGCGGCGATGCACTATACAAATTGACGACCTTTACCTTTTTACCTTTGTAGTGGTTTGGCCTTGGTAACACCTAAGACTTCTAGTTTATGACGTGATTGTCACTTATATATAGTTTCAACTTTGACTCCAACTTGACCTCAGCCTTAAACAAGTGGCCACGGCCTCGTCGTCAGGAGTTTGGCCTTGATAACATCACTGGGTCAGCTAAGGAAAATGAGGTTAATGCCACCTTATGGCTCAGGAAGGACTTTACTTTATTTTACCCCATTTTTATTAAACGGAGCCTTATAACGTTTAAATCTGACCCTGGTGGGCAGTATATTGTTGACAAAACGAACTCACCGTAAGACCAGACATCAGACTTGCTGCTGTAGACACAACTCATGAGGACTTCGGGCGCCGACCAGCGAACTGGAAACTTCGAACCAGCCTGCATATTGTACTCGTCGTCCACCACAAACCTAACAAAAGACATACGAAAACTTTGAATATCCATGACTATTCTCAGCTATGAATTCGAGCCTAAGCAAACACTAATGCCAAATACATGTATCTCGACAGCTTTTTGACCTCCGGTAACCGTATTCTTCGACTTTCTTAACTGACAACAATAGCACACCAGACATTCCAGTCCTGTGGATCATTTACACCGATTTCTGTTTTTCTATGTCTTGTAGTTTTCCAGGATGGCAGACAGACATAAACAGATGGACGGGCAAGATGTGTAATTCAGCCCATTCGAACAGCAGCATACTGTATCATTCATAGCTACTACTACTACTACTACTATGGACAGACCTTGCAAGTCCAAAGTCTGCAACTTTGACTGTGGTATTCTCTCCGACAAGACAGTTACGCGCAGCAAGGTCGCGGTGAATAAACCGGGACGACTCGAGGTAGGCCATGGCGGAACAGACTTGAGTCGCTACGTCCAGTAACAGCGGCGTGTCGGACAAGATGCGATGTTTGTTACGTCGTAGATAGCTCTGCAGCGAACCTACACAGCAACCGCGACCCTTATTGTCAGGCACCATGTCCGTGGCTGTGTCTGACGTATGCCGTACGTCCGTGTGCTAAATCGACAGCAGCTGTCGTCGCTAGAGCTGACCAAACATCGGCTGTGGCTTTGCATTGCAACTCTCGAACTGTCTCAACTATCAGCTTGTCTACATCTGTCCGTTGTCTGTTGCCCCGTACAACGGCTTGGCGGCATAATGGCAAAGACGTTTAAAAAAGGTAAAGGTAAAGTCCACGTACTTGCTATAGCTCTTCTTACATGCTTCTTCAAGACCAGAAGCGCTTTACAATCTTGGAAGTGGCAGCTGATTGGCATGAGCTAATGATACCGCAGCGCACTATGCGGCCATCCATTGCCCGCGCGAACGAACAACTGGACCCACGGTTTGCAGCAAGCAGACATACCACCGCCCCAATCAGCCACACTAGGCCTTCACCCCGTAGCCCGTAAGCTACTACTCATTTCCCGTCCCACGAAGGGTAGGAGG
>Ga0209671_1006037_pt1 | contig 12352 bp, 6 predicted proteins | sample WorMetHERISLAND2_2_FD_187401 | JGI IMG/M metagenome (GOLD analysis project Ga0209671, IMG submission 187401) | Marine gutless worms symbiont microbial communities from Max Planck institute for Marine Microbiology, Germany - Olavius geniculatus... | ecosystem: Host-associated > Annelida >...
ATATGATATACTATTGTCTCTAGTATTTCGTGACAAAATTTCATCCCGCTGGGTAGAGATCCCTTCGAACGAGGGGGCACCCCCATTTAAATAGCGTTATTTTACCGCTATAGGCTCGTCTAACGTGAAATTGGTTGTAGATAGGCATAGACATGCTACTTATCCTAACAAGCACCGGCGTAGAACTTCTTAGAAATGTCAACATCGATGGCTTTGAAATCCCAAAATAGCGGGTTTTAGTGAATTTTTCGCGATTTCGGGCTGCGACACGCATTTCAAGAGTGAATTGCGCCAAAATGGCTGGAGATAGACCAAAACAACCTGCGCATGAAATTTTCAGCATTGGATGTAGATTTTAGCAGTCCAAGTCCGACCCCTCTACGTTCAAGGAGGGTTGCGCAAGCGGGTATCAAAGAAGAGTACCCTTCTAAAGTGTTTTGCAATAGTTAGGTTTTTAGTAACAGGAATTTTTGCAAAACGGAAGAATTTTGCCCTGACAAAATCAGAATTCCTGTTGGCCCTGTTTCGAAGGAATTTATGTCTGCAAAAATGAAAAACTAATAATTTCAATAAAAATGAAGTCTTCCAGTTCAAAGAATATGAACATCTCATGTATAAAACGACATCACTTATCTAATAGCAATGCTTTTGACACTGAAATAAATGTGATTATTGAGAGTTGTAGACAAAGGGGATTTTGGGGATTTTTAAAAAAAACTGGGGGGGATTTTCCACCTTTCAAACGGGAATTCCCGGCGGCCCTGGTCTAAAGGCTGATTTCTTGTTATTTTGGATGGATGGTAAGTGGTTCCAGAAATGCATACAAAGCAAAGCAAACTATCTCGTCAGAGGCTAGATTCACTTACTGGTTTATAACCAGAAACTGGCATCGAAACATGTAATTTACAACAACACTGACACACATAGAAACAAGAAGCACAGCTATCACTAGGAAAAGCCAACAGTACCGCCTAAGTTCAAAGAGCAGCATCTGACTTCCAGTCCTGGAGAAAAGCGATTTGTCAGAGGTGACACATTTCCATGCACACTGTGTCAGTGCTCTCTCAAAAGCTACAAAGAACGCTAGTATGCCAGACATCGCAAGTGGTCATCTCGCCAGGCGATATAAATAGATACAGGGTAAATAAACAAGGAGAATATCATACGCTGATTTTGCGAATATTTTTCACAATAAAAACGCCCTGCTCAGTTTCTGTTGCAGTACTGACCTTCAACGTCATTCAAGGTGAATGACTTGCATGTCATTTGAAGGCCAATATGTGACTTCCTATTGGTGATTAATAGTAACCTAGGCTGTATCAATCAGTGTTTCCGAGATATGGCCAGTTTTCCGTCGGAAACGCACATTTTTACTACTCTGCCCCCTTCATTCAGTTATAACAATATAGGGTTCTCACTGTAGTCATGAAAAAATTCGCAGAATTTTCAAGGACTTTCAAGGACTACTGACATTAATTTTCAATCACTAAATAATCGACATTAGTTCACGTAACTACACATAAAATACTGTCAACATATTAATGTACCGACGACAATTACAATTTGATATTTTTTCCAAGCGTTCAGTAGATTTCTTTTCTTCGGAAGGTGTGTGCTCACGTATCCTGTGACCTGTATGTTTATGCTGCTAAATATACTGAAAAAAATCTAGACTTTCAAGGAGCTAGAATCTCAAATTGAAGGCCTTTAATTTAGAGTAAAAAAATCCAGGACTTTCAAAAATGCACGGGGACCCTGATAACCACAGTTATCAACACCATGCTGCAATGTGTCAATAGTCTCAACACATACAAGAACATCTATTCCCAAACCCTTATAGCAAGTTGCCCTATCCCACAGTTATTTACCTTGTCCTCTTCACTTTTCTCTTTTCTCTGGGGTCTCCCCTAAATCCAGTTAAGGGGTCAGGGAAATGGTGAAAGAAATATGATGTCTTTAACTACTGCCATTTTGTATAGGTGACTTAGGTCTTTATACCAACTTCACCGCCCACCTCCAATGGCTGAAAAAACCTTCCCTACTTTTACAATAAGCGTTTTATACGACACAGATGCACCTCAGCGCCTCTGTAGTCTGTATTTTAGAATGCTATGGCATTATACAAATTATTATAAGCATAAAAAGAGGCCATTTCGAACGCAAAAACAGTACCGTAACAATGTAAATAATAAAAACACTTAAAAAACTGTCCAACTGACATCAGTCCGGTCAGCAACTTAAAACTATTCATTTTCAGCCATTTTTGTTTGGTGTCGACTCCGTTGTTGCAGCTGTCTTCTTTGCAGCATCGGCTGCAGTTTTCTTCTCCATGGCTTTCTCTACCAACTGGACAAACTTCTCCCACGACTGTTGTGGTACCGTGATCGCTGTGCGAAAATTGGAACTAATCTGCACAATGCCCACAGGCCGCGTTCATATGGAAACGAGTACTAGACTTCCTAGCCGAATTTTTAGTGAAATAAATCCAGCTGAACAAAAAATTTGGCTGATATTTGAATTAACCGAATTTTTTAGCAAACAAAAATTTCCGGCTAAGTTACGGCTAACTTTTGGCTGAAATGCAGCTACAACACTAATACTTCAGTGCACTTGACATAACTCCATATATATGTACATGCTGCTGTGGCTTTAAATTAGTCTATGAGTAAATGTTTAGTCCATATTTCAGAAGAGTAGTCTATAATGTCACGGCATTTGGATCGTGTCAGCGTCGCTGGTGTGAAATGGGTATAAAAAGTAGACCAAACCGAAGCATGGCCGAAGATTAGCCAAACTTTTTTGCGGTGGCTAAAAAATTAGATTGTTTCCAGCTTCAGAAATTTTTCACCACCTGCACAGATGTGTTTATTCTCACAATAATCTCATCACAAAGCTGGAAAAAAGCCAACCAGCAGTGGATCAATTAATGAATATCAGAAAATTAACACAATGGTTTGGTTTGGTTGAGTAACGGTTAGGCTACTGAACTTGTAGGCTAAAGGTGGTGATATAGCTCTTAAAGGGAAGCCCATCTCAGAGCTACGGAGCGTCACCTGCCGTATGGGATCACACAGTGTTACCTGCCACCCAACACAGGTGAACGTGCCCCGCCTTAACCCCAGCCAGATAGGCTGGTACTCAGTTTACCTACCGCAGAAGGATGAAAGGCTGAGTTGAACTAGGCGGCTGGTTACAAACCGAATGGTTTACCTGCCCGCAGGCAGTCACCCATCCAAGTACTAACCCTGCCGAGCGTAGAGTAACTTCGCGTTACCGCTATGCCAAGCCACCAACTTAACGATCGAAGGTTCAACTGGCAGTCAAAGTCGCTAACAAGTGGTTATTATAGTTAGATGAGTGACTGACTGCAGACAGATAAACATCTCAGTATATAACCAGCCACCGAGATCAACTCAGCCTTCTATCCCTGCGGGGCAGGTAAATCAAGTACCGGCTAGGCTAGTAAAGGTAAAAAAGGTAAAGGTCGTCAATTTGTATAGCACATCATCGTGAAACACACCTCTAATGCGCTTTCATCACTAACCAGAGCCGCCTGCCACACGACCACCGTGTGCAGCCTGCAGACACAGGCTGGCGCAGCGGCCGGCTAGGCAACTCCAGTCAGCTGTACCAAGGTTCCCACCTTCCATAACTCATGTAAATGAGTTATCACTCATTTTACCGTCCCACGGAGGGTAGAAGGCTGAGTCGACCTAGCTGGCAGGCTTCGCACCAAGATGGTTTACCTGCCAGTAGGCAGTCACCCATCACAGCACTAACCGGGCCTGGCGTAGAGTAACTCCGTTTCAGCTGAAACGCGTTACCAACTACGCCACGCCACCAACCAGTAGCTTGGCTAGGGCTAAGGCAGGGCGCATTCACATGTATCGGGTCGCATGTAACACTGAGTGATCCTATATGGCAGGTGATGTTTCGTAGCTGTGTGACGGGTTTCCCATGAAAAAGCTATACCCATCAGTTCCCTGTCAAAACCAGAAACATCAAAACTTTGCTATTACATGAACCATAACTCTAGCCCTATACCAATCCCTAACCCTATCCCAAACCTTAATCCCTAACCCTTCTTTCTAACCCTAATTTCTAACCTTAACCCTAACCCTATCTTTAACCTTATTTCCCAAACTTAAGCCAGTTAAGCCTATACCAATGTTTCTCAGTTTGTCGGGTCGCCATACACACCATTTAACCTTGAATTTAACAATAACAAACTAACTTCACTTCACATTAACAGGCGACATGGCTGACACGCACAAAATGCCCAGAAAAGAACCATTAATTCACTGTAAACTACTCAATATCTCACCTCCGAAATACGAACATATGACCCATGCCTATTTTCACCGAGATCAAATGCAAGGCTTTTGCCACTGAACAGTATTGATGACGTATCCAATTCTGGCGTCGAAGCAGCTGAAATATATCGACAACATTAACACAGATAAATAAATTTAGAAATCTATCTCAATTGATTATTTGTATCTGACAACATCCATGTTAACATGTCTGGCAAAATAATGCAACTCAATGACAGAATTAGGAATTACACATTTACTCTTTTATGTACATAACCTGTTAAACGGCACAGTTCTAATATTTTCGGCAGCATATCGACACCAGGTAGTGATTGTAGGTGAAACTCACTGCATCGATTGTGTGCTAGCGTACGCAGGTTATGTATACAGAAACGTCCAATTAGCAATATCAAAAATACATAAATGTTCTTTATGTTCATCTATAGTAGAAATGCTTCTAAAATGCAAGCATTGTAATCGGACATGAACATTTTAGAGTCACTATATACAAATTTGGCTTTGTAACGTGTCAATCTGAAAAAAATTACAAAAGAAATTAACTAATAAAAAAGCAAAGTTGCCAGTAATCAAGCTGGAACATCCAGATAATAAGTATGAAGTTGCAAAAAGCCATAATGTAAAGGCACGTACGTCATACAGAGCAACGTAACTGAACAGAACTGACACGGTTTAGTTTTTAATGAACTGACCAATAGACAAGCAATGTGAGCCCACTGGTCATTGGCTGCTGTGTATGTGACTGCAGACTTAGGCCGGTTGCTATGTATATGGCTAGAATAGAATTGTTTATTTAGCTGATTTACCGTACAATTCTAGCTGCCAATGGCAATGACAATAAATGTTCAGTTGATGTTTAAAAATAATATACTGTGATAAACACAAAATAAGAAGTAAAGGCAGTTAAATCACACAAACAACTACCAACACATTCATACGTTGAATGACTGGCAATATTCTATCAAATTGTCCTTATAGTGGCAAAGCAAGCGACTAACAAGCTAGCAAATGCAATACGCCTGAACAGATGTTGATTTTCCGAGCTTCTACTGCCGTCGAACGACGTCCATGAAATCTGCTTTAGTCAGCTGCAGTTGGCTGATGACGAACTCAACGTCAGGTCGCACGGTACACTTTGCGTTGTCCCAGAATTACCCAGAAATTCACAGTTGTCGACAAAACCTTCCTGCCTGTCAGGAAAAGGTTTTATTCGTGTACGCTTGGCCGAAATGTCACAAATCGTTTCAAACTGCTCATTCAATGTTCAATGTAGTCTCTCTGCCAAACTACGATCACACTTGTGGTTTTCGGATATCAATACTAATTCTCACATGAGAAATCTGATTTTTCTCTTCAAAATCAACGTTTCCATGAGCCCATAACATGGCTCCTCACTTGTAACTCTTGTAACACATGATTAAATTAGTGATGCACGGATTTTGCAATCCTGCAAACATTTAATTCTGGCAATGTTCGAAAATTCTGGCTGTTGCCCAGAAAGCAAGCAAGCGTTACACGTGCGTAATATAATCTATTTACTAGTATCCTATGCCAGCCTTGCTATAAAATATTGGTGTGCACATTTCATAACCTTACACCGACGTTGTTATTAGATGGTGCCTACTGTAATGCACTAACGCTTCCCCATCGGTCAGTTCATCAAAAACTAAACCATCTCAGCTCAGTTCAGTTATGCCACTCTGTACCCGCCTTATGAATTTAATTTGAATATGCTGATAACTGTATCACATAAACTATGTAGTTTATTTTCACATGTACAAAGTAAATTTTCACCATCGAATCACCGATAATTATAAAGAACTAGAATATTATAACAAAGTCTACATACCTGCTATTTCCTCCTTGCCAAACTCGGTGAGAAAGTCGGTCACTGCATCGCGAACATCAATCATTCCCTGGGCCGGAATCACGACCATGGATCTGTCAGCCACAGATCTTGAATCGGCCATTGTCACCTTAAACAGACGAACAGCCAATGTCACAATTAGAGGCTAGAATTGCTAATTCCTGGAAAATACATTTCCTGGGTAAAAAGCAATTTCCTGGGATACAAATGGGATGCAAAACTCACGTCAGTTATATATGTATATGAGAATTTGTTTACGAATGACGTTTTCACGTTATGTCATTACAACACCATGTGTTTGTTCATTCACTCTTGTACAAAACTCTGCTTAATGAAAAAATGCAAGATATATGGACAATAAATTCAGTGCTTCAATTGGCAGACTGTTTAGGTCTACTTCCCAAAAATTCTCATTCGGGAATTTTTTCCCAGGAACAGGACATTTTTTTGCAACCCAGGAAATTTAAGTCTCGTTCACAGTCATCACAGAGACACTACTGTGTGTTAGCATTCAGCTATCAGTTCTTTAGTTGGGGTTTATTTTTTTTTACGCTGCCCAGAATGACAGTCCGTAAGGCCTTATGTTTTGCAACAGTTCTTCTTCGTCTTTTTTTGAACGCGAGATCTTCAAGGTCCGTGAGCCGATCTCCACGAGATTTTGCCACATGGTAGGAAGCATGCTCAATTTACAAATGCCAATCCAAAAATTTGGGGGCCTGCCCCCCAAAAAATTGGGGGGCAAAAACAGGCTAAATTTAGCCCGATTTCGGACCCCTTCCCACTTTAAGCGCGAATATCTCCAGAATGGACAAAGATATCCAAAATCGAAAAACTATTTGACTGACAGCGTTTCCTCCCACATTCAATGAAAAAGTCTGGTGAACTTTAGTAAACTAACCATGGAGATTTAGAGGTGAAATTGTACCCAGAAAATCAACTTTTTGGAAAACCATATTTCGGGCCTTTCGACCCCTAAGGGGTGTTGCGCCCCAAAACTTTTACATGTGATATAAAATGTCCAAATCTTGCTAGCCAACACCCCACCAGAGACGGGGGTCCCCCTTACAATTTTTTGCCAAGGGGGTGTCAAAATTGGCTTAAAATGTAGCGTATGAGCCTCTATAACTTTGGAGCTAAGGAAAGTAGCCTAATGAAACTTTACCACGTGACGTGCCGCTAAGTGGGGGTGGTAAGCCGGGAACAATTTTTTTGGAGGGGGGCACCACCCCCTTAAAATTTGGTAAGGCAAAAACGTCCAAAATTTGCTGTAATTTAGGACAACTTTCAAGTTTGACCGCAAATATCTCTGGAACGGATTGAGATATCGACAAGCGGTCAACGTTGTTATCAAGCAGAATCACCCTGGAGTTGAACCAAAAAAATTTGGTGAACTTAGGTCAATTAATGACGACGGTTAATGTGTGAATATCTCTGGAATGGATGCAGATATGGACAAGCGTAAATGGCATTATCAACTACGATTACTTCCGCGTTTGATAAAAGAAATCAGTGAATTTTAGCCCACTAACAACGACAGTAAGCGCGCAGATGTTGACTCACCCGAAGTCAACAATGCGCATTTTGTGTAATTTTTTGTATGCTAATGTATTAGAGTTTGGGCCACGTGACTTTGTTACGAGGGAAATTTCAACCCCCTAAACTTTTTCACACGTCAGACTTGCGGCGCCAGGCAGCCTCATGTTGGGCTCTGACCCATATTTCTAGTTATTTCTAGCCTAACAAATCAGTGGCAACATACTGTAAGCTGTTTTGCTGATAGCAATTCTAAAGACATTTGAATGCTTTTTCCATGTTTGAAATGCATGCATTTATGTTCAAGTTCTTAATTGTTGTAATAGGTAAGAAAAGTTATGATGATACAGAATCAAACTAATCAAAAGAATTAATCTTGAGCTTTCACCTTTTGACCCCAACACCACTGGCAAAAGTTTGGTGAAAATCCATCACCACACAGAAATCACAGAAACAACATCATCATGTTGAACAGACAGATGGACATACAGACAGACATTGCATGTAGTATAAAGATAGCAGAGGCAACCAAAACAGAGAGCAGCAAAAACAATTTCCTCCAGGAGGAAAATACACAAATTTACCCGCAGATATCGACCACGGTGGTTCTCCTTCAGATCAAGATAGTAGCGCCGATCGTCGCGGAAGATTGACTCGCTCCGCAGTTTTTTCTCCTCCATCATCTTCGTTCTATCCCACGTTGCTGGACCTGGTATACCATTCCATCACCACCACAGCCAACTGCCATTTCATCCATCATCTTCGATTCTTCGATCTATCTCATGTTGCCGGATCTGGCACCATTACCATCAGCAGGGGCTTCCATTCCCCACATCTAGAATTGAAATCGGGCTCCAGTCTCCCTCCTCTACCCACTTCCCCCCTCCTGTTTTCCCACTTTCCTTCCCTATCCTTTATCCCCCTTTTCTTCACTATTTTCCCCTTTCCCCCAATCCTTTTCTCTCCTGCCCTTCCCAATATTCCATCCTCTCATCCATTTACCCCTCTCCTTCCCTTCCAAGAGGCCTCACACCATTAGTCCAGATAATGGCTCTGGGGAGTGCTCTACGCTCCCTAGTGAGTGTATTCCGAGCGAAGAACTATGCTTCTGGAAATAGCAATTTACATATGCATATTGTATACACCACTAACGAAACTTCACACCAGCCTATTTTTCACCGAGTGCAAGCTGTGGCCACTGGCCACCAGGGGATAAAAGACCAGGCTGCCAGTCACCAACGCAGCCAACTGCCATTCAGCCGCTAAGCACAACCTGCTTGTGTACCTCACGCATAGATGCCAGCCGGCTCTCAAGCCCATCACCATTCAGCATCACGATTTTGTTATGCCAACTGCCAAGGTTTAGGTCAATAAAATTCACTCAACCAACGATTAACCAACAACCAAAGCATCGATAAAGCATCCGATCCAATATACGGCTCCACAGTTACCACGCACTGCTTGGCATATGTCATACGTGAATGCCAGCTCTGCTCGAGCCCAAGCCCAAGTCCATCATTGTTTAGCATCACAACTTTTTCATGCCGGGCCAAGGCATACATTAACAACATCCACTCAACCAACGATTATCCATACCACTGATAAAAATCCGATCCAATATATGCTTCCACAATTACCACTTACCATGCACTGCTTGGCATACATCATACACGGTTGCTGGCTTTGCTCAAGCCCAAGTCAAGCCCATCGCCATTTGGCATCTCGACTTTTTCACAATGCCAAAGAATACATTAATATCATTCACTCAACCAATGATACCATAGTACCGATAAAGCATCCGATCCAATATACGGTTCCAGATTTACCAGTTACAATGCAATCAATGCCTCCACGATCATAATCTTAGCAAGCAACCATCATCACATCCTTTCTACAATTCTCAATTACACATTCTCAACAGAACACAACCGTTCATCAAAAAACCGCTCTTGCCTGCAAACAGCGAAATAAACACGAACGTTACGACAAATGCTCAAAATATAGAGAGTACAAATAAATAAACTGTTGCATTTTTTTTACATTTTCGAATCCTAAGTAGAAAGCAACACATTAACAGTGACTGGTTGACAAAGCAAATCTATTGCAAATAATTGCATACTCAAAAACCACTCACATAAATATGCTTATTACTAGGAATTAATAAAGTACAATGTCGGTAAGCACAAATCCAACAGCACAGTGGGGAATACCAAGTGATGAGTAAAACTCGCAGAATTCCGTCATGCGTTCATGGAATTCCTTTGCACATGAGATGTCCATAACAATTCGTGTTCTCTGTCCATTCACAGCCACCTGAATCAAATAAGTAACACCGCTGTTAAATTGGCAATGAGTCAGTAAAGAAAATTTGCATTTGGTCAACTTCAACGACAAAGCAGCACGTAAATTGCACTTTCTATTGACATACCAAGATAAAAAGTTTAAAAAAATAGAGCTGTCAAATTAATGCATTAATTAACCCATTAATGCGTTAATAAATTAATGCAGTTTAAATTAATTAACGCACGTTAAACAAATTAATGCACATACGTAAATTTATGTTAGTTCTAATATTCCGTTAAACTTTGGTTATTTGACAACCAAATGAATTCAAGAAACTAAACTCTAGTTGCCGTTCCATCACTACTGTAAAATAAATAATTATTTCGATGACAGGCTAATAGATTTATGTGCTAGCTATGAAGGCAGTTGTTGTTGATTATACATTTAAAATATATTTCTAACTTTCTATACTCTACAGGCAGAGCTCCCAAACGTCGCGGGGCCAGGGTTAACTCTCCCTCTTGACGGGCCTGGGTGTGTTAATTAACGTGTTAAAAAACTAACACAGTGTGTTAGTGCATTAAAAAAATTAACACTTTGACAGCTCTAAGAAAAAATGTTTCCAAATAAGTTCTGACCTCCCCACCGTGGTCAGCCACCTTGTCGTGGTGGTGGGGCTTTGCATCGATGACCCGAAAGATTTCTGAAATCTGGAGGGTAGGAGCTAACTAAGAGCTCACCAAACCCGTGACAGCAGATTTGCTACAAGTTACCAGTGCTTTTGTGCTGGTTTTGGCTTCACAGCTGACTACGGCTTTACAGCCGTCTACGGCTTTATAGCCGTTACCTGTAACCTTGTAGTTACATTCGGGGATGCGCATTGGGCCGAACTGATACGGCTTCAGCACTGGGCAGGTGTAAGAGCCTGCCCACCCCGGAGGTAAAGTAAGTTCTGACCTGGAGTAATTATGTCACAAGATCTGTGTAAGTGCATCTGATTTGATCTGTGTGTTTTAGGCAAGTTGTTCTATGCTAGAAGTGATAAAAAATTGTTCAAGCAATTGATCTATAAAAATTAACTCAAATTAATCCACTAATTATGAACATTTCTGCAGCCAATCAGAAAAACTATGATAACCGCAGATCAACCACTGCTAGCTGCTGTCTTGCACAAACTAGAGGAAATTCAGAAAAAATAACAACGATGCAGTTCGCATGTGCGTAGTCAAATTAGTAGTCCGATCAGCAGATTTTACATAATGCAAGCTGCAAAATAAACACTATATCAGCAGTACAAGATCACAAATCTTGAAGGCAAAATTACAAATGGAAATGTGCAGATCAGTAATGTTAATGATCCTAAAGACCTGGTAACACCAGATGAACACATGAAGAACACACGAGGAGCGCACTGAAAAATGGTTCGTGCGTCATTGTTTGTCGTCATTTGTTACTCGTTTGTCAAGCGCGCTGCAACAACATTTTTGATTCGTGACCATTCGCTTGGTGCATCGAGCTCCGCGCTCAATTTTCAACATGTTCAAAATTGTGCACGGAACTTGGCGCATAAATGTACACGTCGGAAGGACGCCACACATGCCCAAGGAACGATGGACCAACGCCCAATACACGCGATACACACAGAGCACTCGCTCGATATTCGCTGTATGTTCATCGGCTGAGATGTGGCGAACACTCATAGAGACATAGAACTTCCCCCCTACTGGTGGTGCAATTGATGACAAGCACGTCAACTTCAAGTGTCCTTCAAACAGCGGTTACATATGCTAGGCCTTTCAACAGTCACAACTACAAAGGGTTCTACTCTGTTGTCTTCATGGCATTCGTAGATGCTGACTGCAAGTTTATCTGAGCAGACATCGGCGATATGTGATCAGCATGAAACGCTCGGATTTACAGTGCTTCTGGGCTAAAGAATGCGTTAAAAATGGTAATCCAGGCTTCCCCGATGCTTATCCTCTTCCCAAACTTCCCAAAGACAACCAGAATGTGCCCTAATTCTTCTGATTTTAACATGTACGCAATGCGCATGCTCAGTATGCGCCCTGTATACGACCATTGCGCTAGCAGTACGCTGTACATTTGCTGCGAACTTGCTGTAGCTTCTCCAAAATACGGACAAAAGTTAGGCGCACAATGACGCATAACTAATTTTATTGCGCGTCTCGTGCATCCTGTATGCATGAACCTGGTGTGACCAGGGCTTAAAGTGCCAAATTTTCTTGAAATTTGATTGATCAAAAAATTACTCAAACAATTTCAACTACTGGTCAATTAAAGATTTATACAAGAACTGTTAATTACTGCAGTCTTACTA
>Ga0209671_1006041_pt1 | contig 12350 bp, 5 predicted proteins | sample WorMetHERISLAND2_2_FD_187401 | JGI IMG/M metagenome (GOLD analysis project Ga0209671, IMG submission 187401) | Marine gutless worms symbiont microbial communities from Max Planck institute for Marine Microbiology, Germany - Olavius geniculatus... | ecosystem: Host-associated > Annelida >...
CGATTTTTGCGAATAAATACGTTAAATATTAATTTCAAATTTTTTAACCCCCAAAAGGCACATCCTTGCGTGAGACCGCGTCGTTTGAGCCATCGCGCGCAAAAATCCGCCGAAGGGTCTGACTTGTAGGTGAGTTTCTGAAAAAAAAGGTATATGGATAGCTATAACAATTTTTGCGTATATTTCACCCATTTGCCAGGAAGCCCCCCTTGGGGGGATTTGCATAAAATTTTGCATGACGGGTCCCCTCGCTGATGTAATCAACCGTGCCAAATTTATCTTAATCGGGTCAGGGGTTTTGATTCTGTGGGGGTCGAATTTTTGGCTTTCCCATAAGAAAGAGAAGTCGCCGTTAACACAGGGCTTAAACTACCGTTCAGCCTGTGATATACCTAAATTGCAGAAAAGTCACGTTTGAATTGTTAGGTTATATAATATTTACCCCCATCCTGAATAAGAAATCACAAAGGAAATGGTGGCACATTGAAATGCTCAAATGACTGTCAAAATGCTGACTGTATATGGCATACATTCAACATGTTCTGCTTCTGCTTCCTAATTACATTTATAGCTACCATTGTACTAAACATTCTAGAGGCTGTTAGTGTAACACTGCATGTCAAAATGACAATTGATGTCAATTCTGTAAATGGGATAGACAGTATTCGTCTTACTTTCAAGTTATCTACTCGTGCAAATTTCTTGCCACAAGTCAAGCATTCAAACGGTCTCTCTCCTGTGTGCACACGCATGTGATCTTTCAGCGTTTTGGTCTGCGTGTAGCGTTTTCCGCAGATGTCACATCCGTATGGTTTTTCACCAGTATGTGAGCGCAGGTGTTGCTTGAGGTTGTGGTGACGAGAAAACAGTTTCTCACAGAGTGCACACTGATATGGTCTCTCGCCCGTATGAGTGCGCATGTGAAGCAGAAGCTGGTAGGCAAGTGCAAACTGCTTGCCACAAATAGCACAAGTGAAATCTTTCTCTCCGGAATGAGTGCGAAGGTGGGCACGCAGACGGCAGGCCAGCGGAAATGTCTTGTTGCAAGTCTGGCAGACATATGGACCCCTTGGATGTCTTGTGCGACCATCATTCATCGTAAATGAGATCATAGTATCAACATAGTCTGTCCCAAACATGTCCTGGTCGTGTGTCTTCATGTGGTTTCTGAGAGTGTCAGTGCGTGAAAACCAGCGGCCACAGAGCAGACACTCAAGACTCTTACCGCCACTGTGTATTTGAGCATGTGAGCGCAGACGTTCAGCACGGGTGAACGTTCTACCACAGTCAGCGCACGTAAACAGCTCACCCCGGTGCAGGCGCATGTGCTCCGCCAGTTGATCAGTACGAGCAAAATGTTCACCACACACTTTGCACTCGTATGGCTGTGCGCCAGTGTGAATGCGCTCATGAGTGAGTAGGACATCAGCTCGTGAGAAACTTTTCCCACAGTCCATGCAGACGTGCGGTCTAATACCAGTGTGTGTTCGATTATGACGTTCTTGATGGTAATGATCTATTGTTTTTCTGCACACTTTGCAAGAAATGTATCGCAGACGTCCACGGCGTTGGCTTACAATTCCTTTTGTAATCTGTGATGAAGCTTGCACGTCCGGTCCAGCACCACCTGAAACTGAAACTTGAGTGTCGTCCACAACAGGTGGCAGAATTTCCCAAACTCTCTCGGCAAAATCTTGAATATCATCGCCCTCTACAACACAAAGAAACCAAGAACTCAAAATTAAAGCTTCAGCAAAACAATCATCAAAAACTTCAAGCAAAAAACAGCTTTAAGCCGATGCACATTTTCTAGTTCTATCAACACAACAATCTTTTACAATGCCCCCTAGGATTGGCAGTAAAGGGTGCAATGTGCCCATAGCCGGAAACATTCTGAATGAGGTGTGCACACTAAGTTCCTAACATGAACAAAACGCGCAAACAGAGCCAAATAAACACTATTTTGTAGACGTACCCGGCACATCTGACCCGATAAATTGTCCCTCCATTTCCGTTTCACTTATTTTACTTATGTTATGTACAAATATCGGCAATTTAACCAATTTGAAAATTACAAAACAAAATTACAAATAACGACAACTTCGACGAAAATAAAATCAAGGACTGAAACTACACCGGAAAATAAGCAAACATTTTCGATGTTAAAAGTAACGTAACGTAACGTGGTTGTACGCAAAGCCTATAGGAGTTTTATATAGGCTTTGGTTGTACGCAATACGCACTCGGCACTACGCAGTAGTGTTGTGCGATATCTAAAATTGGAGCCACGATAACGATACCGTCTCAGGTATCGAGTATCGCGATACTACCGCGATATTAGAAGTTCATATGAAACGTTGGCCCACAGAACCGTCGAAAAAGGGGTAACGTTTTCCCGCTTTTCGCAGCGTCTGGGGGCCCAGGCGTCGTTTTAAAAGTATGTTTACTATGATGTTTGACAAGCTTTAATGTGACGTGCTTTTTTCGTTGCTGTTACGCAGTGTGCAGTAGACCTAGTTGTCAACAATAGAATGATTCAATGGCAAACTGCATAGTATCGATTGATTTGAAACAGGTATTGTCATCTCGATACTTGGTGGTATCGTGGCACCAGGATATATGGAGACTTTTTAAAATTGGTACTCACGACATTTATCGAGATATCGAAGGTATCCCACAACACTACTACGCAGGTAACACTGCAGGCAGGTTACGTATCGTTTATCGCTGTATCGCAGGACTGGGAAAAACTATGGTTTTGAGAAAAGTTTTTCTTAGATTTTTAGAAGTTGTTGAAAGGTTTTTAAGACACATAAATTTTAAGTCGCAAGTGATTTTAGGAACCAATAACTGATTGCACAGCAAGTTGCAACCAAATGAGCAAACGTCGCTCAAGGCTATATGCCTACTGGAGCTGCGAAATAATTTGCAAACGAACATTCTGCGGCATCGTTGATCAACGACTATGTTTAAACGGCCACTGTTGTCGAGGTTGGAATATGGGAAATGGCATAGGCCAACAGTTGCGACTTGAACCATATTGTTACATTACGCGGTGATTATCAGTATTAGAATACTCACTTTTTCATAATAATAATAATAATAATAATTTTAATTCAGTAGCTTAATTCTAACAATTTCATGGTATTAAATATTTTACGCTGAAAATAGCACATAACAAAGCAGCTGACTAATGAGCTCAAAACACATGTAGCAGTTTGATCAGTTGATCGCGGTAATAATGCCGCTATCAGCCGTGGCGATACGCCTAAGCATTGTGTACACTTTGAACATAAATTTTGATAATTTGAAGCAAGTTGTTACATAAACTCATAATTTTGCTAAATAAATCACACTTTTGTGTGCTAACTAAGTCGTTAGAACCTTTAGGGGCACAACAACTCAGCATTATGCAACAATTTGGAGCATCTGCTTTCAACACGGTAGTGCGTTGACATAAATTACGTGAAATGGATATTGGGAGTATCTCACATAATTTTATTGTCTTGGTCATCTGTTTGCCAAAATTATCAAATTTAGTAAAGATTTTTCGAAGTTCTGACAAAAACAAGTTAGACATTTTTGGGCCACCCCATGTACTTTACGTATACTGCCGTGCAACATTAAACATCGCGAATTTTACATTTTATCACATCTACATTTAATCACCTAGGTTTAGACGTCTATCTTAATTTTGCGTACGCCGTATATAGAAATTTTATTGTTAGTACAGATGCTGAGAAGAAAACGATAAGACGCGTTCGTGTACATTCGCGAAAGAACTCGAGAGCCTGGTGAACGATTAATCTCTAGATACTGCGTACCTTTTCCGGCTTTTGTCGATCTGTCCATTTAGCAGAGCGACTGTCGTGCGACCACTGATCTTTCTTATTCTTCGTTTGGTCTGATTGTTGTCGGTCTCAAAGTCGCAAGTCGGTCGGTACATGAGAAAGACTGCGTCGTATCGCAGTCTCGAAGGTTAGGGCCTATATCTCCAGGGAAAGAGTCTGGCTGGCACTTGGAGTTGTATTCGGACCTGGGCCGTATATATCAACCGTCCTCCCGAGGCAGCATAGAAACGGCGTGTTCAATTTACACTAGCGGCAATACTTTGTTGTCGGATGCTGTTATGTCCCGAATGCACCAGAATGCATGATTATGCGTTTGAAATATTTTGCAAGGATAACGTTATTTAATATGCTAAGCCAAAACTTGACAACTTGATTGTATTATAATCGTGCATGCGCTTTATGTAGTGAATGTGTTCTCGTAAGTTAAGCGTGCGCAAGCTGTCGGCTGTCGCAAGGTGTAAAACATTTTTGTGTTTTATTTCGCAGCCTATCCTGACTATGGAACCACTTCCTGTTTTCAAATCCGGCGGAATCCTGCTAAAATGTTTTAAAACATCCCCACTTTTTCGTATAGACGCTTTTGCGAGTGTTTCGAAAATGAATTGTGTGTAAAATAATATTCAAAATGTTTACACAAAAGTTGTAAATGTTAGGCCTTACATTACTTCGTCGCGCTGGCAGTGTAGCGCAAGCACGTCACGGCCAGCCCTGCTGCTGCAGCTGCTGCCTTAGGCCTACCCGTTATTGATATGCGCTGCAGTCTTTGTAGCATGGCTGAGAACTAGAGTAACGATACTGTCCACAGAACATCGGTGAAGACGACGACGACGACGACAACGAAGAGTGATGGAAAATATCTTTCGTCGACAGAATGTAGTCGGCCTGCTTTGCATCTGTCTCATCACACTGATCACTCGCCGATGTTATGGTGAGTTTTTTCATCTGTTTAACTCCCGTGCTTTAATTTTAACTTTTTTTCCTGTGGTGTATCTGTTGTTGCTGCTAAACTATCGGTTAACATTACAGTCAATTGTAAAAAAGAGTCTTAACCTATTCTGTACGTTGAGTACGATGCTGCATGAATAGGTCAGCGCAGTTGTTGAACCGCACCAATGAGTGACCACTGACTACAGGACGGCCGTGCTGTGTCAGTTGCACTGCATTAATGATATCAGCAGCAACAACAAAACAACAACAAAATTCAAAATTGTATTTTCCTTATCGCACGTGCGTCGTTTCATGCACGCGTGACAGTTATACGGCGACAGAATTTTATTTTTGCCCAGTAGTAGCAAGGACCGCTCATGCGTGAAAGATTTAACAGCCGAACAGGAGTCAGACATGCTACAGCTATGTCAAGCGCCGGTTGCTAAAGATGATATTTGTTTCAGTTAAACGAGCCGCATTATCTTGAAACATTTGTTTTTAATCGCTCTATATATAGAAATAACTTTACTTACTTGCTTACGAATATTTCGTCTCCTTTCCAACTATAGCCTCCTAAATTGGCGAGTTACATCTTCTGGACAAAACATTCAATAGCAGTAAAATTAAATATATAACCTATCGGTGAGTAACAAACAGTCAGGCTACGTTGTTAGCCGTTCACATCTTATGTATATACAGAGATAAGCGTCGTCTCGAAGATCTCTGCAGTCGTCTCTACGGACAAGACCGTTTTATAGGTGAATAATAAATAAAAACTCGTGCGTCGCCTGCGAGAAATCGCTAGGGGAGAACCGAATCACTGGGACGACATTCAGAGAACGGTTTGTCATCTTGCCGGTGTTTCATTATAGGATCGCCCCTTAGAAAAGTCTCCCCCGGCCGACAATTTACTGGCAAAAATCCGCCTCGCCCCGCCCGGCAGCCGACCGGGCGGGACGGATTTTTACCCGTAAATTGTCGGTTGGGGGAGACTTTTCTGGGGGTGCGATCCTAAAATCGGAAGACTTCTTTATGGGGCCGGCAATATGTTAATAAGGAGAGGCATATCAATTTCGTGATTATTGCTCCCCGGGAAAATGTTTTATGTGGAAAACATTTTAATGTGACACGGGCGGTATATAGCGTCGAGGAAACCGTCAAGCGGACATTGGTCCGACCGGAATGGCTGCTGCTGCTGCTGCTGGATGGTGGACACGGCAGACTTTGCGATAGGATCTGCGCCGGGATGGCATCGGCCAATTAACTCGAGACCGACCACTGGCCGCGATATATCGTATCGTCGACTGCCGTCGAGACGTCGTCTTACAGGATATGCATGTCGCCGTTGTCGGTCGTCTGAAGCACAGTTCGGAAATCCCTGCGCCAACACCACGCCGATTATCTGTTATCTGTAGAGACGTATTTCTAATAACGGTTCCTGGCGCGCTGAAGAAAACTTGAAATCTGTGTCGGTCCGTGGTGCCGACATATGCGACCATCCACCTTAAGAGCTATTTTCAATTGCGTTAATTGAAAGTCCATTTATACACTGGCTAACTATAAGCGCTGCGCCTCGTGTGCATGTACTGGCTGGTAAAGATTGTCGCGAAATGTGCATCATTTTCGCGAGGTTTTGACGTTTGGTGACCATGATCATTGACCTATGAGCTGAAAATTAGCAAATTGGTCACTGAAGACCAGGAAAACTCGTTCGTTAATTTATGACTTTCGTGCTGCGTTTTTTTCGTTTTCAAGTTAAGCCAGCGCCACAGAAGCCGTCGTGACGGCGGTCAAAACGGATCATGTGTTCCACAGACGGACGGACGGACGGTCGGACGAATGGACAAGCAATACCCGTCTGTAATGCGGCCTATATAGACGACCGCATATAAATACGTATAATCAAAAATAGGCGTAAATGTGTGTTTGTCTGTGTCTCTGACGTTTTTATGAAGGCTAATAAACACATTGCTACATAAATTGCACTGTTTAAACTTCAACTACACTGTCCCAAAAATCATCTCCGACATTTGCCATTGTCACTTGAAAACCAGTTATCAGATTTTGATAATTTTTGGTACAAATATTTCCGACACAACTTGCCATCAAACGAACTTATCCATTGTCCGCTTCTGCACTAACTAGAGAAAGCAGATCAAGCGAAATATACCTTAAAATAAACAGAAAACCTGAGAAAACATCTCTGACATTATCGACTGTAAGTTAACTCGAAGAAAGATTAGCAGACTTTAATAATTTTTGACAAATTACTTCTGATACAACTGGCTATTAAATCATTGTTTAAATTTTTATTACACCCAACGTCTGCTTTTGCACTACTTGGGGAAAGCAGACGAAGCGTAATACGTGTTCAAATAAATAAAAAAAAACGTCAATAAATTTCATTTGTCCAAATCTGTGGGCCCCAACAGCCGGTTTATTACGAAAATTGACTGTCACGCACAGCAGTGTTTTTACCAGATAAAGTTCGGAAATGTTTATAAATTTAAAAAGCGACTGGTAAAGCTTGGATTGGTCTAACGCAGAACATTATATATCGATACTGATGTCAATGAATAGGGAAAGCATCTCCATGCTTATGTTCGCATTTCGAGCAATTTTACTGTAGGCAGTTTAAAAATAAACAACTGAATAAAATGCCAGCAAAAAAATAAAAAAAATGTAAAAAAAATATGTTTCTATGTGTTATGTTGATTAAGTAATCATGCCGCATTTTATAAAAAAAGTAATATTTCGTTGGTTCTGTTTTCCCCAGGTAGTGCAAAAACAGACATTGAGTGAGGCGCTTAGTGCTTTACTGACATTTATTACTATGCATTTAATGGCCAGTTGTTTCGGGAATATTTGCACCACAAATTATTAAAATCTGATAATCCTTTTAAAATTTACAATCGAAAATGTTGGGGATGTATTTTGGGGACATAGTGTATTTTGACCACGTCATTGCGTTGAAGTGCAGCGATTCGAGCAACGGAACAAGAAAAACGAGATGTGAAAATAGACAGGTTTTACAGTGTATTTGCAAACACAATATAAACTGTTTTCACTTTAGTTAACTTTTTTTCCTTTGAATACTTTCTGACACAAGCTATCATATATCACAATTAACTTGCTGTTTAAATTTATTGCTGGTATTGCACGTTAAGCTCAACACTTTAGCTGCAGAAATTAAACAGTTCATCTGCCTAAAGCTTCCCAGTATTCACCAGAGACCGTTTAATCCCGTTTCACTCAGTCGATCTGTTACGTGAATACTAATTCTCTATGTGTCTTTATTGCTTGTGTCGTGAGTTGCAATCTTCGATTCTTTTTTAAAATTCTGTTAGATTTTGTGTATCCAATGTTCTTTAGTGCTTTACTGCCCACGGACTTTTATTACTGTGCAAATAGAAACTGTTTTCTTTACTTCTTTTGCAACGTTCTTATCGCCCTATTTCAGTCATTTACATCTTGTCCGTAGTTACTGTGAGAGTTCAGTTTGTTGTCGTAGCTGTACTATTCTCTTTAAGATAGGCCTAGTACTATTCTGCAAGACTGCATTGACATCCCTCCACAACTTTTAGCTTTGTAGCATATTAGCAGAAACATCAACCGTTTCTGCTTCCAGCCCGGTTAACGAAGAAACTATGCGGCCATGGTATTTCTCACTAGAAGATTAATAAGCCTAACGCTGAAGTGCCGGGGAAGATATTCTATGCCTGAACAGATTCACATATGCTTTATTCTGCATCCATCGTCTCCAGACTTCAATTGCATCAAGAAGTTTGTGAATCGACTTGAGTTCGTGTGAATATACGATAACCTACAGTAACTACCTCAAATGAGTCGAACTATCCTGGTTTCGGCGTGCATCAACGTACATACACCGTTACAGATAATGTGTTCGTTAAAAATAGTTTGGCCATAGTAAGAACTGCTGTCGTTTAGCTTAATCTCGACTTTCATTGATCAGCAAAACCAACCGAAATAAATATCGACGTGTTTTCAACAAATAGATATACAGTTTTTATGCAGAATACGGATTACTGAGTGAGAATACGGACGCATGATAATTCTATAGCAGGAGGTGCATATAGATGTAAGTGTCCGATCGGCACATCCCTGGTGGCACATCAGATGCATCAGCTGACTCGAGTGCATGGCATGGCGACGCTGCGTCCCTTAGGTCTATATGCTTCTTCTCTATGTCTCTATGGTAGTCCTGTGGTAGTACTCAACGCCACTTCACACATGTGATTTTTACATGCGCTCGCGCACACGGACCGACGATGTTTCAACGCGAAGATGTTTCGCTTTTAATACGCATTTTGAGGCCACACTTTTATGCGCGCTGATAAAGATATTCTGCAGTTTTGGTTCACGAATTTGTAGTTTGTAGTGTTGTAGTTTGTTCCAGTTTCGTTGTCTGTCTGTGCCGACAATTCTGCAGATAAAATCATTAGCATCAGGAAAGTCAGGAAAAGCAACAGAAGAAATCTGCTTGAGAAAACACACGAGCTGACAAGTGACTAGCAAATTGACATTATAATTTACGATCGTTGAATTACTGAAATGACTCGATATCGGGGAGCTTGAAACCACGCTGGACTGCAGATAACTAGATGGCCAGGGAGTTTAGGATAAGTCGCGTAGAAGAAAACGACTTTTTGTGGCATGAAGACGTCTACTCGGCCGTCAGAACTTGCACAAAGGAGCTGTCAATAAACAACATGACGTGGCTTATTGTAGGACGTCGTTGGTTGTCAGAGGCGAGCAGGCGGGCGTGGAGCTGTCACGCAGGAGTGAACGAGACTCAGATGTGATGTCCAAGCGTTGTCGTCCACGCGTCTGTCAGCTACTATCTACGATGTTGTCTCCACGCCCAGAACGACGTCGGAAACACGCGGCGACGGCGGCACCAATGCGATTTGCCCCCAACTCAGTTACAGAGTGACACGACTCTGATCAGCTGACCGGATGGACCCGACTAGACCCGACTGGACCCGATCGACGAGGAATCGACATCTTTAACTGCGCTCTCGCTGACCTTTTATCGGACGAACTGAATGCGCCCACCGCAGACGATGCAGTAGCGGACCGTTCAATTGCAGAGATGCGTCTTTCGCTGTGTCATCGCCGATATAGTTCAATATCGCTGTGCTGTTGTCTTGGCAACCAATTTCCACGACGACAACGACGCCGTTGTAACGTGTCGTCTTCTTTCATGGAGACCAGCAAATCGGTCGCTTTGTGCGTTTTTCTTAGCTGCTATTTGCGATGAAGCGATACGCAACTTATCCGAGTTTTTTTTATTATTCTCCGGATTTCGATAAACCACCACAAACTACTGTCAGCTCGTGTCTCTGTTTCGTCTGAAGCTCATTTCATCGCTTGTCTGAACATCGTGGAGTCGCATATCTCGTCCACGCTTACGTTTAAAACTGGGCTTCTGCAAGTTGCTATTTTTAATCCTCTGCTCACTGCTATGCCTCGCATTCTGACGTAGCACATTACAATAACAGAATACTGTATTGCATTATGTGCAGATGTCCGTTGTAAGCCAACCTTCGTGGGACATGTTTTCTTTGAACGGTCCCAAGCTGGACACACTGTTTTCCGCGTTTTCAAAAACTAGACTTGATACATATCGCACTTCGGTGAATGACTTGGATGTAATCTGCAGCTATGTCATCTTAGGACAATTAAAAGGCAGAGGTCAACCAATCAGTAACTTTTATCGAATTCCGTATAAACATTGTAGTTTTTGTAGAGATTATAAATGTGTGACTAAAAATAATAGGTCAAAAAATAAACACTGTCTGCCGATATAAGATGATCGCGCATAAAACGTCTTTAGAGCATTCTCGCCTGACTTCATTTCATTTCTCTGCTTTTTTCGTATAAGACTTATTCCTGTGACCATCAAAATATAATTTCATTTCTTCTCGCTACTGCTTGAAACGAGTTCTAGTTATCCGATGAGAGCAAGTACTAGTTCTGTTACTCAGTTATTTAATGACGTGAAGTATATATGTATCAGCGAGACAACGAAGGTGTAAACAGGTCTGACTGTGCCACGCGAGACGCGCCAGTCATCGCTGGTCATTAACACCAGCGTTATGTTTAAGGAAGATGCGCTTTGTCTGGTATTAAATCTGAAGAGTCGCGTCGAGCAGAAAAGTGTTTATGGGCGGCTTGGTTAATATTGCAGACAGTGGCACACCGACGTGCGTGAACGAGGGAGAATGCCAGGTCGTTGAACGCTCGTGTCTGCAGTGCAGGCGCAGACATTTCGCGACTGACTGTGCCAGCGATAGCACTTCGTTAAGACATCAAACAAGTGTCGCAGCGTGAATAGGTTCTCTGACGCGACCACCCGCATGCAATGGGCAGGGTGTCGGACTGAACATCTAGATGTATGCCAGCTGCAAAAACCGACCCTACACTCGCTTTATGTTTTACCTCAGAGAGATGCCAGCGACGATAGGAAATGCTCCTCCACTGCGTTACATCCATATTGATGCACCCCTGCTGGCGTTTTGTCTTTTACTGCCACTTCTTCACAGCCAGCCATTGTTGTCAGGCTAAAACTAAAAAAATATCACTCGTATTTCTTTTTGCACATTATGTTTAACGTTGTAGAAATTATGACCGCAGCTTAACAGGCTTATCTACGGCTTTCGTATGCAGGTTTTTAAAATACAAGATTTCGCAGTGGATGTGAAGACTAGAAAGTGCGCGTTTATAACCTTTTTTAATTTAATTTTTTTCTACTGCTTCAAATATTCGACGAAGCGCTGTAAGCACCCTGAAAGTTTCAAACTTTGAACAAAGCCCAGTAAATTGAAGTTAAAATATTTCATAGGCCGCAGTGGTCGAATCGTTAAATGTGAAGTATATACAAAAATTCTGGCATGTCAATTTGCTAGTAACCACTCAGTCACTAGGGGGTGCTGGTTAAAGTGACAGAGTAAACACTTTTTTAGATATTGCAGATAAACGTGCACTGTTCGCCAGTGAAGTCGGTTTTCTGTAATTTTAGGAAAGAATTGTTAGAGATTTCGTTACAAAACCAATGACGTTTTTGTCGCCAGTTCAGGATATCGAAGCGCGTCATCGACCTACGTACAGTTTGCGACAACACTATGATTGCTTTCATCTGTGTTACGTCAGTGTCGATTCAAAAAGTAAAATACAAATAATGGTGTGCGTATAGTGTCAGAAAGTGTTGCATAATGCCACTGTTCTAGTCAGCAAAAAGCATGATAACAGCGTAGCATGCCAGTTTTTTTCCTCATTTACTTCACCAAGAGACGTTTGCCTCATTCCGTTCCGCACGCACTAAACAATGCAGTCGCAGTGTACAGCCGACGCTGTTGTCGTTGCGTTGATAAACGAAAGCAATTGATCAATCGCAAGAGGATCTAAAATCATTTCGACTTCTGTTTGCTGTTATTTTTCAGGCTTGCCGTGGATATGAAATTTCCCATTTATATCCATATCCATATCCACAGACGTCTGTCCTGCGTACGTGCAACCAAAAATTTTTCACGAAATACAGCAGTGAAAGAG
>Ga0209671_1006042_pt1 | contig 12349 bp, 7 predicted proteins | sample WorMetHERISLAND2_2_FD_187401 | JGI IMG/M metagenome (GOLD analysis project Ga0209671, IMG submission 187401) | Marine gutless worms symbiont microbial communities from Max Planck institute for Marine Microbiology, Germany - Olavius geniculatus... | ecosystem: Host-associated > Annelida >...
CAGTGTAGGTATGCTAATGATAATAATACTTTTAGGTCCGATTTATTCACATCCAGGTTAAAGATAAGCTACAAGTTAAAGTCGGTAATTCCAAAACCTAACCTTTGTCGCACTGATTCATGACACATCAGTAGGTTAACTCACTCGATTATCTCAGACATAACTCGCACAGTTAACCTCCTGATTTTCCAAGGTTAACCTGCAATCAGTGCAAGATAGAAGCTTTCCTGTATTACTAACAACATCTGCAAACCTTTCACAGTCGTAGATCGATGAGCCAGACGACAAAGAACCGTGACAACGTTTTGCATAGTGAATTTTATCATTATAGTCAGCAAAATTATCATAATATGATTGCACTTTTTCTACGTGTGCAATTCACCATGTTGTTGTGAATGAAAATGTCGTCTGCGCCAGTGACCTTGACCTCGCAGCGTGCCTCAAGCGAAACAGTTGACTTTTACACAGGGGCGATACGCAGTAAAGCTGACCATGTTAAAAATTCGTGTAATAATCGTGATTATGTATTGGAATTGTAATTTTCACAGTTGTTGCTATGTGTTATATTGGATTTATTGCATTCTGTTGGAATACACTGTACATTAATTGCCATTTAAATATCCTCTACTACCCAATAAACACGCCATTAAGTTCATAAGCCTATAGTTGGCCACAAATGACAGCCACGTGACTACTACTGCTAATCAAAATGCTGGATTCATGGCATGGTTATATAGATGAGGTTTAACTCAATAATTAGCAAACTCTGGTTAGTTTTTCCATGAATAAATGCGACAAAGGTTAACTCTGGACTTAACCTCGCAACCAAGATAAACCTAGGTTAGGTAACCTAGAAGTTAACTTGGACATAAACAAATCAGCCCTTAATAGTTTTGATAGGTTTAGCTAATAGTTTTAATTTCTGCTAATGGCATGGCAGACGAAAAAAATTTGAAAGAGTTTTGTTTTGTTGTATTGAGGCAATATACTAGTAAATTTGTTTCTTGTGCTTCAGCATAAAGTATCTAATTGGCATATTTTTAATATACCTATCTATGTACAAACACGAACGTGTTCAGCATCCAAAATGCAGCTAAAGACTTTAAAAATAAAAGAATTTCTAACTCTAAATATCTCGTTATACTGACCTTGGATCAGGTCACACAACTTACCGTCAACCTCTACCTACACCTCAAAATTATCATTCAGACAGACCACAGAAAAACTTTCTGTATGCGCAGATAGATGGAGACTGGCTTTGTTAGGTAAGAGCAGTTGAAGAGTCAACCTAATGAAAAACAAGAAAGAAAATTTCAGGAGTAATGCCATCAGCACAATCAGTTTCTGAAAACAAAATTGAAAACAATGCACCAACCATCAGTCCTGTCGACAGACTTGTTTGCTGCTGCGACGGACAAACGACATTTAACTGCAAGATGGAGAGTACGTGCTCGATCGAACACGCTGCCGTGACCCATGACGTATGTGTAGACTTGACTCAGGTGGTTGAGTGCCAGCTGGGGTAGAGCCAGATGATACTATAACAAACACCACAAGAACGAATGGCAAAACATCATCTCTCTGGCAAAACAACCGAACTACAAGCTACAAAGTTCTTCAAAGTGCTGCTGAAATATTCACTTAGTTGTAAAATGAAATATAGCAAACAAATCTGGATGTTATCCATTAACAAACTTTACAAGAACATTGAAGACACTAGAAAAATAGTCTGACAAATGAATCGCAAAGAATGTTGTTTTCAATTTTCTTGAAATGTCATCTACAAAAGATACCGTGCTTTTCCATTCGACCCTTGAAGTATCAGTGATTCAACCAAAGCAGACACTTCCTGTTTCTCTTCATCAGATAGCAGTGGCAATCAACAACAGCATGTTTTGGCTGGTAATTCAATGCCCAAACCTCGACTGTCTTGAGGGCAAGAAACCCCACTTAACACAATGTGCCACTGGACCGCACAAATGCACCTGCCAAATGGCATCTGAATACATCCAACGGTTTTAGCAAAGAGCATGAATTTGACAGACGACAGACCACACTACAGAGAAACTGGGGAAACTGCTTGCGCTGGAGTGATTTCACATGAAATGCATACAGATTATCAAAAACATGAACGTCCATAACATCATCATCATCATCATTGTGTCATCAACGTGATGCATAGTGTCAGCCGTAGCATCCTGCTGTTGCGATTTGTTGCCAAAATGATTTGTCCTTCGCCAGTTACAGAGCATCAGTCACCGGGATTTCCCGTGTCCTGGCAGATCTGTTAAATCTAGATGGTGGGAGGTCGACCTTGAGCACGCCTCCAGTTGGGAGACGGCCGAGCACCATCTTGAGATTCGCAATAGGTCTGTAACCTGGGTTTCAACAGCTACATTACTGCCTCCTCTTCTACGGATCAATATGCACTGTAAGTTAAAAAATAATTAGACCTCACATAAAGTTTCTGTCATAACTCTGCCAACACAACGACCAATAAAAATTATTTTACTGGTACCGTCTAAAAAATTTAGCATTAAACAATCCAAAAAATCCAATTCAACCTATTCGTTTCTTTAAAAACTTACGTTTACTCTGTTAAGTAATTATAAGTAAGAAAACAACTGCTGGACAGCAACAAAAACTCGACTCGTTTGAGACGGGGTAAATCAAGTAATGACCTGCTCGTCTGGAGTTAAGGTGGGGCACATTCACCTGTGTTGGGTGGCAGGTAACACTGAGTGATACTGCTCCAATACAGCAGTAAGTGAGTGAATAGAGGGTTAACGTCCCGCTCAACAGATGATAGGTCATTTCGGAGATAGAATTTCCAGGCAATGCACACATAAACACATAAAGCGAAACAAATTTACAGCAACAGAACAGAAAGTTTCACCTAGTTAGAGAACAACCTGATATGATCCATTGATTCCATACGGCAGGCGAGTTTCCTACTAAGAGCTACATGTGATCTTTGATGCTGACTTGCCTGGACAGATGCTAGATGGATGGAGGCAAGTGCAGCTAGCAGCATGGAGTGTGATCGTCTTGCCAGAGTGAGAGCCTCGAGCAGTGGTGACATGGCGAGGGCTGGGTTCTTTGTAGAACACAAAGCATCACCCTTCAGCAGCAGCAACCTACCAACAGACAGCACAACTCAGCCTCCTAACCACTGGGGAAAAGACTGACTACACGTGACAAATGGAAATCAGTGCAGCGTTCCTCAATTAACCTTGGATGTGTTTGTGATATATGATACTGTATAAATGTGTTTTAATTGATTGAATGATTGACTAAATTCAATTTTCACGCTAGGCCAAAAAAGTCAAATTGGGTGATCCCACAAATTACACTACGAGTTCCCAAAAGCATCAAACTCTTGTCTATATCGTGATTTAGTACATAAGTCAGTAAATCTCACATAAAAATCACTAACACTCACTTTGTTATAAACCACCTGCCAAGTCGGTCAGGGAAAAACTTGGAAAATGAGTCACAATAAGAAAAAATATGAACACTAGTACATCATGTTGTTTTTGACTCACCGTGTAACCCTGTGTAACTTGGACGTCTGCCAGCAGATCTAAAGCTACAACGTGTGGAATGTTTATTTTTTGATGTATGGTTTCGTTTTTATAGGACTGAGAGTGATTAAAGTTTTTTAGTTAATTGATCAAATAATTTTGATTAACACAATCTCAAATGCTCAAGGTTCAATAATCCCTAAATCTCTGAGGCTTTGTATCTCTGTAACTGCGCAAAACAGTTGTGTAGATAAAACTGCATACTGCACAACAACTACCTCAGTTTTACAGATACTCTAAGTTAAAGACGCACTGGACAGACCCTGTGTCTGTTTGAACATTATCTTATTACTGTAGCAACTATTACGGTATTTACCGTATGATGAGCTGAGAAAACTGGTGTTGTGAGGATTCTTTCTGACGACACTCGAACAGAAGAGAATCAACGCGATCGAGCAAAGTTGGCGTATCAGCCGTGTACCATAACAACTCACATCGACTGCCACACAAATGTTTTAGCAAGTTAGTAAACTAACTTATAGAAAATTGTGTAATGAATATATTTAACACTGTAGCCCACTGCATTTTGATGTGTCTGCAAAGTTCAGGGATATGTTTGAAGGTCAATAAATTTGCACCTTATTTTAAAATTTTGTTGGTTAGTTCATGTAATTTTATATGCAAGTATATATTTATATATAAACATAAACATTCGTCTGTCAGTCTATCTGTCCAGCTGTCTGTTGTTTGTTTGTGCTATACCTGAGTGGTAAATAAACATTATTAGCACATAAAAATTTACACAAAGCAAAACGTAAAGCAAACATTCCAATATACAACTGAAACTGCCCAAAACTGAACTTTGGTTATTTGATAAATGAATTGTAACTGGAGCACTAGCTTTCTTACATTTTTGACTCTTACATTTAATGACTCATAAATAATTTTGATTACATTTTTAAATTTTATTAATATTAACAGTTAATAAATTTGACTGTGGACCCATCTTGTAGACTAGTCATCAAAAGCAGGCCTTCAATCATTCACTGATGGCTACTTAAACCACAAACATAGACACAAAATACACATTAAAATCGAGACCAACATGCAGTGAAAATAATAAACACAATTAAACAATTAGTCGACATTTCTGCTGCTTCTGCCATTACTACTACTATTACTACTACTCACCAGTAAGCAGCCTCTAGTGCGGCCACTGAGGCCAAGTTGTCGATGGCCTCTTCGGCCACACTGAGTCGACCTCGGTGCAAGGCCGCAGTAAAGCGAATCTGCTGTTCACAAGTCATCCATATTGATGAATGCCGACAACTTGTAGGAAACCTTTCCAACGCTGACCGCAGTATATCAAGTGCAGCATCGTAGAAACCCTGGCATGCAGAAAACACTACTAGGTGAGTTTTACTGAATTTTTGGTTTTTAAAAGTCCCAACTTAAACCTGAATAGAAAAATCTGTTGGCTGCAAGAAACATTCAATATTTCTCATTTAACTAACTTTGCATCTAATGTAAACTTGCTAGTAGCAGCAATGGCCACAGCCACATGCACGCTTCTGGTGATGTAATCCAGCTTGCAGACTTTGCAAAAGTGTAATATCCAATTAAAACTGACCAACTTGTAAGTAAGTAAGTAAGTAAGTATGTGAATATTTAAAGTGCACAATGTCAGCCAGTGGCCGAATCTGAGGCACTTGGCTGAGCTGCTAGGGGGAGCAGTAGGCCCTCTGGAAGCAGCGAGTTTTAAGGAGGCGATGGAAAGTGTCTGCAGAGGTAGAACTGCGGATGCTAGAGGGTAGTGAGTTCCAGACTGTGGGGGTTGCAATGCTAAAACCACGGGAGGCAAAGGTTGTGCGGACACGTAGAACTGACAAAAGATTGGTGTCGGCAGAATGCAGAGAACATGTGGGAGTGTGATAATTGAGCAGAGAACGTAGATAAGCAGGCTGAGAGGAGTTGAGAATGTTGTACGTCAATGTGGCAAGTTTGAATTCAATGCGTTGATCAATTGGGAGCCAATGCAGATCCTGGAGAATATCAAATGAGTGAGTACCATGAGGGAGAACGTGACTGGCAACAACTCTAGCAAGTGTATTTTGGACGTGCTGAAGATGGCTGATATTTTTCTGAGTGGTGCCCAAAATTCTGTCAAAAAACAAATATACTTAAACCATACACGTTCACCTGAGAAGTTCTCACGAAATCTTGTGACCTACCGATTCTTAGAAGTCACGAAAAAAGCCTACTGTCTCCAGTAAGTAAGCAGGGAATAGTCTGCAATGCAAGTATTTGGGGATGCAGTCAGTGTCCCCATATGGAGCAATGGAAGAGAAAAGGAGATTCATAAAGGGTCCAAACTGGTACCATAGGGTAACAGTCGAGCAACCCTATTTGCTTCTTTAGACCACTTTCCAGTAAGATATACCATTTAACCACAATTCATAGATTACCGACAGACAACAGATGACAGACAGACAGGCAGACGGACATAGCCTTGCACCAAAAGCGCAACTGCTAGTACAGTTGGCTAGAAATCAAAACTATCCCTGCCCCAATGCTTATTTTTATCAGACTACAACTAAAGCACAAGAGCCGTTTTAAGTCTGACCTGATTGGCTTGGAGTCTTGCCAGCTGACACAAACTGACACACTCAGCTTCCGAGTTATGACAGACTCCGTTGGCCGCCTGGGAGTAAAGGCTGAGTGCCATCTGAGAGTACAGCAGCGACAGCTCGCTGTGCAGACACGCACAAGTAGTACAGCAGCAGCAGCCGTAGTAACAACACAGTAGCAGTAATAGCAGCATCAGGAATGTTAAGGAGGCCAGGTAGACGCAAGGCTGAAGCCAAAACCAGATACTACAAGGCCAAGGTCCAGAGATTTTTCTCATGACCGAGGCTGAGGCCACAATGTATGAGGCCAAGACATGTTAGAGAACAACTCATTGTGTCCGAACTACAATCAACAAGACGAAGATCTGTCTTCGCTTCTTAAGTTCAAACTTCAAAGTTCTAGCAGTCATTGCAGTTCAGAAATTAAATCATACTGTCTTACATTCTGAATAATAATTAATGCCACGTACGCTGTAAATTTTCAAGGCCACGAGGCCAGTTTCTATGAGGCCGAAACCAGATGCCATGAGGCTAGATACTACGAGGTCAAGGACGAATAATTTGGCCTCGAGGGCACACAGGCTTCAAGGCCTGAGCAGCACACACAGCTGTCAACAAATGAAGAAGGCTTTAGACCATGTTAGTGCTTACCAACTAAAATCAGCTTGTCAGAACGCCATATGCATAGCCCCATCTAAGGTTACCCAAATGATTTTTGCTGTTTTAGAGGACTGATATCATTACATCGTCCTTACACCCAGTTATAAACTGGTAAGTTTTTTTTACATATATCAACTGGTAAAGACCATGCTGCTGGGGTCAGTCGACAACATACGACAGAAAGAAAGACCTACGAAGAAATAGACTGATAACATTAGTGAGTGGACTAAACTGTCACTGTGTGAAGCTGTTAGAATGTCACAAGATCATGTGTGACATCGAGCAAGATTGTATTTTGCTCCCAAAGTTTCTAAACAAATGTAACCACAAAGTCCTTCCCAAGCCATAAAGCGGCACTGATCTGCGGGTCATTAGCCCTCAGCCAGACACCAGTTTACTCTGCAAAACCATGGAGACAAGGTTAGTGCATCATGCAATATGTTTGTTTATGTCCCAGCTATCACTGGTAGTCATTGTGCCTACCCACAGAGGGATGGCTAGGCTGAGCCGAGCTGGAGACAAAACCAATTCTCGAACAAAAAGAAGAAAATATGTGACCAATAAGCCGTGTGAAACCTGTGTCCGTAGAAGTCCCAGAGAGCAGCTTTCTGAGCAAGACTTGTGGACATCATGTCATACAGCGAGTGCTGACAGTTTAACACGTCGCTCTTCACCTGGTACTCAACCACGCTAACACACCAACAGCAGCTGACAATGTGCTGATTCATCGCAATTCAAACTGTATCATGACTCAGACATGGCCATCAGTGTAAACTGAACAAAATTCTAAGCACACTTTCATGATACACTGTGTCTCAAAAAGTTGATCAGCGACGTTGTGGAGAGAAGTTACAACAAATGTTGAAACCAAAGTGCCTTTGTTTAAACACAGGTCCCGATACGTCTTCTGCATTGCAATCATGGACATTCATTACGAGTGGAGAAGACATCTCTAGACCCGTCCGTGTTCAAGTATAGGGACAACAGTTTGACTGCTGTATGCACATTTCACAGACACACATTTCACAGACATACAGGACAAACTTACACGGCTGGCTGAACGGCACAGAACGCGCTGTGTCGAGCAAATGCTTGAATGCCAAGAGACGTCAAATACTAAACAGTACAACATAGCAATGCATAACAATGAGCATAAGTCCAGGGTGTTTGAGTCCCACTGAGCTCACTGTCAGACTTGAGTGCCAAACTAAATGGCAGTGTAGGTCCATATACAGTTAAACACAAATGCCAGAAACAGATAAAACATGCAATAATTTCCCCCAATAAACGAGCAGTAACAGCACCAAATTGACAGAATTTTGTCTTCATTTATTGCACTTTTGCACAATGCTGGCAATCACTATCATTTGTAATCAAAATTAACAAGTGATGAATCCGTAATTTCTAAAAAGTTACTATTAACCAATTTTTAATCATTACCAGAAAACTGACAAAAAACGTAAACTTATCTCGCACAATAACCACTGTTAGTTTTAATCAGGAATAACAATGAATCAATAATTAATTTTTAACAACGAATCAATAGTTAATCTTTAAAAAGTGAAATAGTGAAAAATCATTAATTGATACCAGCTCTAGAAAATACTAACTGAAGAGTAACACATACAGGCAAGCCAAGTTTCCCGGTGATTGAGATGAGTTTATCCAACAAAAAACCCTGACCACCTTCAATCTGTATACCAAGCCGCTGCAGCCAGCCCTGCAATGAACAAACAGCAAAAAAATCCATGTAACTCAGTGGTGCCGTGGCAGAGGTCGGTGGGAGGCCATCCAACTAAATTTCAACTTTTTGAAAATTTTCTTATCGGAATATTTTTTTAGCCCCCAGATTGTGTATTTGTTGGAAAAAGATTTTTTAATCCAGCATTTTAGGAAAAAATAGAACAAAGTCAAAATTTTTTGGATACTCATAATCTCCTGTCAGAAATTGTCAGAAGACTGAGACATCCTGCCCACGCAACTTTTTTTAACACATGATACCACTGACTCAGTTGACACAGCATTGCTTATACAACTCAACAATCAAAACGAGCAAAATAACGGAGAAACCAAATTGCCATAAAGTTAGTGACTATAATAATTTTATTAGTTAATGACAAATGAATAATAGAAATCATAAAATGTTCACATCCACAGTTATCACAGCTGTTGTTTTTTTCCCAATGTTGCTGCATTATTCCCAATGTTGCAAGATTATTATTATTATTATTATTATTATTAATGAAGTGACACAGTCAAGTACAAAAAGCCACTACCAGAAACTATATGGGCAGTGGGCAATGGGCACTCAGAGAATAAAAGCCTCCACCAACGCTGGATGTCATTTTTTTTCAGTTCTGTTCTCCAAATGGCAGAACCATATTCTGCGGAAGTTTTCTCTATCTGGCAATGACACAGAATCCTGGATACACATATCTAATGCACCTCTAAGTTGTGCCAAGTCTATCATTCCCTGAAAATTTCAGCCAAATCTGACTGTAAGTTTGCGGGTAATCCTGCTGACAAACGAACAGACAAACATAAGATATCACATAACCTTTGCTACCATTAGCAGAAGTAATGTAAAGTTAAAGTTCTTCATCAGTCATAAGGCCATATGGTGGCGATGATCTCTGTTTCCGAAACCAGCCTCAGTGTCTGTGTACATCACAGCTTTAGCCGGTATTCAATACTCATTGCACCTACCCACAGAGCAATGGCCAGACTAAGTTGATCTCTAATCCCGGCACTGATTAACTTAAGTGCTGTGATCAATAATGTTACCAACTAAGCCAAACTGTTATCTCTAATAACAGATGTAGTAAATCAGGGAGTTTTGTTATGTTAAGCCCAAATTCTATTACGCCGACTTTGTGACTTTCACCAAAACTTCCCCGCAGGTAAAGTCACAGGCACAAATCATGAATGTCTGCAACACAAATCATATCGTCAACTTTCATGATTTGTGTCGCAGACTTTCGTGATTTGTGTCCATGACAAAGTACGTGGACTTTGTCACCAACTTTCTCTGTGCATTGTAACAGACTAAATTCCATTAGAGCGACTATCAAAAACTTTGTCGCAAACATCTCGACATGTCGAGATTGTTTTTGTCCGCAACTTTCATGATTTATGTCCGCAACTTTCACCTAAACTTCACAATATCATGATTTGTCACCGTTTGTCTCCGCGACTTTCATGATTTGTGTCTACGACTTTCCCCACAGGGAAGTTTAATTTGGGCTTTAATGAGCTGCAGTCAACATACGAGAGCATGTTGAAGACAGACAGAGTCATTCATCTCCTGAGATATGTGAATAGCTTCCTGTATGGCTGCCAGTGCTTCTCTCCTGTAAACAAAAACACAGTTAGCATTCCACCTATAGAACTGGCATTAAAAGCATATATAAAGCAAAAGAAACTAGCCTGTCAAGCCCTGCACAAAGCTAAATTTGTCCATGATAGCTGTCGTTGCATGCTGCGATATTTACAGCAATGACGTCAGCATCAGCCAACAGCTATCAGCACAGCTCAACCTGCCTAGCAGCAGCTGGTAGCAGCAAGACCTTATGTCACAATGGCAAAGAATCTGAGAATCCAGTCCAGTGATCTTGACCTCTGACCTGTGACACTGAAACTCAACACAGTTCTTGCAGTTGTCAAGGTACATCTGCACACAAAATATCACCAAGCTTTGTGCAGCAGTTCATGGGTTATTGTGTTAACAGAAGAAAACCAAAAAAGCGACCAAAAAACAAACTTAGCAATTGTGCTGAAAGCAATACTGTCATTGTTACCATACACAATAACTAGCAAAAGCAGACACACACACAAAAACAGACAGAGACAAACAATGACCAACCGATGTCCGAAGCGGAACTGAGTTGCTGCCAAGCCGAGAGCAGCGTAGCGGTAACTGCGTGAAGTGACATCATCATCAATAACCTACAGCAGCATTTTATCATACATATGATATCAGCAACAACAACATCATAAGAACATGCAACAGGAACTAGTCAAAAGCTAGAACAGCTTACACAAGGACTCACTCTTAATCAGGTATGGATATACGAAAATGACGGACAGTAAAAAATGATATTATAGTTACCCAAAGTACAATTAGGTCAACAGTCTCGCAGAATCATGCCAATTGGACTATTAATTAAGACAATAAACCTATAAGAAATGCACAGAATCAAAACAAATAACTCAGTGTAACAGAATTAATGGATATAATAAGACAATGATTACTTTGATAACATTAATATTATGCTGAGCTACATAGTGTCTAGAATGGATATGAATTACAAATTATAATATGATAGCAAATGGTTTTTGGTGTCTTAAAGCTTGGTATCCAGACTGACAAAGAGTTCCAGTGTTTTGGTGCTCTGACCCAAAGACTGTTTGTTCTAAAGATTTTCGAGCATTTAACAGAAATACATTATTTTTACTATCTGTTGTGTAATGCAAGTGTATATCTATTACTGACGTAAAGTAAGAACTGTACCTTGTTCTTGTCAGCAGCATTAATTAGACATTGGCCAGTCAGTGACGAACTACGGTCGTAGTAATGATAGAGACTGTCCAGAGTACGGCAATAGTCACCCACACGCAGATGATTCAGATAACTCAAGTAATGCTGCAAACCAAGACCAATTTACATAGCACATTAGATAATATTTGAACGATATGCACTAAATATGTTTAAGATTTACTTACTTACTGAATAGTAACTTTTTTCCATAACTGCGGAAATTTACAACTAATCACAAGTTTAATCGTTACAAAGTTTTAGTGATTAATAAAATTTTAATCTTTAACAACTGTATTAAAGTCAGATCAATATAACATTAAAGTAAGATAAAACAGCATCATGAAAAACGTCCAAAATCATCTGAATCATCTGTTTTTTTTTAAGTCAGCATTTCAGTCTGTCTACATGAATGGCTTAAAACAGTCAATAATCATTTTAAAGTACACCTCTGAGAGCATATAGCTTGGTAACTAATAGAGCTGTCAAGGCGTTAATTTTTTTAACGCATTAAATAACGCGTAAATTAATGCACCCAGTCCAGTCGAGATGGAGAGTAGGAGGTAAATTACCCCAGGCCCGAGACGTTTATGGGACCCACCTGTAGAATATAGAAAGTTAGAAATTTTTTTAAAAAGTTAAAAAACACATATAATTTTTATTTTTTAAACGTATTTACTATTAGACTATTTACTATTTAACTGTTACAGTATTTTTATTTTGTATATCATCTCTTGTCCATCATAGAGTCCATCATTTTGTGATGGACTCCATTGGGTTACGCTTACGCGAATTGCTTGCTTACTGTCTTTTGTCAGTTTAATGCGTATGTTTGTATGTCTGTCTGTCTGTCTGTTCATTTGTGATTAGTGAATAAATAAAGATTTAAAAATGTAATTAACTTTAATAAAGTAACTATCAATATTGCCGATGTTGTAGGTGGACAGTGGACTACATGGAGAGGGTGACTGGAATGAAGCCGACAATGTAGTCACAATAGCCTA
>Ga0209671_1006043_pt1 | contig 12349 bp, 5 predicted proteins | sample WorMetHERISLAND2_2_FD_187401 | JGI IMG/M metagenome (GOLD analysis project Ga0209671, IMG submission 187401) | Marine gutless worms symbiont microbial communities from Max Planck institute for Marine Microbiology, Germany - Olavius geniculatus... | ecosystem: Host-associated > Annelida >...
GACAGTTTTTGGGCCGCAGTGAGTGCATCTTTATGCCTTGCGTGCTCCAGTTCTGCTGAACATTGTTGCTGTTTTATTGAATGTTTCTTTGAACAAATAAACAAACAAACAAAAACAAACAAACAATTTAAGTTAGGCCATAGATCCACGTATAGGCCTATATACAACCAGCGATGGCGTGCAATGACGCATTCATTTTGTACAGTCAGACATGCTCAAGCCCAATTAATAGCCTATGCCTAAATGAATTGTGGCTTCAGCCACGGATGGCAATGGTATACGACTTATATCTAGAAATTCACCGCAGAATCAGCGCCAAACATCCGCCGAGAATGGTGCTGCTGTGTACAAGGTGCACCAAGAGAGTGACATTTTATTAATATTTGAGTTTCATCTCCTGTTAGATGCATTACATTTGCCGTTTTTATTTTACCTGCGTATCATTTTAGGCCTTATTAGACGACGTCATTCTTCGTCTGCGAATGTAAACAGGTTTACAAAAAAGTGAACAAAAGCTGCGGATCGCCAATGAAATCTAGTCAGATCCCCCGTGAGCCATCGTCGACACATTCACAGAATTTCGTCAAAATCCATTTAGTAATTTTTGAGTTATATCCAGCCGACGAACAAACAAACAGACAAGCCAGTAGGTGACGTGCTCGCGATCTGCAATGCAAAGCGACAGTACAACTGCAATTAATGGTCTGCCAACTTTGCAGGCAGACAACTGCAGACGGCAGACAGCGGACAGACGCAGACAGCCACAGACACGCTGCCTAAATTTAAAGGTCGCTATATAGCTTGCAGCTCTCGACGTGCCAACAAACGGGTAGACCCTGGCACATAAGTTTCGCCTTTAGGGTGGGGGAGCAATTAATTAAAAACTTCGTAGCATTTTACTGCTCTGCGACAACTGGGCCCTAGGAGTCAGAAACAGATTTTAGGACATATGCTGATGAAAGCTAAATTTTCAGCACATAATTAGGCCTACAGCAGCCTGAGCAATGAGCATGACAGCCTACAAGTTACTATGCAGTTAAGTTTGCTTAACATGCTCTAAAACAAGAAGCCCAACTATCCAACTATCACTAGGAAGGGCGGCCGTATACCGTTGTCCAAATAACAGCAAATGTAAACTCCTACATATACTAGTGATTAATAGCAACCTTGACTCTCTCTCACCATATCTAAGATACGGCGACTATAACAGGTTAAAAACCTTGCATTAAAAATTGCTCCCAAACCGCTGCAAATGGAGACATAGTTACTATTGACACTTGATTGCCTATAGGAAGTTGTCATCGCTCTATCCAACCGCACCATCGCCGACCCCTTACGACTTACCGTTTAGCCACAATACATACGTTACAAACAGACAGATAGACGACAGATAGGCCGTGCCACAGGGCAGACCAACGGTCGGTCCAAAAACCGCATTTATATATAGGCCAGTGTCAGTAAGATTCAGAAGCATCCCCATTTCGCGCACTGCTAGTGATTGTTTGACCGAGTGATTGTTATACATCGCTGACTTATGACAATCACTTCAACAAGAAGCTTTTCCGGCTACATTGAATGTGATAAGCCCAAGTTAGGCCCGCAACAATTACTGACGCTTTGCGATGCTGAAATAAGTGAGAGACAAAAAGCATAATGTTCGCACTATCTTGTGCAGTGTACATTTTGCTGAATTATTGCGGGCATAATGCTGGAGTATAGACGGAAACGAATGTTCTGGGAACGAAGCTGCCATGGATTTTCGAATTAACTGCAGTAATGCACAACAGTTACTGTGAATTACGTAGGCCTATCAATAACATCATTGAGTGACGAACACAGATTTACGATAGTTAACGGGCTCTACAGATTGCATGTAATTACATAATCGTTAAATTACTGGTTATCTGCTTTAAGTGGCCGTCTGCAGTTTGTCTGCAATCTGCAATATCAGAAGCACAGCGTCATAACTGCAGTGTTAGGCCTATCTTGTTAGCGATGTGCATACTGTAAATCGAAAAAGCATAATTGAGTTTCAAGCACATTAGTCTCATACTGTCACCACCACGAATAGACCTTTTACTGTAGGCTATCCATAACAAATAACTTGAGCAAAGCATCGGTCCTGCAATCCGGGGCAATCAGTGTACAGTGTGCAATAAAATAATAGCGCGTCTTGAAGGACTAGGCCTACACAAATCTCGACGATAGCTAAAACGTGCGGCATTACGTATAATGCTGTCGCGTATAGCCAGTAATGTATCCACAAGTAGCGGAGACACTCAAGGCGAACACTTCTTCCCAGAAAATTTTTGATTTTTTTGGCGTCAACTTGCTGTGTTTGGGTGCATTTTGACACTATTTCGAGAAAAAATAGCTTAAAGTTTCACTCTAGATGATCGCCATTTCTGGTTTCTGACAGACCATTTCCCCCAGTGCTTCCTATAGAGCGACGCCATGACTGAAAAATATTTGCAGGGGCGGATCATCCTTGAGTCTGGTGAGGCTGAAGTCACCGATAGGGGCCCGAACAGCGGACCCCGCGGGAAATTTGTAGACAGCTGTGGTCTGCTCGTTCAATTTCGGACGACTTCGAAATTCGAAGGCGAATATCTCCGGAACGGATAAAGATATTCAAAATCGGACAAACAGGCGATTGACAGCGATTCCTCCCGCGTTCGGGAAAGAAAGTCCGGTGAACTATGGTTCATTAATTACGGCGATCTCGATATGGAATCATATCCACCCAAATCGACTTTTTGGGAGACCATATCTCGGCCTCTAAGGGGTGCTGCGCCCCCAAATTTTTACACGCGTTAGAAAATGACCAAGTCTTACTAACACACCTCCCACCCGGGACAGGGGTTCCCCTTACAATTTTTTTTCAAAGGGGTCAACAATTAGCTTAAAATTTGAAATATCCGTGCATGTAGCTTTTGGCAGTAAAGGGAGCACTCCCATGAAACCTTGCTACATGACAGGCCATTAAATGGGCATAATCACTTATGTGCAAATTTTCGCGGGGCCCGCACCCTAGAAATTTGGGAGGGCCAAAAAGTCGAAAATTCGGCCCGATTTCGGACACCTTTTGACTTTGGCCGCAAATAACTTAGAAATCGATCGAGATATCAAAAATCAAAAAAAAAATCTGATCGACAACGATCCCTGCATGCTGGGTTTAGCAAAAAAAAATTGGTAAACTTTGGTTCACTCACAAAAAAAAGTTACAAGCACGGATGTTGACCTACCCTAAGTCGACAATGCGCGTTCTGTGTATGCTAATACGTTGGAGTTCGGGCCACGTGACTTTGCTACAGGGAGAAATTTCAACCCCCTAAATTCCCCCCCAATCGGAGTTACGGCGCCGGGCAGACTCACGTTGGGTTTTGCCCCAATTTGTAGTTTCATTTGCCTTAGGGCTATTTGTATCACTGCGTCCAGATCGCATGATTAACACACTGACGTACGCCTATGGCTCTAATTAGCATATATAAATTAGTTGTCAATTATCTACCATCGGGTACCTTTGTATTTTTTTACACAGTTAGGAACGAGTCCCCGTCTATATAAGCCATACTAGGTCTAGCTTTTGACCTGTTTCTTTTGCATTTTTATCGACTTATTTGCTGTTGCTGAATTCCTGCAATAAAATGACGATGACGGTATGCCGCACGTGAATGCATGACAAGTAATTTGAGCAAGGCACATGTGACACGCGACATCATCAGTATTTTGCTACGTAAGCAACCAGTGTACAGCGTGTAATAAAGGCACAGGATATTTGACCGCCAGCCGGTCAAATAGCGCCGGTCAAATAGCCTATAAGCTATTTGACCGTGACCGGTCAAATATCTGGCTCTGTGAGGGTGAGGGCCGGATATATGACCGGTCACCACCTTGAACAGCCTTAGCCGGCATATAGGGCGTGTCGCGCATTAAAAAAAAATCACATAATTCGCTAGCTGGGGGCGGCGAGGGTAGGCGGAGGCACAAAAATTTGGAATCCTAGTTTTCTGCCGAGTCCAAAAGTACGACGTTGCAACTTGCAATGCAAAGTTTCATCAAAATCGACTGTAATGCAACAGCGTGGGCCTATAGCCAGCCTAAGTCTGACTACACAGTCGGACAGACAGACACACACAAGGGAGCGATAATACTATTGATCGGTCGCATGCTATAGTCCTAGGTCTGTAGCCAATGCTTATGGCAATGGGATAGTAACTGTCAAAGCACGCGGGCAGACATCATTTGCCATATACAACCATATAATACAATCAGTTGCTGCGTTTGGTTCAGCATGGAAGTAGTAGTACACGGTGTTTCCTAGAAAACAACCCCTATTTTCATAATTCACTCAAATGATAATCTATTTACGTGAAATTTTTACCAGTTGTAGCTGAAGAAATGCTAGGCTAATTCAAAACATTTCAACAAAATATGGCAGTTTAAATATTCTTTGCTAGTCGTGACGTAATGTTGACGTCATAATGTGTCACGGGTACCTTGTTAGTCTGAACTGGTGCTGTCAGTTGCTACCCTGCTCCGATGGCGAAAAACCTGGCTCATTGATGACAAATTCTTATAGTTTTACAGTTGCAGCCACAAAAAAACGCGCAAAGCAATTGCATTTACGTGTCTGTGGAAATAGTTGGACTTTCACATGTTCGAGCAAGATAGTGCACTAGCACACTGAGCTTGCGAGAAGGTTGAGTTTTTGGATCGCGAGACGCCTGATTTCATGTTGCTTAGTGCTGACATGATAAACATTTTTCATCAGCGAACCAGATTAAGTTCATTATTGAAGCAGGGTAGCAACTGACAGCACTAGTTGAGACCAGCAAGCTTGTATCCGTGACACATAATGACGTCAGCGTTACGTCACGACTAGCAAAGAATATTTAATCAACTGTCATATTTTGTTGAAATATTTTAAATTAGCATTTCTTCAGCTACAACTGATGAAGATTTCACGTGCAGTCGAAAGTTGCTGCGCAGTAGATTTTAGAGAGTCATGAGTTCTGAACGTTGAGAAGTACGTAGTTCGTCTGAAAGCCGTTGCATGACTGTATAGTGAAGCTGTAAATGGTCGCTTTCGATTGATTCTATTCGCACTGTGAAATCTGATAAATAAAGTCTGCTCGGAGTGTTTAATCAAGCTACCTCTCGCAGTGACCTTACCTCTCGCGTAGGCCTCCCAGTCGCTGGTCTACATGTATATTGTCGGTAGCTACCCTGTTTCGATGGTGAACTTTATCTGGTTTACTGATGAAAAATGGAGGCATAAAATCAGATATCTCGCAATCCAAAAACTTATCTATCTCGTAAACGGAGTGTGCTGGTGCACTGTCTTGCTGAAAGGTGTAAAAGTTAAGCTATCCCCACAAGTGTGTGAAAGTGATCGTTTTGGGCATTTTTGTGGCTTTCGTTAAAACTTTAACAGTTTGTCATCAACAAACCAGATTAAATTTCGCCATCTATGCAGGGCAGCTCGAGCAAGTCTGTCAGAACCGGTTGCAACAAGCCAGTTTGTACTCGCAGCACACTATGACGTCAGCATTACGTCACAACGAGCAAAGAATATTTAATTTTCAGCCATATTTTGTTTAAATATTTTGAATTAGTATATCTTCAGCTACATCTGGTAAAATTTTCGTTTAAATTGATCATCATTTGACTGAATTATGAAAGAAAGAAAAAAGGGTGGCTTTTTATGAAACGGCCTACGAACTGCAAGATGAGACTCGAGTTATAACCGCGGACTGGCATTCTCTATATACATACACCATTGCCGACCAACGATCGACCATATAGGGACCCATAAATAAACAGAGCTCACAATTCGCCAGGGAGATAACCATACTTTATGCGCATTCATTCCACGGTATAGCCTAGTCTGGTATTTGAGCATCATCTACATCAGGGATCGATCTACGTGTATGTTAAGGGATATATCACAGCATATGTCGAGTCACTTACTTATGCTGTGGTTATGGAGTCTATACTGTATCACAAAAGCGCGTATAGCCACAGCCCCGACTTCAAAAAGCGATCGAGAAATATCATAAATTGCTTTCAGATAGAGTTTTAACGAGTCGCAGTATGCCTACCTTTTACGCAAAAAAACTGGAATGTCTCTGTAACTTGTGTTTGCGCATTTATGCCGAAGATTTCGCCCATCCGCACGCAGCTGGAGCCCATGGAAACTCATAACACTCGTTTTAGAACGCGAGAAAGTGACGCCTTGGGCGGAACATGGAGGGAAAGAAAAAAGAAAGAATAAAAATGGAGGAAGAAAAAAAAAGAAAAGGAAAGATATTCCACTTTCCATCTTGGGATCCGCCACTGGGCGGCAATCTTGAAGTCCGCACTAGGCGGCCAACGGGCTTGCTACGCCACTGCTTAGGAGAACCATGGAGCTTTCCTGTTTCACACTACACTTGACGTCTTCGACGGGTGTTGGTTATTTCGCAGACAAAAAGAAAAAAAAAACGAGAAAAATGCTTTTGCGACCGAGAACTGCAGTGACGGCATTTCAGTAAATCATTGGGAGGATCTCAGTCTGCTTAACGTATTGTTCTTGCAGCAGTAACACTGTTTGAAAGTGCGATTTACAGGAGAAAAATTAAAATCATAAATCCTTGGAAGGTCTGTAGTAGACCCCTCCAGACCCTCTTCCCTAAATGACGCCCCTAAATAAATGAGTAAACAGAACGCAAAGTCTGATTCCTGTGTGAGTAAAAGCTAAAAACAACAATTTAACACTAGGAAAAATATTCGCCGATTAAACTGTAGTGCAAAACTCGCATGACTGTTAAAACTGGACGCACAACGCCCGGTGGAATCCAGCCGGTGAGACTTTGACCTTTGTTTGAGATTTTGGCGCCAAAACATATCAAGTATATTTGTCCAAGATGCATCGGTAGCAAAGGTTTGTTGAAAATCCATGCAGCAGCTCGTGGTAACAACGTCGCCGATGCACGGCCACGGACGGACAAACGGAAGACAAAATAGGGCGGAGGCATAAAATTTTTTAGCAAAACAAAATATAGCATCGTTTGTGACTTAATGATGCGGGCCGCTACCAAGAGCAATTGATACAGCAGAAAACGCAGCTACGTCTGGCAGTCTGCACAGAACATTACGGAATGATTTATACTTTATCGGCGCTACTCAGCGAACTGTTTGTGAAGATTTATAGTAACTGACTGTTATCAGCGCTGCAGGGTGGAGCCAAGTTATTCACGCTGAATCCAGTATCAGTCGCCAGACCGCTTAAAAATCCTCCATTTCGGCGACTACAAAACTAGTTTAGTTTTACTTCGGCACGTAGCCACCTACGTGCCGAAGTAAAACTAAACTAAAAGTAACATTCGCACAAAGACTGCCTTAAACACAATCGCATGCCAGTCTATTACAGTATTATTAGACTGCATAAAACGCCCTTGCATAGCTTACATGCCGCCTTTCTTTTTCTCTCTTTTTCGTGCTTCATTGGTCCGTTGGTGTCCATGACATATTTCACGAAGTTAGTCCATTTCGTCCTGTCCATCGCCAATCTGACAGGGTGTCAATATCCTTGTTGCACCAGTCCACTAGGTCCATCTTCTTTTCGGTTTTCCTCTCTTGTTTTGCCATCCACTATGTTAAAAACTAACTATAATATACCGCTTACAACGCTATAAATTATTTTTACATTACATTTGTTGCTCTTTTGCGTTATTTTTTCATGTTCGCACCCGCTAAAAAGCAAAATCCAATACAGGCTATCCACACAAATGCATCCGAACCAATCAGCGAAATCTAAAGTGAAAATAGCGAAACACGCTCTAAGTTAAACACGCATTTTACACGATTTCTTAAGAAAGTTATGCCTGCTGCACCGCATACTTATACCCTATTCACACCCGCAGAATGCCGACGTGACTTAACTCGATAGTTTGGGCGTTCGTGGTGTAAATTTGGTAGGCCTATTAGACGGTGCTGGGGCAAACAGTTTTTCGTGCACTCCGTCGAACATCGTCACATAGCCAATAGCTTTATTTTTTGCATAGGCCAAATTAAGTTTTATTATGTAGATTTTGCCCGTCCATCAGAGCTGTCTGTCCGTGCTGGATCTTAGCCCGAACACAAAAGGCGCAGAAAACTCCAAATTGGTATAAATACGTTCCCTGAGAAAAGTCGAATAGCCGCAGTGTGTTTCTTTCAATTAAAGCTCGTGTGTCGTTGTTTGCGTTATAGGGTGTTTACACGATCCAGCAAACGTCAAGCATTAGCACGTGTAATTTGAATACATTTGCTGGAAGTTTGCTGGACGTTTGCTGGATCGTGTAAACACCCCATTACCGACTCCTGCGCCCTACCTGCTCCTCATCAGGAATTATTTAACGCGCCACCATGTGGTGATGCAAAGGCATCTGTACAGTACAAAACTGATCACATTAAAAAATTTGAAAACACTCGTAAAACACGTTTTGCAAATGTTTTGTGTTTTATTTTAGTTTTACATCCTAACATGCTTAAAATATTTGAAAAATGTTGCTTAGCATAGAACATTTGCAACAAGATAATGTTCGTATAAACACGGAGTCTGTCCAATGCATTTCGACAGTTTAGAGTATATGTCCGTATAAATATAATCAGTGAGCTGTTTAGACTGGTAGAAAAAAATCAAACAGTTTAATTTCAAATTGTACAGCAGCAATGATTCTTTCATCCTTCTGTATTATTTTAACTAAACAATAACATTGTCAGTTACGAGACCATTCGATTCGTCACCAGCGCTTTACTATAAAAGTTCCATCGTCACCATGCGTCTATCTGGCACCGTTATGGAGATGACGCCTCAAATATTGGACGCACGGACGTAGACACGGAAAGATAGATGGAAGAAGGGAAAGAAAAAGAGGAAGGGGAAAAGGAAAAGGGAAAGAAAGGGGGAGAGGAAGGTAAAGGAAAAAGGAAGCGGAAGGGAAAGGGGAAAGGAAAGAGGAAGGGAAAGAGAAAGGGAAAAGAGAAAGAAAAAAGGGCAACGGAAAGCGGAAGGGGAAGGAAAAGGGGATGGAAAAAGTTAAAGGAAAGGGGAAGGGAAAGGGGAAAAAGAAAGAGAAAAGGAAGAGAAAGGGGAAAGGACAGGGAAGGTGGACAGAAGATAGCTTAAGAAAAGTAGGACGCACGCACGGACGGACACAAAGGTGATTTTATACTCTATTCAATGCTATGCATAGCATTGCATTGGACAGACAGAAGTGTTTTATTGTGTACACCTACATCCGTTCTTTAATACGTGCATAAACGACCATGACCGTTTTATCCACTATGCTTAGCCGAATATGCCAACCAACGTTAACGATCGATAAATCGTTCGGCGTTGCTAGCCTATATACCGAAAAAATCGAGACGGAATAGAAATCTAATGTAATGTGGGCCTAGTTGATTTCTCTGCTTTTACGCCTAGATAAATATTTCGTAAAATAGCAGGAAAATGCGCGATTTACCGAACACCGAGGCAGATAATAAGAAACAGATCGGCGTCAGCGATAAGTGTTTCATCGTCGTCGTCGTTGTCGTCAATGTCGACTAGTGAAATGACTAAAATACTGCGCGATCTGTAGACAAAATCACCAGACTGGCCATGGCAGTGGCACTGGTAGGCCTGTGTGGATTCGGCTGTAAGCTGAGAGGAGAAGGCGTCAGACCAGACACATGGATTCAGTGGATTCGGATGACAACAGTACTGACAAGTGGCTGTTGCTGGTGCTGCTATCGCGTTAACGCAATAACGTACTTGCTGCAATCTACAACCATCGCAGCAGCAGCAGCAACTAGTTGAACGGTCGGGAGGGTTCGAGCTAACATGGGGTGAACCTCTTATCAATTAGCGGCCGTCATGGCCAAATTATGCGTTTCGCCCATCTCGTCCGTCTGTCCCGAACGAGCTGGAAAACACAAACGTACAAAAAACCAAAATCGGTTTGAACATCTCTCGGCGTAGGATTAACCGTTGTGGCAATTTTCAGTTCAAAATGTCAACTTTCGAGGTCGTCAGACGTCATACGGCCAGAAACCTTAGGAAGACAACGCGTGTTTCTCCGGCGGGGCGCTTGTCTCTCTGCAAAGTCCGTAGAGCCCATACGTGGATAGACCAGAAAGTCTGTGACCTACGGCGCAAAACGTGTAAAAATTTGCGCAAGATTTTGCATTAGGCCTACCTTCAGGCATCCCCCTACTTTTGTTTAGGACTAACGCCTCTGCTGCTGCAGCTTCTGCTGTTGCTGCGATACGTCAGTTCTGCTGCTGGTGATAACGATAGCAGATCGACCGACGGACAACAGCAGCTAAACTGCAGAATGCCGAACCATCTCTGTCCAGAGAAGAACTGCCGGCATATTTACTACTAGAATAAGTCCGTCGAGACATTTTGCTAGTGTACAACAGGCGTCCGCGGTTTAGGCCAAAATATTGCCTCGAGGAGCGTCGTATGCAGGCTTGCCGTGGATAAGGATATCCATGGATATATTCCTGTGTGGATATCAGACTTAGGCCATTCTGTGGATATATCCATGGATATTATGCTGGCACATTATTAATTTAATTGAATACTTAGAGCATGAATAAAGAAGAAAATAAAAAGTAAACACAACAGAGAGAAAAACAATCAAGAATACAAGGATTCGGTCAAATTAATTTAATAACACTATAGCGGTAATGGCCAGTTCACACCTACGACGGCGACACGACTCAACTCAACAGTCGGCAACAGCCGGCAACACTGGCCAACAGTTGATTTGAGATGAGTCAGCGTCGTAGGTGTGAATTGGCTATAACAGATTTTAATCTGTTATAGCCAATCTAATATCTGTTATCTGTTTTAATCTGTTTAATATGCGTTCTATTTGGGACCCATGTGGTATGCATATGCATATCCCATATGGCTCCCATATGGGCGCCATATATGACATTGCTATTGGGGTCGTGGGTATGCAAAATGAGTATTGGCGATGGTTGCGGCCACCGCTTGAAAAAACGGCGAGATTTGCGTAACAGTGTAGGCCTGTGACCAGGACTGATGGCATTTCTGATCTATTCGGTTCTTTAAGAAAGTAGATCTACCCATAGACCACGGCCACCAACGTTTTAGATCTGATGCAGAGTGAGGAGAGAGACAAAAAGAGGCAAAGGATGAAACAAGAGAAACAAGAATAAGAGTCGAAAATCGAAACCAGGTGCAAAGTAGGCCTACAAACAGAGCTGACCTGACTTGGCTCGGTGAGTGACTCATGACCCCCATCGAGTGCCTAGATCAGCTGCGGGCAAAGCGTTGGAACTGCTTCAACCATGGGTGAGAGAAGAAAGGTCGAAAAGAGAAAGAAAAGGAAGGGATGAGGAGAGATGAGGGAAAAGAATGTTCCAGCAACAAGTGGGAGTAGCAACGTGCGTTTCTGATGGCTTGAAGACATGTGTAAATGTGTTAGTTGCGCCAGTAATTCAAGCAGTGTGCACAGTTATATCGCACAGCTGGCTGTTTACGTACACGGCGGCGCACGGGCGGCCGTCTAAACATAACACTGCTAAACTCCACTGCTTCGACTTACCGTAGACTTAAGTTGTACTGCTCTACCATATCTGCCTTTAAACGCACTAGGAAATGACTGATTTTTCACGTTTCTGTATTTTTTCGGAGTCATTCCTGATTCGGTTGCAATTTATATTGACTATGCAGCATAATTTTTGTTTATGTTCTTAATTCTTATTTTACGGCAACTGTTTAGGCTTACTGCCAGCGCAGTTCACTGCCTTGCAGCCCTGCTGTCCTGACACTGTTTCTTACTGTGTGCGCACTGTTTTATTTAGACCTGGCGTTAGCGAATGAAAAGGGTTAAAATAGTTGAAGAGTGTTTATAGTAGAGCTCCGCACGGGCCGAAATTTCATGGCCGGGCCGGGCCGGGCCCGACGTCGTTTCGGCCCGGCCTGTAACGGCCCGGCGTAGCCCGACCCGGCCCTGCCCGTAGACTAGAAGAAATTTTCAAGCCCGGCCCGGCCAGTAACGGGCCGGGCCGGGGCGCCGGGCCGTGCAGAGCTCTAGTTTATAGCCTTTACGGAAACTCATCTGAGTGCCACTAATGCCACTGCCACTAATGCCACTAGTGCCACTGGTCACTAATGAAGAATTGTACAGAAAGATTCAATTGACAGAAAGTGCAGAAAGTGATACAGAGAAAGTTGCGTCTCTTCGGCCATATCTGTAGAATGAACGACAGCAGAAAGATAAAGACCCTGGTGTTCGGAATGATGGATGGTTCAAACAAAAGAGGACGGCCTCACCGAGAATGGTCAGATGACATTGAGCAGTGG
>Ga0209671_1006045_pt1 | contig 12349 bp, 6 predicted proteins | sample WorMetHERISLAND2_2_FD_187401 | JGI IMG/M metagenome (GOLD analysis project Ga0209671, IMG submission 187401) | Marine gutless worms symbiont microbial communities from Max Planck institute for Marine Microbiology, Germany - Olavius geniculatus... | ecosystem: Host-associated > Annelida >...
GATGTTGCTAATCAACAGTTCGTTCAACTTCAAACGTTGGCGTTATAACATTTAATGATTTCGTAACTGACGTTGTTGGTTCGTTGGAGTACTGCAGTGCAGTTGCCTCTACTGTTGGTGCCACAGAAAAACCTCAGCTGGTACTCTGTTCTTAAAATTTCTCGCAAAGTAACACATGCTATTAAGTGCTGATTCTCTAACGATTATTTCTGTCAAAATTTATTCCTATTGAACTAAGACTGTTGGAGTTATTGCAAAAGGTAGCAGGGGTCCGGTTTTTTGAGACACAGTGTAGAGTCTTCCAGGCAGCCGACGGTGAAGATTTGGTGATCCTAGCTTGCACCGTTTTTGACTGATCCACCCGTGTGACGGACGGACGGACAGACGGACAGAATTGCGATGGCTAAGACGCGCTAAAAAGCAGTAGCTACTTTCGCGCGTAAAAACTAATAACTCTCTATCTGTACAATGTTGATATTGACTTCTTGCTGCATTTAGTACATCCGTTGTCATTCGTCGTCGCGTACGTGACGTCATTGCACGTCGTCGTCGTGCGTTGTCGTCACGCTTCGCGTCGTCGTCGTCAAGTGACAAAGCAGACCGTTGTTTTCTGAGTTATTGTCGCTAATTTTCTTAGGTATATACTATTAAAGGGAAACTATCATGAAAAATCGCAATTTAAGTAAACCCAAAAAAATGAAATAAGACTGCATCTATGTTCGTTTGTAACAAAAATTGCACGCACAACATGCAGGAAAAATGAATTAAATTGCTTTTATTATTGAGCGAAATAACCAGTTCTGAAATGACACAAGTGTCGACACAGTGTCGTACCGATGACGTCATTGGTACCAAACACACTTATTTATATGTCTGTGGTACCAAACTAGCCTGAGCGTAGTACGTGTTTACATTATATCGGTAATAAATTGTGTTCAGAAAGAGTTTATTTTGTGAAGTTTGACGATGAGTTCGATCAGCCCATATCAGCGTGTCTTATTCGCTTCATCCAGACGGCCCTGAGCTTCACATCTTTAGGCAGACGATGCAGAGTAACGCCTGGGGTGCCATGACGACTGGGACATCCCGGTGCAAAACACCCCGGCATAGTCTTCGATCACAATCTGATCAAAATTCGCCCTGCGACTAAAGAAACTAACTAAATAACTAACGTTATCGTCCTAAATTCGATAAAAATCCTATCTACACAATGCTATCTCTAACTCATTTTGGTACCAATGACGTCACGTCTCGTACGTCTGCACCAACTGTGTCAAATGATGTTTTGTGTCGATTTCCAAAAATGATTGAAGTTCACTTTTTCGCAACAAACAATTAAAATTCGCTTATAATTGTCTCGCCATAAATTTTATCTTGTTTTCATGTACACGTGTGCCATTTTTTCCAAAAACTCATATTTTTATGATAGTTTCCCTTTAAGCAGTTTCAACTCTACGTTTAAGGAATCCTCCGTAAGGGGGTGTCAAATGTGGGTATATCTTTGAAAAAAGCATTATTATTTTTTGTACGTTGTAACCCTATATTGATTCCCGTGGTAGCAGCACAGATGTTATCGCGAGTCACGCAAGTTTTGTTCAAATTACTTGTAGAATGAAGGAAAACCATAAGTTTATAAAAACACGTTTTATGGCACAGGCTTAAGCCTCGTAATTATACTCGGAAACGGTGCGAAATTATAAGACCACTATTAATGTTGGCCAGTCTACACAACACTTGTCACACAACACCTAATGAAAAGTCGCATACGGGTGTTCGATTTGGATTCGATACTCTATTAATATTCATTCTTTTAATTTTTTGCACTTTATTTATATCCGTGTCTGCAGTGCATTTATTTCGAAAAAAAGTGCAAGTCGCTATGCACGTGCTTGTATATGTGTGTATTGCGTGTGCATAGTACATTGTATATGGACTTAAGAGCAGTGTGATATATTTGTGCGTGTACTGTTGCTTATTTGTTGCGCTACACGGAAAAGTAAAGTAAAGTGAAAGCGGATACATGTAGGCTTATTATTGATCTCATGACATTGCATATTGTAAAGCGCTGCTGTTTTAACTGTTATTCTGGCCTGTAACTGTTTTATATTTTTTTTATTTGAAAGCCTGTTTTTTTCTGCATGGTAACAATGACGATGCTGATCAGTGTTATATGATTTTTTTTATATTCTTGTGACAAAATTAGGCGAAAGTGTAAGTATTTGGTCTACGTGATATTACCGATCGAGCTATTAAGACTTACTTGCTAAGCTATTGAAAAGTGCATGTGAAATGACGGACGATTCTGGAGCTGACGAAATCGTTGCAAAGTTTTTCCTCGACAGCTGTTGCATGCCGAACTCACGCTATTCGCCAACAAGTCTGCTGACGCTGATGCGAGCAGCAGTGGTTGGCTGCCAAAACGGAGCGTTTGACTTACACGACGCAAAAACGAACACGACTGCGACTTTAACGGGAAGTTCCGCAGAATTGTACATTAATCCACTATTATCGTGTGTTTGTGATATCGACACGATGCTGGACAGTAACTGTCAGCTAGCAATACCAGGAGGTTCTCCTCCACCTATACAATTGCCTGCCGAGTTTGGCAGCCGTGCCGTCGTATATGAAATCATAAACAGTGCACACGCTGGCTATGTGTACCTGGTGCATTCCTACTTACTGACGGAATGCACTGATGACTTTGAGTATCGAGCCGAGCCGTGTGAACGACTGCATGCGTCATACGATGACGTCGTTTGCAATAAGTTTACATTCCTAGATCTCCATGGACCCGCGATTACAACTTGCGGCCTAAAGAACGATGCCGACGTGATACAAGGAATGCCTGAGTTTTTCTCTGTTGACGTAGTACCGTGCGTCCGATGTCTGTTATGGCCGCCACAAGCCGCTGATTGGCCAATACGACACAGAAACTACGGCTGGCCAGACTCAGCAACTCTTGATCGTGTGGTCAGCAACGGATGTGACGTGGTTCCTGTGGCACATCGTCAGTGTAGACAACATGAATGGATGGGCAAGCATCAGTACAGGCTGTCATTCTCACGAGCTGAAATTGTACTGCTAAACAGCTGGATTCTGGAACAGCAAATTGTCTATCACATGTTACGAGCATTCGTAAAGTCTTCCCTATCTCCACTGAGTGACGATTCTGCTGATGGAGCAGGCACACTGAGCAACTACCACACCAAGACTCTGATGTTGTGGGCCTGTGAACTGCGACCAAGAAGCTGGTGGACTGATGATAAGAATCTGGTCGAAATCTGTGTCGAGCTGTTACACATTCTTGGTGATTGGTTGGTCGATGCAATCTGTGAACATTATTTTATCTGCAACTGTAATCTGTTGGATGGCAGTAACAACTCGCACTGTAATCAAATAATTGGATTTATTTCGACGTCTGTAACACGCGCGTTTTTAGCCAGCTGCTACGTTGACAATTACATACGAAAATGCGCATACGGTGACGAAGATATTTTTCGTATGTTTGATGACGTTAGCACGAGTGCAAAAATTCAACATGCGGTTTTTGAGCTTCTTTGGTGGAGACGCATCAATGACCGTGATCTATCCTATGGGTGGCGCCTCGCAGCGACACGTTTCCTGATGTTCCGTGTGTCGGCACTCCCGTTCAATGCACGCAGCACCTCTTTACTGATGACAGAATTAGCAAAGCGCGATCACCTTCTACTGATGTACTTTATTTCATATACGTTTTTACACATTGTCGTGAAAACAATCAAAGACTCGCTGACTGATGAACTGTTGGATGTTTTAGCAACAATTTATCGGTTTGCGGGACAAATGTCAACAACCGACGAGGATCTCAAAAATTTCTATGAATCTGTGCGGCGGTTTATCGGCGATGTGCTTGGAATTCGTTCAGTTCGTTGCGCAAAGAACGTGAGATACGAGCGAAGGTCTGGAGCGTATGAAAACGATGCTACGCCGATGACACCACTCAGTCAGTTGAACAAACCAGAACTGGTTGAGCTACTGCAGCAGTCTGCAGTTGAACATCTGACAACATTTCGCTATCTCGCGACCATGGATTCTAAATGCGCTATCTGCTTGACAGACTTTGAGGCACTGTACGCGTACAAACGTGGCGATTATCAACTCTGCAAGCAATGTGCTACCTTTAACGTACTTTTGATAATTTACACCGGATACAGCTATCAACTTCCCGCAACTATCTTTGTTGCTTTCCCTGAGATAATTCAACTAATGCCAGACGATATTGTCTCACTCAGAGCGCTTTCAGTGATGGCAAATCATTTGTGCAAAATAGGCCTACTTATCTACTCCGAAGATGATTCAATATCTCAGCTGATTTTGTCTCTGTATCTGATGACCGAGTGTCAGATTAAACTGGGTCACTCGCTGTTGACGACGTTGGATTATATAACCCGCGTGCGGCGACAGGTTAGAAATCCAAGCTCGTTTGATGGACTGCTGATTAAATTAGTCGAAAACAAAGCACGAAAACACATCTTGCCAAAACGTCACTGTATCTGACATGAATAGCTGTAAACGTTTTAAACTTTTTTTGTAGGGCCTGCAATTTGACGACATTTTCGTGACGACATCACACCTCACACGGTAGTGTGAATGTTGTAAGGACGACCTTCAAAGTCTATGGGAAAAGGCAAACTTTGACCCTCAGCCAAACAAAAACCCCTGAACCGATCGTCACCAAATTTGAATGGCGTGACTACGTCGTGGACGCTATACCACCAAAAATTGGGCTCAATCCACCAAGGGGTTTTTGTTCCCCATATAGGTGAAATATACACCCCTTTTGTTCGAAATTTACTGAAGTAAAGTACAGGGAGCTCTGAGATCTCGTGCTGTAAAAAACAAAAAGAAAGAAACATCAGCAGTAAAGCATAATACCGCCGAGAAATAACGTTTTGGGCGCCGTAATTAATTAATAACTCTTTAGTTTTTCTTAATAGCATATGATAATTATTGTTTACGACAAAAACTATAGAAACGAATTTGTTTTGACAAATCATTTAACTGAATTGCATTAGTCAGTTCGTTGACTTGCCTGCACAGTGTAGACTTTTTTTGTAGAATGATGTTCTAGTCGACGTTGATGCCCGATCAGTTGATACTCGATTAAGGAAGCTTCTTCTGTTATAGCACTTGATGATGGGCGTGGTCTGCAGCAATTATAATCACCTTATTTAGTTATGATCTCTCGGAAGACGTTGATAATCGATGCCATGGTACGCCATGACACGCAGTGATGATGTCGTGCTGCGCTATCATTGGCTGCAGCTATACGTCAACATCTGCAGCTGATGAACCCAGCTGACCTCAAAACTTCAACGTCAAACGAAACGTTCAATCAATCAATCTGGAATTTTTAGATTGGCCTACGTAAAGTAAAAGATTTGCGGCGTTGCTGTATGCCACCTAAAGAATTAAAATTCAGCTGTTTGGCCGAGATTATCTACTGATAAAACTGATGACCTGCGTGGGATGTTTAGGGTCGACATTACTGACGTCACATGACATCAGTAAGTCACGTGGTACGGTCACGTGCATGACATCACGTGCATAACGGCCGACTTCTGGGGACGATAGAGGCCGTCATTAACTGTGAAAAGTTGCAACGGCTGTTGAAAACATAACCGTTTTGCTGCATGGAATGTCGAAATAGCGGCACATTTGTGACTAACTGTAGAATTTACGGTTATCAAGTTTTCTTATTTAGGCTACTTAGACTTATTCACTCATATATACTTAAAGATACTGCAATCTTGATCCACACCGTGTCTCAATGAAATACACGCCACTTTTATTTTTTGAATAAATCCGTGAAACATTAGCCGATTTTAGTAATTTTGGCAAGCAACATTACGAAGAAACTTGGCGTAGATGACGTTAGTTTTGCCCACCTTACCTTAATACTGGTGTTACACTACCTTGTGAAATTCAGAAGCCGTATTTTGGCTGTTTACAGCAATAAACTCACACTGGGTATCGCGTGCTTCGGCTCAGAAATGATTAACTAAATAGCGACAAGCACGAGACAGTTATTATCTGTCAAAAAGTCTTTTTACGTATTACGTCACATGATTTTTATTACTGCGTGTGCTTAAAATGTCTCCTCCAGCACGAACGCAAGCAGTGGACGTTGACGCGACTCGCCAACAGCACGTTCAATAACGCGCGACCCAGAGCGGCTCACTCGCTGTTGATGCGTCATTTTAGTTTGTCGACGTACGATTTTAAAACGAACACGACTATTGTTAAAAATGTAACAGGTTTTCAATGATTTTGCGGTCTCAGTGATTTTTGAGCCGACGCATGCGCTCTCCAGTATGAATTCGTTATTGTATACGGCCAAACTACGACTTCTGCATTTGACAAGGTATTGTAACAACAGTATTAAGATGAAATGGGCTGAAGTATACATTTTACGTCGAATTGCTTCACGATGCTGAGTACCAGAAATTATCAAAATCGGCCAATGCTGCACTGAGTTATTCCAAAAATAAAAGTGGCATGTTTTTTTTCTATTGAGACACGGTGTATAACTTAATTCCAAGCGATGTTAAGGCGCGTACAGAGCGACGTAACTGAACTGAACTGAACTGAAACGTTATGTCATTTCAGTTGAGTGTAGTTTAATTCATCTAAGTTACCTCGCTCTGAACGCGCCCTTACTCTCCGAGAGAAAGGCGATAAAGATTCTAAGAGAAATTACTGGATAATTTCTAATTACGACTTTTATTATCTCAGTTGCTCAAGCCATCACGAGCTGTATCTCGTGGTGAGTGTCTTGCAATTTCCGAGGACGTTCATTACTGCCCACCATGCAATGAGACGACCACCCATATACAGAGTATGTCGTAGAGTAAGCTGCCTTGGTGGTCTCTGATGTCTACTATCCGACGCTCATTGGATGTTATTCCCACGAGCCTCGCTATCAACCCGCTGCTATTTCAGTCCAACTTATGGTCAACAGATTAGACGCATTTAGGAAATATTTGTAACAGTATATTCTCACTGATGTCACAGGAATCTCTTGTGTTTATTGTTTTCCACAAAAATCTTTTAAACTTTTTTGATATTTAGATCTATGAATAGCCTATTACTATTGCTAAATATGGACAAATATCATTGTGTGCTGACCGAAAATTAGAGATTCTAAGCCCCATTGATTTACGTATCAAACTATCAAGTATCAACACCAAAAGTTTCATTAATTTGATTAAATTTCCTATTTCCGTTGCAGTTACAGTTAACTGGAAGAACGCTATAAAACAACGTAAAGTAGCAGTTAAATACCGCAGGCCATTGGCTAAAGATCAGCTGTTGATTCATTGCATTTTGATGATTCGTTTTTTTAAATTTTATTCTTGCGTTTTTCTGAGTTAGTATTGCAAAATCACCGATATAAACACCTTATTAATTCCTCTAACCGTTCCATGGTGCATTTAGCATCCGCTTCAGTGACCAATAATCAAAATTAGGTCTGTACCGCGTACGCATAAATTGCATCTAAGTCAGGGTAAATAACGTAGGGTAACTTCGTTGGCGACAATGACGGACGCATTGAATCAACGGAAATTAATTTCAGATCAGCTAAACTTTACTAGCAAATTTACACCGTGTCCCGGAAAAAACATCCCAGACATTTTCGATTGTAACTTACAAAAGAGATGTCAGATTTCGATAATTTTTTGACAACAATATTTCTGACACAACTTGCGATCAAACAAATGTTTAATTTTTCATCGCACCCATTGTCTGCTTCTGCACTACCTGGGAAAAAACCAACAAAATATTGCATCATTTTATTGTGCCTGTTTGCGTTTTTCCAGGTAGCGCGGAAGCAGACATTTGGTGAGGTGGTAACTAGAACAGTCATTTGATGCAAAGTAGTGTCAAAAATGTTTGCACCGAAAATTATTAAACTCTGCCTATTCTTCTTTGTCACAATTGATAATGTTGGGGATGGTTTTTGACGTATTTCTGTTTATTTCAACACATATTTCGTTGGCTCTGTTTTCCCCTGGTAGTGCAGAAGCAGACATTGGGTGTGATGTGATATTCAACGGACATTTGATAACTAGTTGCGCCAGTAATATTCGTACCAAAAATTATTAAAATTGGATACCTTTTCTTCGAATGACAATCGATAATGTTCGGGATGTTTTTTTTGCGATAGGGGTGTACAACACATCCGAATCAGAAAATTATCATTGAACAAATCGATACCAACAAGTTTTTGTTGTTAGCCACGGTTCATCGCTTCGCTTCGATTAGCGAGCTAAACCGAGATCATAATTTTATTGGAGTCAGACGGCGGTTCGAAATCAAACGTAGTTTACTCGAGGTCTGATCTGAACCGTGTGCTAAACCGTAAGTTGACAGACAGTGTGTAGGCGGCGGTAAAAACTTTTTACCGGCGGCGGTAGTGTTTCGCGGGGCATGGTGGCCGTGAATTCGTCTCCAGTGAGGTTATGATATAGCAGGACTGTTTTTTTGACCGCGTGACTCCGTACAGACGTAAACCAACGTATATCCGTACGTCTGTCTGACCACTGGTCCAGACTGATGCCACGCTAGCAGATCTCAGGCACAAATAGAGAGGCGCACTGGTATGTTCAAACATATCTTTAAGCGATAATAATATTATGCCACTACTGAAATATCGCGACACACTACCGTGTCTCCAGTGCACCCCACTTTTGTAAGACTTACAAAAATCTTGTCATAAACACAGATTTTTGTAAAAGTAGGTTCCCTATAACATTTTGAAATGTACGCCACGGATAAGAATAAAAAAAAATCACGAAAACTTTGTATTTTGGGAGTTCATTGTCGTTCAAGGTCATTTATGTTAATACCCCCGAAAAGCTCGTCTCCAGTGCTTGCTATGATAAGCAGCAAGTCTGTGCTTACCTGCAATCGTTTTTTGCGCTAAACAAGCCAATAACTTTAAAGTAATGAGTTTAAAGGGTAACTTTCGTTGACGTTTTCGTTTGAGGAGAACCCCTTCATTCAGCGGCAGAAAATTTTGTCACACAAAACATAGAGTCCTTGCGGCAGCCACAGTAAAGTTTTCGTGATCATATTCTGCACCGTGTTGATATAATACAGCAGTGTGTCAGACGGACAGACGGACAGACGGACAGACGATCACGCCATATCTAAGACGCGCGAAGCATTCTGCTGTCGTCGAAATTGCATGCGACCTTTTGCGAAATTCCGACAGCGCAACTTTGCCCATCACCGCATGCTTGCAGAGGCTGCGCCGGCTGACTGTTAACGTCCAGAAAAGCGAAACGCTCCTCGATCAGCAGTAAGTTCTGTGTGAGGTTTTCTCGCGGGAAACGTTAGCACGACGACGACTACGACGCATGCAGTATCGGCTAGGCGCTAGGTAAATGGTGACCGTCGCCACTGTAACTGTAATAGCCAGCCTGATGCCGATGCTAACATGCTGCGTTTTTATTTGAGTCTATCTGCTTCAGCGTTTGGCAATAGGCACAATCTGATTTTACGTCAACTTCAGAGGCGGAAAAACGACTTCACAGTAGGGATGAAAATGACATGCACGCTAAAGCCTACCCATCCGTAGTAATTTCTATTTTTTGCAACACTTTTTTATTTGTACAGGTGCGGTTTTTTAAATCATTTTTCTAACTTTTTGGCAGAGTGAGTATTACCGAAAGCTGCAGCGCATATAAGCACATCGCGCGATGCACGAGCTCTGTATCCATAGTCTCGCAGTGTAAGCTGATGTCTGGCTAAGAGCTAAAATGGAGATCAGCTCAGCCCTGTAAATTTACGATTTTTCATGATTGGTGCTTAGTGACCTGGAGTAGCGGTAACGCGTTTCATGCGATCAACGAAGTTACTGTACGCCGGGTCCGGTTAATAACTTAGTACTGCGATGGGTGACTGTCTGCGGGCAGGTAAACCATCTCGATATGTAAACAGCCGTTTAGATCAACTCAGCCTTCCATCCTTCCGGGGTAGGTAAATCGAGTACCGGCTTATATGGCTGGGGTTGAGACAGGGCGCGTTCACCTGTGTCGGGTAGCACATGTGATCCCATATAGCAGGTGACGCTCAGTAGCTTTGTGAGGAGCTCAATCTTCTAAAGAGCTATATTCCAACCTTTACCTTTCTACATTCCAGTTTTGATTTTATAACATTTATCATCTTTGCGCTATATTTCTGATTAGTACGTTTTTCTCTCTCGGTTGAGTTGTCGTTCTTCTAGTACAATAGGCCTACTTGCTGCTGCTGATGCTGAAGCTGTAAGATGCTGAGTGTATTATCTGCTGCAAGGCAGGACACGGGACCACAATCAGATTTCGCATCAACTTCCCGGCAAATGATCTGCGAACGCGCATTCCCGTTATACTACTGTATACTGCGAACGTCGAATTCGATCAATAGCACTACGATGTGTGCTGACGTTCGCCGCAGCGACGGTAGGCGCTTTTTTAACGTCTGCTCATCCGGTCTTTTGGACCACACGCTGCGCCACACGCATGGAAACGAACGAAAACGGCAGCGTATTGGCTAAAAGCTAAGACAAAATATTGCAGTGACGTAAGGTCAGCAAGGTGCGAGAACAGAAGCAAACTTTTGCGGAATTTGCTGCTGTAGCGACGGCGCAACAGGCAAAAGATGAACAACATGTTTTTCCTACTAGCATGTTTTTTAAGGTCGTCCGCATTTACTAATAATGATATTAAAATGTTGCGCAAAATCCTGCAAAATTTTTGAGCAAAATACAACATTAAAGTCTACAATATGTCCAGCTATTTAATCTCATACTAGATTCAGACTTTTATTTTTTGAAGTTGAATGTTGCTCGATGGTTCCTTTTTGATCGGTTTATTTTCAGCGGTTCATTTTTGAACAGCTTTTCGTCGCCAACACTGGAAACAAATGTTCAAAAAATCAAAATGCCAAAATGTTACGCGAAATTTGCAGAATGCATTGCAACATTTTTTTCATTTTACTTGTAACCGCGGCTATAGCGTGAATGGTGTCCGCACATAACCCTTCCTGGACATAACCCCCCTGGACGAAAGCGTGAATAGGCCTATCAGTTAAACTGCGCATGCTGCCGTCAATAACTTTGGCTCGACAACTCAATTGACTACTCTTATTGTGAGACGGCGAATAGCCTCAACGTTCGTTAATTAAAGCACTTTTGTTGAGCTGAGCCGACTTATACAGAGACCATGTACCCACGTGTGTTGAGAACTTGCCACGAAGTACATCCAAAAAAGCGGGAGAAACGAAAAGGAAAAAAGTATTCGATTGCTGCGAACTGCAGCAACACAAAAATTAGTGTGAAAAACGTGAGATTTGCAAACGTTAAAAACACGTTTCTATTAAAATTTTTTTTAAAAAAGTTATACTTGTATCATACGACGATTTTACCTTACTTTTTCAGCTTTTTGGTAAGTTTTTCTCTGACATTAATAAATATCAAGGGTATAAATATAACATTTTGCAGTTCTGTAGGGGTGCGAGCAAATGCAAATTTAAGGCAAACTTTTTAGACAGCCTTTTGATAGATAGCCTTTAGATAGACTTTTGGACATAGCCCTCCATTTAGAATGCAAATGTAAATCGGTAGAATTTCCGCGTTGTAAGCCTTAGAACACTGTCGATTTGGAGAAAAAATTTGGTCCGAGAACAGATTAAATGTCTAAGCTAATACATTAGTTCGTGCTTATACTTTTTGATTTTTGCCGTTTTACATCAGCGCTTATACAACATTAAATGAATTGCTTGCAGTTTTTTTTTCATATATAATTATTAAAATCGGCCATGCGGATATATCAAAAAATACAAAATTGCTTGTTTTTTAAACACCATGCTCGTTTATTTGTAAGAGTTTTTGTGGCGGTGATACGTGATTAATATACTAATAAACTTTCGACTTTTTTTCGACAGCAGCATTCAGCTTGTTGAACTGCAACAAGTCGACGTCAACTTCTTGCACTCTAAGTGCCTGAAAATCTTTGCATCTTTTCTCTAGCTTTAACATTTCTGATAGCTCGCCACGCAATTAGTACGATCCTCTTTGTTTTTTGCGCATTCGTAGAATTAAGAAGAAGAAGACTGGTTGTTCGCCAGTATCTGTATCCTGCATTACTTTCACCTCCACATACTTTGCAGTTTTATGATCAGTTCGCTTTTCGACCCACTGGTTCAACCACAGCTGCTATAATCTCTCTACTCCACACTATCACCAACCTATTGTCAACTAATCCTTACGTCATAGTCATATCTCTGGACTTTTCCAAGGCTTTTGATACTGTCCGGCATTCAACTC
>Ga0209671_1006048_pt1 | contig 12347 bp, 9 predicted proteins | sample WorMetHERISLAND2_2_FD_187401 | JGI IMG/M metagenome (GOLD analysis project Ga0209671, IMG submission 187401) | Marine gutless worms symbiont microbial communities from Max Planck institute for Marine Microbiology, Germany - Olavius geniculatus... | ecosystem: Host-associated > Annelida >...
CCCTGTAGCTTCTACCTTGCGTACGTCGTTGGACGCTTGGATCAATGCATGGGGTTCCGTGAGTGACCTCTACGCTTGTTCAGGGTTCCGCGGCAACAAAAAGGTTGAAAACACTGGGACAGACAAAGAAGGCAGACCAGGACTTTCACAATCTCAGCCCCAATCCCCCTCCCAGTTATAATGACCCATCATTACCATCTGCTGTATATAGACAGTATTACAACAGGCCAGTGTTCACAACACAAGAAACAAAGGAATTTAGTAATAGACAACCAATTGCTAGGTGGCAGCAGCAACCTGAAATTTCATGTTTTGGTGATGGGATACCAAAAACTCCCCTTCATCTATTTTTAATTCCCCTATTTTTCACTGGGCAATCAAAACTTTACCCCATATTTTTTATTTCCCCTATTTTTTAATCTGCATCTTTAACAAAATTCCCTTCCTATTTTTTACTCCCCCTATTTTTCACAGTGCACCCTTAACAAAACTTTCTCTCTAGAAAGGAAAGAAGCCCACAATGGTGGGGAAAACTTGAGTCAGAAATTGTGGGAACCTCAACCGAAAACTGGGGGAAGTTGTGCCCGATTTCGATTCCAGATTTGGGGGAGATAGAGCCACTGACTGCAACTGCAAGCTGCCAATAACAAGGCCTCAGGCCTCAGAGCTTTCCAAGCTGTTTGCAGGAATAGCCAAAGATGCTTACCAAGTTACTAATACAACTACATACCCTGGGCTGTCAGAGACAAGGCTGGGCACAGAGTTAAACAGACTGGGCCTATGAGTTCTAGCCGAAGACGATCCATGCTGCTGCTACTACTACTACTATTACTACTACAACAACTACAACTGACACTACATACCGCGGGCTGTCAGAGACAAGGCCCGGCACCGAGTTAAATAGACTGGGGCCATGTGTCCTGGCCGGGGATGCCCCATGCTGCTGCAGATGCTTGGAAGCTGCCGGTGACCTCGTGATAACTGGAGACGATGACGTCGAAGACGGAACCGGACCCGCTCCAAACAGACTGCCGGGCGACGGACCAAATGGAGAGAGTGGGGATGCGGCTAGCGATGGATACGGAGACGTAGGAGGGAATGCTGGCGATGGCAGACGATAGCCAGCCAGACTTGACCTGCACAGAAACATAGTAGTTAAAAACTATAAAATTTGCAAATAAAAAACATAAAAACATGTCTTTTTCACTTTTATAAAAAACATGTTAAAACATACATAAAAACATTGACCTACATTTAGCACAATAACATGTTAAAAACAAAAACCTACCATTTGTGAAGACTAAAGACCGGAATGTACTGAATATTATTTTTGCAATCATGATTATGGCACTGATCGAAAACAGGACTAAACGCAACTTGCCCATGAGAAATGCAACATGTTTGTAATTTCATATGTTTATGTTTTAACAAGAACAAAAACACAACATTAAAAATAGGACCAAAAAACATTAAAAAATAAAAAAGCAACTTTTATAAAAAACATAAAAAATGTTTTTTTTACAGCTATGCATAGAAACACGGCATACAACTACTATGCTGTCTACAAATACTACTTCTACTACTATGACTATTACTACTACTACAACTACAAAGTCTAGTCTGGCTGCACACAACAGTATACTACTACTGCGACCATTACTTCAATTACTAAGTAATACAACTACAAAGATGTTGGGAAGCTGGCAACAGCAGACAATAGCCAACCAGGCTGAGCCTAAAATGGACACCACAGCATACTACTACTAAAACTACTAATACTGAGGACATTAATGGTTAATGTTAACGATATGCACTACATAAATTCACATTTTACTTACTTATTTACTCACATACTAAACTACAACTATGGAAATCAAAAATGACGGAAATGGGAGATGATAGCCAGCCAAGCTAGACCTACATGAATCCGTAAGGTATGGGAGAAGTAAAAAATGAAAAATTTAAAAAAAATGAAGAAAAAAAGCAAAAACATAAGGCCTCCCATCACAAATGTATGGGCGGCCTAACAATTTTTTTAAACTACTTAACTGCAAACATCTTGCCAAGATTTTTGCAATTAACTGCCAGAATTTTGCCTTAAATGGCGACAATATCTTGAACATACAAACTGAAGCCGACTAGCCAGCTACACATTGTGAGATTAAGCCAGCCGATTTAAGCCAAATTTCGCCGGCTAGCCAGATGACAAAGCTCATAAGCCAGCCGACTTTGATGCCAGCCATTTAGTTAGTGGTCTGGATGCCCGTAAGGCCCTTAGCCCTAGTCTGTAAAAGCCCCAACCTGTAAAAATTAACCCTAACGCTAAACCTAATTTTTACAGATTAGGGCCTAACTGACTTAAAAAGTAGCGACATACAGACCAGCACTTGGAAAGGTCGGCGGCGGAATAGAACGGATATAGCAGTGGATTAGATGGCGGCGGCGGCAGTGGACATAGCGGCGGCCGAGATAAACCTACAACAGATAGGCCTACAACGAGTAATATATACATCAGTAAACTAAATAAATTCACACACAATCTGTCTAGCAATATAGCTGGGGGCAGCTCGATAATCCAAAGTTTTGATAGTCTGAAGTTTTTAGGGTTCTTTTGTATACACTTCTACAGACATTGGCTCAATCTCCACATTTCCTCTTAATGAACATGGGTTAATGTCAGGATTAGGGTTAGGGTTAAGATTTAGTGAAATGCATGATGCAGTAGGCCTATACACCTTCGAACTATCGAATCTTTGAATTATGGACACAGAATCATATGGCTTGCCGTTACACAGGACAAGTCTGGTGCAACATTTGCCCAGAATCCACACGCCTCTGACTTGTCGTCCATTTTGCTGTACAACGAATCCAACTCAACTAAGTCAACTCAGCCTTTCATCCCTCCTGGGCAGGTAAATCGAGTACCGGGCCTGTCTGTCTTAATCAGCCACACTAGGGCTTCCATCTCGTACGCCGGTACTCGTTTCCCCGTATCTCAGAAGAGCTACGGAGCGTCACCTGCCATATGGGATCACACTGCCAACCAGTGATCCAACACAGGCAAACACGTACCACCTTAGCCCCAGGCAGACAGCGCGGTACTCAATTTACCCACCCTACTTTGGAGCGATGGAAAGCTGACGGTCGCTTGTCTATAATCAAAAGTTCAATAGTCAAGAGGGCTTGATAGTCTGAATGTGTATACTGCAACGTGCATTTCACCAACCCTAGCCCTGACCATACCAACGTCTGTACAAGAAATTTGAGCCAATGTTCACGAGCCGCACAGCGACTTACTTACACCCCCCTCTCATTTAGCGCCTTCGTTCGGGTAACCCCCTTCGAATTTATGGAAAAGTTTTACAGTTCCTGAAACTAGAGTCTTCCAGGCAGCCGACGGTGAAGATTTGGTGATCGTAGCTTGCACCGTTTTTGACTGATCCACCCGTGTGACAGACGAACAGATAGACGGACGGACAGACAGAATTGCGACGGCTAAGATGCGCTGAAAGCAGTAGCTGCTTCCGCGCGTAAAAAGTGCATTAGGAAAGAACCCAAAAACTTTCGGGCTATCGACCGTTCTGAACCTTCGGATTATCAAGCTGCCCCCCTCCCAGGTTGAGTTGATCTCCAACGTATGCTGTCTGTAGTGAAAAAAAAACAGAATGCAGTTGGAGCCTCATTAGCGGAACGCGACGGCACGGTCAAACAATAGACCTAGTGAGTAGTGACAGATTCATTAATCACGGCAATCAGCAGTTAACGACGGTCGATATGCTATTATGACCATGACAACGTGGGTGGCCAACATTGAGCAACAGCTAGGTGTAATATGAATACACAGTAGAGATGGGCCTGGGAATCGGAAAAACGGCATCCCCACTGGAATGGGAATACAATCAACTATACGAAATGGGAATGGGTCCAGCTGGAATTTTAAGATGCATGGGAATGGGAATTAGGACGTTTTAAAAGGAACAAGAAATTTGAGCGATATGCGCGAAAGCCTATAGCAGTTCTGGTTCAGTAGTTTAGCTGAAAATTGGGGTGATCACGCTAAGTTAATATACAAATACCAAATTCTCTATCTGGATCGCATAACGATAGTTCCGTGGCGCCACCTTGTGAATGATATAGACTTGTATCACAGCCCAAAATCGCTAAAAAATCCATAAAACCTCCTATTTTGGCTTTCAAAGTCATTCAAGGTCATTGAATTTGGCGCCAATTGAGAGCCAGTGTACGACTTCATATTAGTGATTAATAGTAACGTAGGCCTTATCTCGCACCGTTACTGAGATACAGCGACTTAATGGCCAAAAATTGCAAATTTTGCCCACCCCCTTCTCATTTAGCGTCCTCGATCGGGGTGACCCCCTTTGAATTTATAGAAAAGCTTTACGGTTCATGAAACTAGAGTCTTCCAGGCAGCCGACGGTAAAGATTTGATGATCCTAGCTTGCACCATTTTTGACTGATCCATCCGTGTGTACATGGGTGGATCAGACAGACAGACAGACAAACAGAATTGTGATGGCTAAGATGCGCTAAAGCAGTAGCTGCTTTCGCGTGTAAAAACCGCTGCATATTGTGAGCACTTTGGTACAACCTAGCTCTTAGTACACGACCTTGGCCCTCGCCACACTTTCAGCGCCTCGGATTAAGCCGTTTTTCCCGCTGACATTGTGCATTATGAAAATTTACTTACTTACTTACTAGAAAGCACTTTCAACAGTGCACTGCTTGTGTTTTTGCATAACCTACGTCCATACTATCATTATAACTTGAACACCAAGTTCAGCAGATGGCAAACAGAAATTAATTATAGTTCTTATCTCGTCAATTCATTTGATCTTTAGTTCGCTTGCTTCCTTAAATTCGTGCAATACTGCTGGGTGTGCAAGCCACATAAAAAATTCTTCATAAATGCCCCTGGAACGTCTCAACTGAGTTGCCGTATGGAAATGGAAGAAGTGGGAATTGCTCACTGTGAAAAATGGGTATGAATTTTAAGTTTCAGATGGAACGAATAAGAATAAAAACCAAACGTTCAAATGGGAGGATTTGGTAGCAAAAATTGTTCCAACGGCGCATCTCTAGATGCTACGCGTTTCTAGGTGGTCTGGACGGCTAGGTCAGCCCGTGGCCCGGGGCAGTCTGTCACTATAGCTGGTCGTCCTAGCAGTGGTCGTAGAATACAGCACAGGTGCTGGGAACAGCCTGAGGTGATGGCGTCACGCTATACAACTCATATGCTACAGTCAGTGGTTATAATTGACAGTTATGTTAGTTCACGACGACCACACCCTCAGATAGACAGACGGACGGACGGACCACACGCAAACATAATGAGAGATTCCAAGTAATAGCGGCTTCCTTCACAGCGTTTTTTTGCACTATTATCCCTGCATTTTAAACACTTTTTTCGGAGCTAATGGTTTCAATTTTTAGCCAACCGTACTTAAGTAACGGTCGAGCTATTGGCATGGTTGTTGTCTGTCCGTCCGCCTGTATGTCTGTCTGTCACGGACGTATTGTGGCTAAGCTTTAGGTCGTAGAGGAAAACTTTTTTGCACGAGTATTTAGCCATTTGTGTTCAACTAGGGCATGCAAAATTTCACCCATCTATTGCAAAAGGAACATTTTCAAACTGGGGGTTAAATGAAAGGGGGGTAGAAAATATAATGAAAAAATGGCCATAACTCAGAAACGGTGAGAGATACGGTCAAAGTTACTATTAATCACTAACAGAAGTGGCATATGCCCTGTCAGCCTGTCAGACGAGATGGAAATCAATGACCTTGGATGCTTGGTTGACCTTGAAGGTCACTGATCAGTACGGTCGGCTATCTTAACGACAGCCGGGCTTCTTGTTCCTTTTCGTTTCGGTCATTTGAAATGGGTCGCCTTCATCCGATAGCCGCCTCCAAAGTGCACCAAAGAATTAAATGACGGAGTCTTTTGCACTATGGGAACGCCTCTGTAAGGCGGCACTGTGCAAAATTCAACCAAAATATTTCTGAACATTTTGAGCTATCGGAATTCAAATGGAGCAACAGATGTATAGAAAAGTGAATGGGGATCGTATAAGCATAGTATCATTCTTAAAAGCAGCAACGTCGTGGATTAAAAAAGTAGGGGGAAAAAAGACTCTGCGATTTTTTTCCAACAGGCGACACGAGTGCTCAGAGAATTTCAATTTCCCCCATAAATCCCCTGAACTAGGAGATTTTCAGCCACAAGTTTTCTATGTTTGTTTACTTATTTATTCAAAGAAGAAAAGTCAATATCAATTAACAGTTTGTTCCATGCATTATAACGATGCGATTAGCAAAAAATTAATAACTTACATATCTGCAAGAAAATTTTCCAACAAGATAAAATTCTGGGGCAGTGGAGAGCTGCCACCCTCTACCACAATGACAATATCCAATGTACAGATGATAAACTAAAAACTAGAGACTTCTATCCCCTACCCCAAAAAAATTAGTATAAAGATCGCGGGCAAGTTTTCCCCTCCCCACATTCGGGCTCAAGTCCCCCTTCGGGGTCCTTCTTCTCTCTATGTCCCCTTCCATCCGCCCCTTTTCACTTTCCCTTTTTCTCTCTACTCCCCTTAACTGTGTTTTACCTAAGGCGACTGAAAATGCAAGTATGTTACCGCCCTTTATTCCTCTTTCCCTTCGCCTGTGGACTGCCCGGTGAAAATTAAGGGGAGGGGGAGTTTTGATCTGCACCTTTAACAGAACTCCCCCCCCCCTATTTTTCACTAGGCGCAAGTTGCCCACTGATTCCTCTAGGCGTTCTTTCTGTTACTCTGCACCTACTATTTGGAACAGCCTTCCCCCAAACATTCTAGCACTTGTCTAACTACGATTGTGTTTTAAGAAACACTTGAAAACATTTCTCTTCACTGCCCGGTTGACTGTCGTCTAGCACCTCCGAAGCTATGCATACGGCGCTATATTGACGTAAATGTACTACTACTTATAATAGTAAATAGTAATATAGGGATATAAGCTCGTGCTAGTGAGTACGGTACAGACCGGTCTTGTGGTCGAGGTGTAGGGGTGGAATGCCCATGTGGGCGGGCGGCGGCTGAGATAATTGGTCATTGGCTGCGGCGGCGGCGGCCGCTCCACCGTACAGGTAAGGCAGACGACCCTGTACATAGACACACAGACACGCAGGCTGTGAATAAGAGTAGCAAAACGTGCACTTAGAAATGAGATAACAATATCTTGATGGTCACAAAGTCAAAACGCAAACCGGGCCGTGCCCCATCAGAAGCATAGGCGGGGTGCTCATCTCCCTTTCTATGGCCGTTGAGCCCGTAGGTGGACAGATCATTGAGTCCGTGACGCATGGCCAGTACGACGCCAGACTTAAAAAAACGGCTACCTTACCAGCCTCAAAGCATCACTGTCCTTTGACCGCGGGTACCATATTATACTGCATACAAGCCAACGAAAAACCACTCAATCATTCCGTTTGGACGTCAAGCTGTTCATATTCCTCCTGAAAAAAAGTTGCAGGTGTGCCAATAACAGTGAATACTCCTTATTTCTGGAATGTTATAATATGATACACATTTCGCACCGTTAATTATCGGTGCTCTACTTACGCCTTGCAGCGTTTGTTTAAAGCAGGTTTTTGACCAGTTTAAAGCAAGTTTAAACTTCTCGGGTGGCAGAAACTGTTTTTTTTCTGGCTGACAAAAAGCCGACCCTGAAAAGAGAACACTCTGCTATGGCAGGCACATTGCCACATTCGTCTGCAAACAGATTGTTCGTGACAAATAGACCCACAGAGCGACGACATAGCAGAAAAGGCACCCCCTTCCAGCCTCTACGTTCTGGCATAACCTACCCACTCAGTCAAGTCATTCGCTGAATGGCCTTGGCAACCCTGACTAATTGACTAGCGAGAGCGCCTTTTTACATAGCACTCCGAGATAGATGCACTTGCACCGGTCTTTAACAGAATACCAACCAACAAGCCACGCTGCCAGTGCCAGCAATAGCAGACAGTGTACGCAGAGCACAACAGACGGACGGGCAGACAGACAGACGTCGCTGCCAACAGCAGCATTAGCGCTCTGATTTAACAACGTCAAATCGCTATCACTCCATCTATAGCACTACGCCTCGCTACTACTTATCGCAAGAGGCCTATTATCAATTCGTCATACATAAAATTTACAGTGTCCCCATTACAAAAAGACGACATCCGCACTATATCATATAACAGGTCGAAATAATTATTAAGTTTTGGACAGTTAATCCGCTGTCCAAAACTTTTTTTATAACTACTGATTACTGAAGCAAGTAAAACGTAAATTTATATAAACCTAGTGCAATTTATATAAATTTCAATGATGCTTATATTTTCTACGTCGGAAAATGTGCCTTGCCAGTATGAGCGGCATTCTAAGAGTCAAAGTATAATTATGTTATAGCTGTTTTTGCACGTTTAATTATTTCGCTGAATATTTTACGCTGTCCATATAGAAATGGCAGCGTAATACATGTTCCAGTTTTCAAACGTAATCATGAATCCAATGTTTATTGTTTAATGACCGAAACACGTTTCTCGTGCCGGGCCTATCCGGAGTAAACTTTTCATGCGAAATTGTTGCAGAATACAGCGAACTATCATCACCATAATTCCAACGGGTATACGGTACGCTACGCGAGTATATACGTGGAATGATAAAGTCATCAATGATGACTTCACGTAGAGAATAGATAAGCGTCAGACATTACCTTGGCAAAGAACGGGGCAACACGAAGTATGTGCCCCCGCCCTCCCCGAAGCCTATCGCCAGCAGTGCTCTATAGATAACGCAGGCAGGCAGAAAGCAACCTTGGTATCTATCCACTGAACGTTAGACTGTATCAATAGCCCACTTTATCCACATCATCAAAATCATCAGCATCAGCATCAGATACACTGGGGTGTGCTGCATTGTGTCACAACCGAAACAAAAAGCCCAGCTGTCGCTAGGATATACGACCGTACTGGCTCTCACTGACCTTCAAGGTCATCCAAAGTCGATGATTTGCACCTCATCTGAAACGGCGTATGCCACTTCCTATTAGTGATTAATAGTAACCTTGGCCCTATCTCTCACCGTTTCCGAGATATGGCCAGTTTTCGTTGAAAAAGACACATTTATCCTAGTCCCCTCTGTTCAACCCCAATTTTGAAAACGCTCCCCTTGCACTAAATCACTGAAATTTTGCACGCCTAGGTTTAAAACACGTTGATAATTATTCGTGTAAAAATTTCGCCTATGACCCAAGGCTTAGCCACAATACATCCGTTACGGACGACGACGACGGACGGACGACAGACAGACAGACGACGGACCACAACCGTACCACAAGCTCGACAGTTACTTAAGTACGGTCGGCTAAAAAGGTAATAGGTAAAATCCGGGACTTGCTTTAACGTTATACATCAGACGAACTCATGACCAAAGGCGCTCTTACAATCTCCGGGCAAGTGGCAGCTGATTGGCATGAGCTAACGATACCGCAGCGCACTATGCGGCCATCCGTCACCACAATGTCCACCGTCACCGCCAAGATTAAAAATACGTCGGCCCAGTGCTGACGTATTTTGCGGCCGTCCATCCGCACCTGACCGAGCAAACTTGATCCGTGTGTCCATAATTCTCATACATTTTATCAACTCATAATATACAGCAACGCATAGCATTAATGATATCAGATGCACACAAGCCAGCCAGAAACGTTCACTACCGCTAGCCTATACTTGCACCTACAGTTTCTAAGAAATTATCTTAATTTCCTTACGTATAAGATTATCCCGAGAGTACAGATAAAGAGGATATTAGAGCAGATAAGATAAGGGTGGCCAATATTTATTTGAAACGGTGAAACGCAGAACGTGTAGCCGCTGTAACAATCTTCATTTTCTCACACTTTGGCTTCGTTTGACTTCTCGGCATTAAATGATACAAGATAATTTCTATCAACGGCAATGCGGATTGCGCACTTATAACTTTTGCGACATTACGGTGTTGAATATTAATACCCGGACCGAAATGCATCGAAAAGTGACCATGTGGACATGAATTTTAACCTATCTAAATGGCATCGCCACTGACACATGCTTAGGAAACCTAAACAGCTAATTAATCTGACCTTTATATGGATCGCAGTAAAGACTAACTGTAGTGTTATAGCTCTTAATGGAATCATTTCAGAGATACGGAGCGTCACCTGCCGCATAAGATCACACAGTGTTACCTGCCACCCGACACAGGTGAACGCGCCCTGCCTTAACCACAGCCAGACAGACCGGTACTCGATTTACCTACCCCGGAGGGATGGAAGGCTGAGTCACCCATCCAAGTACTAACCCGACCCAGCGCACAGCAACTTCGCTGATCGGATACAACGCGTTACCGCTACGCCACGCCACCAACCCAGTAATCACTAAATACCAATTCAGTAATTCTCGTGAGCTAAAATTCGCCTTACTGACAGTACTAACTCACTATTTGCAGGTCAGTGTTACTTTGAACGAACGCTGGCACACGAACAGATAGACCAAGAGAGGCATACGAGGAGCGAGACATCCACGGAGGTAGGGAGAGAGATACAGTTCAACGGAGTGTCTGACAGGCAATTAACGGCTCATGTAACGGAGTTGACAAGCAAATTAGCTCTCATGACATGACATGACACGACACGTCGGGTCGGCACACACACGCAGTGCGGGCAGAGCAGCGGAGCGTTTCATTTCATCCTGCCCCGACACTCCACGTATGTACCAAGTACTCTCCCAGCTGGAAATCAAATACAAGTGTTACCGCCCCATCACTCCCCCCATTCACGGTTCCCCTACTCGCCCCCTGCCTCGAGCCGAGCAAGCGAGCAGGTGCTCTGACCACGTGACTTCCCGACAGGCGACATTCAAACACGGACGACCGGACCAGTTCGGTGACAGCAAAGAATCGCAGAAACATAACCACGAGTTTGTTATAAGGGGCGGCGAGACCAGGAGAGGGGGAGGGGGTAAAAACAGGGAGTCTAGGGAACGGAAGACTCCAAAAGGAGTCCAGTGGCAAAATGCCCGTGGAGGAAGTTCCCAGAAGCTGGATACATAAGCCGAAGAGTTGACTGACGAAATAAGTGACAAAAAGTACGCAGAACACCCAGCGCGGCGCTGATCTTCCGTTTCTTTACCCCCCCCCCGCCCGGACACCAGCTTACACTGCCAGATCACGGATACGGAGCTAGTGCATCGCGCGGTGTGTCGTCGCTGGTACTCGCTGCGACTACCCACGGAAGGATGGCCAGACTGATCTAGCTCTAAGAAGTAATAAGTAAGTAAGCTGCTTAGCGGTGTGTCACATCGGTACTCCACGCTCTCTTCTTTATAAGAGTATTCGATGCCTAAACTATATTACGCAATGAGCGTAGGTCAAGACACGTGTGTAGCAGTAGGCCTACACGTCTGGCGCTACTATTGTTGTCATGCCAGTCTATATAAGTCCGTTTAAACCCCGTAAAATTAACTACACACTATACCAGCACACAAGGTAATGAATAGGGTTAGGGGCTGGGGTAAGTGTTGCAGTCATAGTTTAGCGTTTAATCAGTATAGTTTCGTCGTAAAGACAGACTGCTGGCGGCCCCTCGGAATTGCGGGTCCGAATCTCGACGCCCCTGCGCCTTATATCATAATGCAAACGCCACATCATGTAGATCTCTCTATAATTCTCCAAATATGCCTTTCCTCCACACAAGGTCCACTTTGCCCGAGCCTGAGTGCGAGACAAAACAGCAATTGCATGCAAACGTAAACTAAAGGCGCGTTCAGTGGGCTGAACTGAACTGACATGGTTTAGTTTTTGACGAACTGGCCAACGGGCAAGCAGTAATGCATTACAGTAGGCACCGTGTATAACTATACGTCAATGTCAAAATTGTAAATTTATATAGCGCATTGTCGTCAAAACCTCTAATGCGCTGAACGCATGAGTACTGTGAAAACAAAAACGTTTTAGCGACTGTCTGAAAATGTTTCCAGAACATTCGGTAGCCTACATGACTACGATGTCGTACGCGTCAACTAATGACCAATGGGCTCACTCTGCTTGATCATTGGTTAATTGGTCAGTCTGAATCCAGGCAACTTTTCGAGAATTCGGCCCAATGGCTACAGACAGCAACAAATGGCGACTAATTTTGGTAAGAGACATCGGACATCTACCATTATTGATTACTGACAAGTTCAGGCAGTCTAAATATTGCAATCATCTTTAGGGACATAACCAATAATATCATAAACAACCCGCTAGCCCACCCCCC
>Ga0209671_1006051_pt1 | contig 12346 bp, 5 predicted proteins | sample WorMetHERISLAND2_2_FD_187401 | JGI IMG/M metagenome (GOLD analysis project Ga0209671, IMG submission 187401) | Marine gutless worms symbiont microbial communities from Max Planck institute for Marine Microbiology, Germany - Olavius geniculatus... | ecosystem: Host-associated > Annelida >...
ATCAGTTGAATGTATGCTGGAATAATGTGTATAGAAAAATTTTTAGAATGCATCAGTGGGAGTCAGTTAAGGAGATCCAGTGGTTTTGTGATAGATTGGATTTTTAACATATTGTCGATAAACGTAAATTAAAATTTTTCAGTTGTGTGGCTAAATCTAGAAATTCTGTTTTACAGGTATGCTATGCATTGTGTAGACACTCTCAAGAATACATTAGCCTATGTCTTAAATATGGTGTTGATGTTCGTTCTTGTTCCGTAAGTGCTATTTGTTCTGCAGTTGTGAGTAATTTTGATTCAGTTGTCAAGGTGCCTAGTGCTTGCTAATGTGTCTGTTTATTTTTCTCTTCTCTTTTTGTTAAGTTTGTCATATTGTCTGTAAGTCTCTCTGTCTGTCTGTTTGTCTGTCTCACTGTCTGTTTCTGTCTGTCTCTGTATGTCTGGCATGTAGTGTTGCTTTGATTGGCGAATAAACATAAACATTATGTGTTGTAGCCACTTAGCTTGATTAACAGCATAAAATACACGGGCAAAACTAAGAAAAAAGTACATGCAGTTGGGCCTAATAAGCAAAATGTACAAACAATACGGTAAAAACGATTTCGCGTAATAACAAACTGTTCGTGTTTGGGAGAATTCGTACAGACGAGTGTGGCGCAGATACTCGTACATGTTGTAGTCGGAAAAATCACGCTGTTTCGTGTTTCGGTGATATTAACTATTAAGTGTGCAAAAAAAACTGTCGGCGCATGTGAGCTGTTAAAAAATGCTTTATTAGTTGTCGCTACGATCGTTTAGCGTTAACGGTCCAAGTAAAATCTAGAAACTAGATGTAATAAACGTTTTTTATGTTATTTTTATTTCTGTTACGTTTTTTACGTTTTTATACGTTTTTTTAATTTTTAAGGTTTTTTTTATTTTTAAAAAAGTTTATTAAAAATTTAACCAAAAACTTTAAAAAACACTTTTAAAACCACAGAAACTAATTAATAGACCATAGTGGTGGTAGTTTGCTTAGTTAGTCCAGTTATGCTTAGTTTTATATAAGTTATGACCACACAGCTAAACTAAAATGTATCAGTTCTATACTATTAGACATTAGACAACAGGTAAAACAAATTATGGCTAACGTTTTTTATTCAACGTTTTGAAACGTATTTTTATTTTTGCAACGATTTTTCACGTTTTTAGCGCTTTTTGCTATCTTTTCTGCAACGCTTTTACATCTGTGGCTGACGTCAATCACCCGCGGACTGTGATGGTAGCCTGTGGCGTCAGCGGCCTCGTCATCACGGCCGAGGTAGAGCAGCTTGAGCATGTAGTAGACACCCTGATGGACGGAGTCACATTGCAGATCGAACACGTCCACGGAGAGCGCCAGACTGCCGGTCAGGGCCCGGTGACTAGTCGGCAGACTCAGCGTTACGGCGGACGACGGCCAAGTCACGTTGACCGGTGATGTGCTAGCAACCACGACCTGCCTGCCCGCATCATCAGCAACCAAGCGGAGCACGAACTGACCGGCAAAGTCAACGGCACCGCATGCGACGCTGATATCGTTGTTAAAACCGACCGGTAGCTGATCAATTGTGAAGCGGCGGTCGTCCAGCAAGCTGACGAGTTCCAACGACACGCCGCTGACGTTGAGCGTGTCGGGGATGGAAACGCTGACGTCCAGATCTCCGCTGTATATCTCGTACTCGGCACGTGTTGTCAGTAGAACGTCATTGGCTCCGACTGTCACTGCACACACACTCACAATGTTGTTATTACTGTCCGCGGTACCGACGACAGTTTTGTTTTCAGCATCGTCGCTGAGTTTTTTAAAAGTTTCTCTGACACCACGACAACTCATGAACCGCTGCACTTAGCTTGATAAAATTTTGTACGAACACTTACTCGACAACCTCTAAAACCCTGATGATTTTTAAGGTCATACCCAATGATTAGTCACGTGGTTTTTTAAGTTTCTCGGTGCATGATACTGCAGCTACCTGTGAACAGTACTTAGGCCTGAGCAGATCTAGTGTAGCAATACAGCAGACAAGGCATAAAACGTATATTAACGTTAGAAATTACTGACAGAACAATAAGTAATCAAGACGTGAAATAGAAATAGAATACCCACAAGACACACGATCGGATACGTTCAGCGTTTTGCAGCCAGTTCTTGGTTAACTGTCAAGCTTCGACATTCATTAACAGTAGCACCTATTAAGGGTCTTTGGTCGAACTCAACTAGATTCAGTGCAATAATGAGCGTTTGGCCAGTGTCAAAAAAATTTACATTATAAATCTAAACCAGAAACAGGCGCAACAAAACGATATCTGACGTGTGAACGATGCGTTTGTATCTGGCCTCAATATCAGTTTCACAGCGGTCACGTTTTTGGTTCTGTAGGCGCCGGTAATTTGTCAGTGTATTGACAATAAAAATTATTATTCATAATAATATAGTCTGCTTTTGTTTAAAAACACTAAAACACCGAAAATGTGTGCGAAATATAAACACAATTCAACTTTAAATTATTAATGGTATAAATGTTTCGGAAAATAGTTTTTGCATATGTGTTTTTCTTACACTGGCTTTTTTAAAAATTGATATTTCACAAAGTAGTGTAGCAGCACAATTTAATCACGGCAAGATACATGTATATAATAATTAATTTATTGCAATTTTTTTTACCAAATGTGTCAGTGGAAAATTTTGAAACTGGCCGATATTTGGCGAAAATATAACCCAAAGTTAAATGATATGTTTTTTAAATATAGTCATTTAAATATTTGTGTACGGTTTATTTTAGTGTGTGCATGAAAGAAACCATGCGAGTGGCGTAAGCCTTAATCGTATCGCGTTTGCATGGTATCAACACGATGAATCCGTGGTGTCAATGGTTAGGCACGGTCGTCTCTAGCTGCCGTAGCTATGGCAACTAAGCGCTGGCGGTCGCTATGAATCAGACGGACATGCAGACAATGATGTGATGTCGAGGCGAGCCAGCACGCGCTGCTGCTGCTGCTACGGCTGACATTAGAGACGCTTGATCGATGTTCATCGTGGGACATGCTTCTCACAGCATCACATTCACTGGTGGGCCGTCACGTGCCTCGGTGCCTCAGTCGCGCGTCCAGCCTTCTAATGACAACTGACCAGACAGTGATACTGTCTCGTCCAGCATATGCCAGCTCGGCAGTGAAGAACACAGTAGGCCAACTACCAAAATTCATCTATTTCTTTTAGCATTATGACAATGCCTCCCACCGTATATGCACATTATTTCTGCATAATGTTCATTGCATTCGAAATGTCTTAATGTGGACTCGGGCATATTAACGAAAGAACAGTTGAGGCAGGCTTTCCAAGCCCTTTAGTTTATAAAATGTAACCTACGCGTACAGATCGCAGCCAATAAAAAAATTTAGCGAATTTGTTTCTGTTTTGCCACTTACAACTTAACGTGTATTTGATAGCAGCAGGTGTTTTTTCAAGTTTAACTCCTTCCGAGTGTCGTAAAATTGGTAGTATTAAATTAGAAAGCTTAAAATGCGCAAAATTCGGTTCGCTGGAAAGCTCTCGAAGCTCCCCAAACCCATAGTGAGGTAGAGGAGGAGGCACTTGTCACCCACTCGACGCCGGCCCGTGGCGTCACGTTCTCGGCACTGTTGGCGACATGCACGGAGCTGCTGCTATTGCACGAGTTGTCTTCATACATCAGCGGGAATGGAACTTGGATTCCTGGAAGACTTCTCTGCATTAAAAATGAAGTGTTCCGCGCAATTCCGTTGCATTAAATTGCTGGCACATTTTGAGTAAATTTCTGCCTTTGCATGTGAAGTAAAAGATAGTTTAAGACACTACCAGCAGCACAGAAGTATTTCTTATTTAAAACAGCGGATGCTGTAGTCGTCTTTGAGCGCGCGCTCCGTCGAACAGCGTTTTTCAACTAATATCACAGGCTGAACGGTAGTTCAAGCCATGTGTTAACGGCGACTTTTCTTTCCTATGGGAAAACCAAAAATTCGACCCCCCGCACAGAATCAAAACCCCTGAACCGATTGAGATAAAATTTGGCATGGTTGATTACGTCGGCGAGGGGACTCGTCATGCAAAATTTTATGCAAATCTCTCTCAGGGGGCTTCTCGGCAAATGAGTGAAATATACGCAAAAATTTATATAGGCTAGGCTATATGCCTTTTTTTCTTCAACACACCTACAGGTCAGACCTCTTAAGGGATTTTTACGCTTAATACGTCAAACGACGCGGTTCTGCACAAGGAAATGTCTTTTTGAGGTTAGAAAATTAAAATTTTATATTCAACGTATTAATTTGCAAAAATCCAAAAAATTACAATGGCGCCTATGTGGAAAATATTAAACAATTCTTTTAACAGTCATAACTTTGGCTGTGTATAAGATAGAGTCGTAATTTTTGGTTCTAGTCGGGTTTTTGGATGGCCAATCTAATAGTCTAAATGACACCGTTAAATTGGCCGACCCCGAAAACCATACCTAGAACCAAAAATTACGACGCGTATCGTCTGCTTTGTTTAATCACGCGATTAGGTAGTTAGAGTTTGCATTTTTCTGCATTAAATTGTACTGCTGTTTGAACCTATTGACTATACAGCGACGAACGAAATACGCGATCACAGGTTATGATGTGATCTTCAAGGATTTGTGGCACTTTGATATAACCTAAGAATCAGCGGCGTATTTGGCAAAGGGGGGGCATGGCGAGCGCCCCCCCCCTGAAGCTGAAACACTTTGCTTCTGAATGTTCAATGGAAACGCAAATTCGTCCATTTTTATGAAATTAGGAAGCGCAAAAGACCACCAAACATTGTTGAATTTTGCAATTCTTGCTGGAAAATGGCAAAAACGCACCTTTTCGTATAAAGTCGCCTGTAAAAAAAATTTTCATGGTCGGGCCAAGGGGGGCATTGCACCGTGCCCCCCTTAAATACGCCACTGCTAAGAATCCAAACACTGATAAGATACTTGCCTGTAAATAGTAGAGTTACCAGCTGTATTCTACAGGCGACAGATAACGTCTGAGTTTGCGTCATGTCAACGATGTCTTGCAATCAGTATCCCTGAACATTCACAGTAGCAGAACAACGTACAAACGATACGACGGCTCTCAAGCAATGAGCGTCTAAGCATCACTGCCTAGTCGACAGAGCCAGTGTGCTGCTGCTGCTGCTGCGCTTGTGACGTGCGCAGAGCAGCGTTATAAAGAGGGTCTTAGAGGCCTATAGTGCGGCTTCTCTGCAAAAGGATACTGCAACTTGTCATACTTTTACCAAAATTGGCACAAATGAAGGGCAGACCATGCTGACCAATTTAAGACTTGGGCACATTTTGGGGGTCGCTGCCTTCTGTCCAAATTTTAATAAAATAAAATAAAATTATAATAAAATTTAACACTGCCACTAACCAAGCAGTTTCATCAACAGTATGGGATCAGCGGTAATGCTATTGGTTAATAGATCGGTGATGTGTCTACAACATTCGTCCGTTCTAATTTGATGCAATCTGTAATTAGGCCTATTTGAACGCAATTTAATTTTTTTGACCTGTTTGGCTTTTATATTATACAGTGTTTCGCACAAACATTCGCAACATTGTTCACTAACAAGAAGTTAAACATGCACTTTTGATTTATACCGAAATCAACGACCATGGTTGACCTTAAATAACGGCCATTGTACGGTAATGCACAAAAACATGCAATGATATTGGAGGCTCAGAAATAAATGACTAGCAGCAGTTATTTTTATAAAGAGGAGAAAGAGCAGAGGAAGCAATTTATTTATTTTGTTTTTCTCTGTTAGTGCTGAAAGCGTCATTCACCATTATACCTAGCTGTCGACTTGTCGTATGGCTTTTCCGGCTGCATGGTCTGATCGTCTGGAACGCACTGCCAGATGAACTCAGAGATTCGGCATGTGATGCTGGCAGCTTCAAACAGTTTATAAAGCAACCTTGTTTAGCTTTTATTATTGCGACTATGGCATTAGAGGTTATTTTGAACGTTACGTTTGTAGAGGCGAGAATTTACGTTTTACTTGCGTACGAAAGTGTCGTTTCGTTAGTCAATGCCAACTTTAGTCGATAACCTACAACTGTGTCGACATCATCAGTCGCAGCGTGACAGTCAACTAAACACTGTCTATACCGTTACTCCCTTCAGTGTTCCGTGTGTTCTAACTGATCGACTGCGGTGTCTGTGTTTGTTGCGAGAGAAAGAGAGAGAACGTTTATTTGTCTCAGATACATTCACACAGTTACAATAAACAAAGGGAAAAAATCGTTGAAACAGGTAGTCAGAAAAGGCAATGCCCATCAAGTCTGACTAACTTAAAAACCTTAACTACAAAAAAAATTACAACTACGAAAAAAAATTTTAAAAAACCAATCAATTACATAGACATACATCATAAACATGCGTAGTCATACACTGTAACATGCAAGACTAGAAAACTATTATTGCACTGTAAGCAGATCTTGTATCCACCCAAATCATGGCAAAAAAATGCTAAATCTCAAGGCAAGCCAGTTAGGTGCTATATAATTTTGTTACATGTCATTATGGAAAAGAAAACGTTGTAGTTCTTTCTTAAACACAGTTATTAACACAATATTCTTCAAACACTGAGGTAGTTATTCCATAACTGGCGAGACACCCGATGCAGGTAAGCAAAATACTCGATGGTCGTCTAACTAGCTAAGGAACACCTTTCTGATATTGAACAAAACTTATTCTTGACTTTGACAAATTGCCGCTTTAACAACCGCTGAAAATTGTGTACAAAACTATTATTTTGTTTTGAAGTCAGGCCTATTGATGTCTTTGTAGAGGGGTCATTTTATCTGCAGACTATAGTTTGACAAACGTTCTGAGTATTGCGCTGCAGTCGTTTAGAGATGCGAGTAGGTTGGCAGAGGTAAATGGGCCTAAGGCATGCACGAAACCTTCCTGTTCGGCATGAAAAATGCTATTACAAAAAGGTGCTTGTAAATAATACTGACAATAAGCTCAGCAGTTTGCACGGGACAATGGTTATTTTTATTTTTTATTTGAAGATAAATACATAGTTACTACAGACCGTTAGTAGGAAGCAATATCAGTCATAAGCGACATAAAGTAAAATAACTTGGAGAGTTATTCTAATTGTTTTAAATTTAATATTTATCAAATTATTTGCCGTTAATGGCTACAGGTATGCATAGCTAGTGATCGCTAGAAATGAATATGATCTGCGCTGAATGCTGTCGTTGATGTATTGCTGTAATTGACCGCCTGAGTCACAGATGCACGTTCAATTAACTGTGCTAATTAGTTAACATCAGCGAGTAAAATAGTAAAGGAAAATGCATGTATATAATAGGCTACCAGAATAAAATGACGTTTCATCCAAACTTGTTATTAAGGTGTTTTGTAACAATTGAAGCGAAATGGTGTTACGGACAATCAAGATTGTAATATGTTGCCGGCGGAGCTGAACGGTGCGTCAAAAAAAGCAGTAACCATGACATTACTTTTGTTCACTTTCGCCAAATATCGGCTTAGATACAAAGTTTTTATCATGGCTCATTTTGTAGGAAATTTACCAAAAAGATTACCTATTCAAAAATCGCATCCGACTATGTTGCAGTGTTCTGTTAGGGCGTTCGCACGTGCGCGAAATAAAATAAAACATCGGAAATAACGAAACATCTTTTGTTAAGGCGTGTTCAAAACAACAGAAATGAAATAAAATGAAATTAACTTAGCTGAAATTTATTGCTCAGTTTATTTTATTTTAATTCATCTTAATTCAGTTCAGTTCATTTCAACTTTGTTGCTGTGAACACACCTTTAGAGTGTATGAGAACCCTGCAGTCAAATATCTGCTAGTTTGTAGCTCTGTGATAAACAGCAAGCGTACTCGACGGATATTGTGCAAGAGTTTGTAGTACATGAAATGTAATTGTAGACACGTCGTCTTGTGTGTGCGGTTCGCAGGTATGCAGATATTAAGAAAGAAAAGTCTGCTGCTGCTGAGACTGAATTTAGTCGCTATCCTTGCGCTGCCGCATGTTCTGTTCGTCGCCTACTATTACACATTAAGCGGCTACAACACTTACTTCGCACTATTTAAGTTCGCTGATGACGCCAATGTGACAACGTCAACGTCACAGCAGCAGCAGCAGCAGCAGCATTACAGCAGCTTCATAGAGGCGCTGGCGGTGCGAGCGGACTCTGACGGCTACATACTATTAGCAATGATCGACGAAACATTCACGGACATGGCACTTAACTTCTACGAGGCCAGTCTACACGCACACTCAGTCAACAACTTCCTGTTCGTCGGAGTCGGTCGCAACGCTTGCCAGATACTGCAGAACAACGTCCAGTCGATAGCGTGCTTCTACTACGCTGAAGACCCGAGCGCGGGGCGTGCCAGTTCCTACGGACAGCGGGATTTTAATCGTAAGATGAACATTCGAACGGACATGATACTTGAAGCGCTGGCGGCAAACTTCACCGTCATACACAGCGACACCGACGTCGCTTTTTTCAACAACCCGCTCACGGAAATTAAGGTAATTGTTTAGTGTGTCGTATTTTATAATTACACTGCTGTGTAAAATCGTATAAGCATTCTGATTTTTAGTATATACGTCGTTATTGCTATACTTGATTAATGAGATATTCGCCGTTTTTGTTTCTTTGTGATACCACGTACGTGACGAAGAAATTAGCTGAAAATTTGGAGACAATGTGTTAATACGTTAAAAAATAAAAGGTAAAGGATGTGATTTGTATAGCGCATCGTCGCAAACACAGGCTGGCGCACCGGCCGGTGTACCGGCCAGGCAGCCCAGTCAGCTGTACAAAGGTCCCCACTTTTCGTAACCCATATAATGGGTTACTACTCATTTAACCGACCCCGGAGAGATGGCAGGTTGAGTTGGCCTTGTTGGTTGACTGATAGCGGACGCCGTATCCACAAAGTGGTCAAGTAGCCATGCATCATTGTAGCGCAGGATAGGGAAAGTCCGCCGGCCAGGACCTACGTTCTAACCACTATGATACGCCACCAACTAATTGTTAGTAAGATAACGTTAGTAAGATAACGTGCTAGTATAGTTTTGTGAGTCAATTTGTAAAAGACGAAGTGACGCCACTGTAAATCGAGATACCGTTAACGTCTAGCAGAGACTGGCATCCTCTTTTCACTGACGATCTGCCGAAAACCGAGTTTTGATGCATTGTACCTTAAAACACGTCTTATGCATAACAATGTAGTATTTTGTGAAGTTTTAAAAACTGGCGAATGCCATTACAAAAGTTGAACAGAAGCTGCCGTAGGCTTATACGCGCCGTACCAGACAGTCGTCGGCGTCGTCGTCGCCGTCAGCGCTTAGCCGGTAGAGACCGTAGCGTCGTCCCGATCTAACTACGATTGACGGCACGCTTCCAGAAGTCGGCGAGCGGGAGGTTGTTGTCCCGCCGAATCTGGTCAGCCCATCTGTTGCGAGGACGGCGTGGGGGACGGTTTTGTTGGCTACTAGGTGGACTACCGAGCGATAGTTTGACGTGACGGATGTGAGCTGAAACGTCCTTTTGCAGCTTGGCAACGTGTCCGAAGAGAAAGTTGCGGCGACGGCTGATGGACTCGGAAATAGAAGGCAGACCGGTAAACTCAGCATGTCTTCGTTTCGAATAAATTGGTGCCAGTTAATTTGCAGCAGCTGCCTCTGCCAATTGTATTATATCGTACGCCTTTGTCAGTGTCCGCTTAATTCTATCGTTCACATTAAAACGTTGTACTCGATTCACTTGGGTCTTTATCGCGAAAACACTTTGCTTTATAAAGTTTTGGAATCGGAATCGCGAGGAGTTTAGACAGTACCAGACAGTACCGGCAGAGATAAAGCTCTTCACCGAGATAAATAACTAAAATGCGATAAGAACAACTACGCCAAAAAGTGCCATCACGAAGACGATTATTGGTGACTTTTGATGTTGCAGGCTGCGGTGCAGAGTGCAGACATAGCAGCGCTGTGGGACGTCGGCGCGTTGAACGCGGGGTTTCTAGTCGTGAGGCCGAGCGCGGCAAGTCAACAACTCTACGAGACCATTCGTCGGCTGACTACACGCAGGAAGCGACTTGACGACCAGCGAGCCCTGAACCGAGCCACCAGACTGTTGAAGACACAGCACTCGGATCACGGCAAACTTCGTGTGAACGTTCTAAACAGAAATCGATTCCTCAGTGGACTCGACTACTTCGAAAAGGCAGGACGCCTGTTTCCGAAACCGCCTGATGATGACAAGTCCAATGAAAATGCGCTGGTTGTACATAACAACTGGATAGTCGGCAAGCAGGCTAAGATCTACCGCTTCCGTGAGCATCTTATGTGGCAGTATGACGGTGGCAGTGAGCAGTATTATAGCAGTCAAACTCGCAAGTGTCTAACTTATGCTAACCCAACACCCTCGCCAAACGCTACACGCCGTGCGACGATTGAACGGGAATTGATGTATCTAAGAACGGCTTTGATCATTGGTCATTTTCTCAACAGAGTTGTTATTCTGCCCAGATTTCACTGTGGCGCCACAGCGGTGTTCGCACGTCTCCGTCAGTGTCCGCTGAATTCAATCATTCACATTAAAACGTTCGACTCGATTCTGTCGGGTCTTTATCGCGAAAACAGTTTTCTTCAGCATCCTAAAGTACCCGATTCTGTGAAACAAGGCGTGACAGACGGTCTGTTCACTGTTAGTCAAAGTACGTCTAGTTTACCTGTAACAGGTAGTAACATAATGCGTTTATTTGGCGAACTTGATGCTAAAGTTTTAAACCTGACCAATCTACACCGAGTTAAAGTTTACTTAAACGACGAATCGTTTGATATAGTATTTATCAAAACATTGGAGTTAGCATTTCGACGTTCTCGCTACCGTCAACTTCACTGACAGAATTTTGATAACTTAATAATAATAATTTATCAGTTAGTTAATAAAGCTCCGTTAATGATATTTGTGTTTTGTTGCATTTTGTATTGTTACATTTTGTCTATGTTGATTGTTAACTCAAACGCCAAAAATTCTGTACACCAGTTACCGTCTGTCCTGAAAACCTCCGTCCCTGAAGTTTTTATCGGACCATAAAATATTGCTGAAGTCTACTGATTGCTTTAAAAGTTTTTCAACTAAAGTATTTTCTGTTTTAGTTTTCTTAAACTGTTGGGTACTGTTCAGCGTGCCGCATAATGTCACATAATGTCATAAAATAAATATATGAAATATATTGAAACCTAAATTTAATAAATATATTTAATATTTTAAAATATGAAAAAAATATCCAGACTGCAACCGAAAGCACGAAAGTACTTAATTTTTGTTAGGCTAAAACTTGTATTAAATACGAATTACGAATAGGCCCCTACACAACGTGTTTTGTCACGTAGGCATAATGTAACTTGTTGTGCTTTTCTCTTAAAGAGAACAAGGTTACGATAGAGGTATAGGCCTAACTGATTCTCAGAAATTAACTAGGCCTAAAAAACTTTTGACTTGAAACGTCCTGACGTGACATAATAACGTTAACAGTGTAGTGGAGCATTTTCAAACAGACATGGTTTTCTGATAATAAGCATGTTTCAACGTGGTCTACAGTATAATATTATGCGAGTGCAACAAGACATACAAGACACGGTAGACCAGTTGAAAAGTACTTATTTCATGTTCGTAATCGACGGCGTGTTTTGCCTCGACGCACGTGTAGGCCTGATATATAAAAGCGAAACGCTATCAGTCGTGAGGCAGAACACGCCGTCGTTCACGGTCATGACATAGGCCTAAGTACGTTTCAACACAGTTTCTGTGTATTTTGCCTTGTCACACTTGCATTATAGGTGTTGAAACGTGTTGAAACGTACATATTTAATGATCCACAGATAAACAGTACATGTAATTGCTTACGGAAAAAAAACTCAAATACTGCAACAAATAATTAAATAATTTTTAAAAGTTCTACTTTTAGGGTTGTCCGTTAGTTAGTTAATTAGTTTGTTTGATAAAATTTCGTAAAGGGGTTTTTTGGGCAAAAAAGTGGTTAGGGTTTGATGGCGATCGAAATTCTTACACAAATTCTGGATCAAGATACCATAAAGAAACAAAATGATAGTGACACTTAGCGCTGTGTGTTTCAGCGTGTTGCGAGCCGATGCTGATAATGTTTTATGGATAAAGAAATTAGAATGGCCCATGAACCAAACACCCAGATTTTGGTGGCAATCAAGTTAAGATAGGCATACGAATTCAGGGTTTCCGAGTCCAGATTTGGACGC
>Ga0209671_1006052_pt1 | contig 12345 bp, 10 predicted proteins | sample WorMetHERISLAND2_2_FD_187401 | JGI IMG/M metagenome (GOLD analysis project Ga0209671, IMG submission 187401) | Marine gutless worms symbiont microbial communities from Max Planck institute for Marine Microbiology, Germany - Olavius geniculatus... | ecosystem: Host-associated > Annelida >...
ATTGTTCGATCAAAACATCAACAATGCTCTGCACATTTCCTATGCAAACAACAAGAAAGCATCATTTGTTGCCACAGTTTACACATAATCAAAATCATAAAGGTTGACCGAATTCTGGTTTTGGCAGGAAATCAGTCAATAAATAAAGTTTTGGTTGTTTTGAATAGCCAAAAGTGACAAGTAGACACAATCTTAAATGAATCTTTCTGATTTTTAGTTTTTTTTTATCCTGGGTTTCAATTAATCACTCAGTAGAATTTGTTCAACAGTCAATCACTTAGGTGGGTGTAAAGTCAACAGTTGGTTGGTATTCTATACTGTCATCTGCTTCGATATTAAAAAAAATAAACTTATTATCCGTTATGGTTATAAATAAAACTAAAAAAATCTGGTTTCGGTCAGCCTTTACTCATCCCGGTCATGTTCATCATCACAGAAAGATTCAACATGGCCTAGATGACAAACATCATTACTAGAACCGCGTCAATAAAGCAACAAATAATACTCAACTTACCAACCCCGAAGGGTTGGAAAACTGAGTTGATGTCAAAGCCGGTCTGCAATCTCTCCACAGAACAGAAAGAAATGCAGCAGACCACTGCTTGAAAGAACATTTCGACTGAGTACCAATGTTCATCAAATGAACTAAACCACATCTCCATATTGGCACTTCAAACAATGCTGTCGGATTACAGCAAAATTCTTGTACCCACTCATCCCAAAACGTTCAAAGATCATCATCATCGTCATCAACATGGCTTAATAATCTTTAAATAAAGATTATATCGCAGACCACATCAGTGAAGTGTCAGACGAGTACGTTTAGCTACGACCGCTGGAACAAAGACAGTGGCATCCTGGCAGCAGAGGTAGGCTAAAGCAGCAATGGCCCCACAAAGTTTAGCCTGTTAGAAAAACTAGGTCCAAAATACAAGAGTTCTGACAAAAAATCACCCATTCGAGGAAAAAAATTAGAAAAAAATCAAATGTTTAGCAGTCATATCTCTCGTGACAAAAATTTGCAGCTGACTGTCAAAACAAGTGTAGCGTCCTGGCCCTGACACACAATTTCTGTGAACCAAGGACACCACTTGACAAAAAGCTCTCCTTCTGGCATTGCATGAAGACAGACAGTGGCAGTTGAGAGGTTGATTCGTTCCATACATTAGCATCGTCGATCACCGGATACGCCCATTTGATAACACCGGAAACATTCAAATACGATGGATACACTGCGGGTCACGTGACGTCCATACTGCCAGGTGGAGACCAGTCCTGATATGGATCCTTAATGGAGTCCCGGAGTGGGTCCTGATGCTGTGGTTCCGTGGTTCCAGCTGCCTGCTCCGAGACCGGACTGACCTACAGACACAGACAGATCCAGAAATGGGGATATTTTATTTAATTTAATGATATGTGCGCTTCAGTGTACTCTGTTCATTAAGTACATACTTACTGAACATTAAAGTTGGATAACAAGGCAGAAGCACTAACAGTTGCCCCGCATTAAGAATACACAGACAGACAAAACAACTGACACGAGTCAGTAACACTGCAGAAACACAGAAAAGTCTGCATCTTAAAGCGACTGACCAAAACTCTACCCAAAGAGCTAAAACTAAGCGTTTCAGGCAAAAAATTCCACACACTGTTAGTTTCAGTCACTGATGTACAGTGCGTCAAGCCAGACTCCCGTTACATTTTCCAATAACTCCAACGATCCAGATTCCATATCTGCAAATACTGATATAAAGAACCGTCACATAGTGGGAACTTAATAGCATTTGCTACTGTGTGAAAAATGTTAACAACAGAGTACCAGCTGATGTTGTCCTGTGGCACACACAGTTGAAACAACTGCACAGTATGACATCGATCATAAAAATTTAAATCAGTTGCAAAGCAGCGCGTCAAATGGAGAAGTTATTACAGGCTTTCTACAGGGTGGGCCAACAACCAGACCTGTTTGAGCGTTGATAACTCAGCGATGGTTAGTGGTAGAAAGACGTGTGATACGTCAAAAGTTTCAGAATGCTGTAAAGAATAAATGACATATTTGCATAGTGAAGCATTTAAATATTCTTTGCCTAATTTGTGTAAATCTTCATTACCTCTGAAATTAAGCATTTGCCTGCATTCCTGTGTGCACGAGTTCGATTAAACTCAAAAACTCACTGCCAAAAAGTCCAGATTTAAATTCTGTGAATTATTCAGTGTGGGGGCATTGCAACAGATAGCATGGTCACAAAATTTCAGTAAATGACCAGCTAAAACATGTGCTAATCGAATGCTGGGCTCAGCTGATCCTGAACACATTGACTCCAGCGATCGATCAGCTGCCTAAAAGGACTGATGACTGTTATGAATGCAAAAGCTGGGCAACTGCCTATGTCGAATTTCATCTAAACTCAACATATGTGTTAATGATTCTTGATATTTCACTGCATGCTGAATAAAAATCAACTTAAATCCATGCATTACTGCTACTTTAGCATGATTTTAGGAGTGAGGCAGATTTGTGTAAATCAGGCAAAGAATATTTAAATGCTGAGACACGCAAGTTGTACATTTTTCCTGTACACAATTTTGAAACTTTTGGCATATTATGCTCCTTTCCATCAATAAACATCGCTAAGTTATAAAAGCTCAAATATCCATGTTAAATCCATATGATACAGTCAAATTTGACAGAATTTCGAGGGTGATGAATATTTATACAAATTAGGCAAAGAATATTTAAATGCTTCACTGTGCAAGTTTGTCGTTTATTCTTTACAGCATTCTGAAACTTTTGACGTATCACACGTCTTTTTACCACTAACCATCGCTGAGTTATCAACATTCAAACAGGTCTGGTTTTTCGGCCAACCCTGTACATTTACAGCAACTTGAACTAACCTCTGGTATATCCTCTTCGCCGAAGACGAGACTCTGTTGATGAACCAAACGGTAGAGAGTCCGACGCACCATGTGACGTCGCACCGACCCACCGGAACCCTCCGCCGCTGGGATGGCCACATCCACGGGCAGACTGACTGGCGCCATCGACTCCTTCGTGGTGCATGAGTGAAGGCTGTCCTGGCTGCGACACGACGACACCTCGGGGGATACGGATATGGTCGTGGATGGGGAAGACGAGGTCACTGCACACAGACGGTGCTCGGAGAGGCAGGCGGTCGGACTGAGTGGCGGAAGTTGTATGAGGCTGGCCGGAAGAGGAGGGAGGGTTGCAACCATCGCAGGCTGAGTGTTGTGAGATCCAGCATCCATGATACCCAGCTGCTGAAACTGCTGCTGCATCACCTGTCGCATAGATAATCATTATCACAATCGAAATGATGCAATTAAGATAATAATGATAGCGATTAAAATAAAATAATCACCCTATTATGATAACTGCAAATGTTACTTACCACACTAATGAGACCATTAGTTGCGGAAACCGATAAGTCTTGAGAGTTTTATGAAAAACTAGAGCAGAAAGTAAGGAATGTTAGACGAAATAAACGTAAAAAAATTCCTATAGTGTTACAGACTCCAGACTGGCCAAGCTGATACATACCGACATGGTTTACCCATTTGTGGACGATCACCCATCAGAGCACTAACCAGGCCAGACGAACTTTGCTGATGCGACCGAGCAAAAACTTTACCAATTAAGCCAAACTGGTACAAATTGTACTAAGTAAAACAAGCCAACAGTAACCTGCTCGGGAGAGCATTGGGTGCGGTTGGTGGTAGGTAACATCCGGCAGAGACTGGTGAGCTCAGCGAGCGGTGACTTGCTAACAGATGGCGGCGGGGCATGCGCTCGACTGCATCGGCCCAAGTATGCTAGCCGTGGTCGCACCGAGCTCACTGCTGCACCGGACTGTCTCGGCCTCCTAAACAATCAATCAGTTCATCAATCTCTCGATAGTCAACACATCACAAATGTTAAGAAAAGCCAAAATCCTGAGTTGATGCTAAGGCGAAGGCCTAAACCAGAGTTATTCATCATCAGACATTCTCAGCTGTTAAGAAATCTGGCTATCAGCATTTAGTCTCACTTTTGCATGCGTCAATCAATTCGTCAACCAATCAGTCACCCAATCAAAAATTTCTTGCTTTCCAGTTTTTCTAACCCATAGCGCTGCTGCCTAAATATCGAAATTCACTGAAAAACTATGGAGCAGCTAAACGGATCTTTGAGAGCCACTCGGGTCAACTCAGCCTCCTAGCCTTTGAGAAAAGTCAAAATAAGTACCGATATCACCTTTCAGACTGAGTGGTTATGAATAATGACTTTGCTACAATACTACGGCTGCCAGTTTAGGTGGATCTAAGACTAAAGTCAACTGGCTTGGTCCGATGGTCAGCAGTTGCTTGGTGCTCATGCTACATTCGTCAAATGAACCGAGTGAACTCTTGCAGTGGCAGTGTCCCAATGAGAGCACCAGAAACACTTTCGTCCACTATTTATCTACTACGTTTACTAATGACAAGCAAAATAAGCCTATGGCCTTGTAGACATCGGCCGCAGACCTAAAACTGAAAGCAGCTGACCTGAATGGGCTTAGACGGCCGGAGAAACCTTCCTCAAACGAGTGCTGGTGTACCGGTCGACCGTGTCGAAGTTCCGTCCTGCGTGACGACCTCGCGGACTGTCTGGGGTCAAGTGCAGCTGGGGATGGGGTCACCACTGGTAACTGCAGTTCCTTCTGCATCTCTGGCACTCCACGTGTCTTCATGAGCTGCTGTAGCTTCAGGATGTCTGCGTGTGTCGCCAGGCCGTCCGACGCTCGACGACCACTGTGGAAAAACCCATCACCCGGGCTTCCCCCATCGGCTTCTGCTCCTGGCACCTGCAATAATCAAATTAACAGTGACTTACAAGACACCAACTAAACCAAAACCTACAATAAATGTAAAAACACAAATAAGTGATAAAACCCTCACTGAAAAGTAACGAGCTGATTAGTTAGATTCTGAGCTAATTCAATTCGAATTAACCAGCAGAAGAAACTTTTAATTTGCAACTTTTCCTAACAGCAGCTGCACTTTAATGGAATGTTGAACTGGTTTGCTGTTGACAGCATAGCACGAAGATGGCAAATGGTTAATAACATGGACACGTTGACTGTTGTTGTTTAATTATTGCATATTTCTCCAAACCTTGCTGTCCAACACGCCTGAATTTTTTAGCAAATAAAAAAGAAATTTAAAACTATAATACCATCTATGCACTGTGTTTCATTTTGCTTATTTCCAACTGAAGCTAATTATAATGCTAACTAATTGTAGAGCAACAAAGAGAATTCTAATTAATTAAAATTGTAGAAATCATAATTATAATAAATTAACATATACATCAAACTATATCCAATTCTAACTGAATAGGATAAATAAGTTAGAAAAAAATGTGAATTACTGTCTGACCTGCAGCACGTTTGACTGGCCAGGAACCGTCAGATAGCAGCGTCCAGTGATTGGCTGCAGTGGGTAATTCCCGGCAATCGGCATTCCTGCTGGCGTAGTTTCCCCTACACTCGCCGGACCATCTGCTGAAACGTCCTGATTGGCCGAGGCAGAGTCCGGTCCACCTGCTGACGACAGGGATTCTCCACTGGTAAAAACCCACGGTGTCCCTGATTGCACAACGCCAGCTACCAATGCAAGGGATTCCCCACTGGTGGTATAAACCCACGATGGCGTCGACTGTCCGATGATATTAGTGTTGGTCAGAATATCGGAGGAATCGATCGTCGAATCAAAACTCGTGGCTTCCGATGAACCTCGAGATGAAGAGAATGAGACGATCTTAGTGCAGGTCTACAAAGAACAGTGCAACAGTTCGTAGTTTCTCTAAACGTGCTTTTCCTTGTGTTACTCGACGTGTCATTTCTGACTTACTGTCTGTAGCTAGTTACATATGAAAATAAGCTGAAATGTGCTCTCTATGGTCATGCTTTTGTGCAGAAACATGCAACTTTCCAACAATTGTGATTTTTCACTGCTACAGTTGCTGTTACATGTACAAACATAATGTGTTCGAACCATGTAACAAATACATAAATAAACAAGATAATGTTCATATGAACACGGAGTCTGTCCAATGCATTTCGACTCGGAAAAGGTGAAAGGAAATGGGAAGGAAAAGAGGAAGGGGAAGAAAAAAAGGAAGAAAAAGGGAAATGGAAAAGGGAAGGGAAAGGAAAGGTGGAAGAAAGATAGCTTAAAAAATGTTGGACGCATGAACGCATGCACAGACGCTCAGGTGATTTTATACTCTGACCAATGCTATGCATTGCATTGGACAGACAAAAATAAATGATTTAATGCGGCTTGCCTAGCAAAAACATACATGTTCCAAATTTCTGAGTCTGCTTCATGACAACTCCAGACATGATTATTTTTAATAAGTTGCCAAATTTATCAAAATACAACCTTTGTAGTTCACTGTTTTTGTTGACGTTTAGGCAACCGCTGCTGCCTTCATCGAAACGACTGTCCACTGTGGCGGACAGTAAGTAATCATAGACGTGTGGAAGTTGGTAGGACCCCTCGTCTCGGTTCATCAACTTGTCTTGTTCTTTTCTAATGTGTATCGCTTCCCTGATCCACCGGTCCATTCTGTTGCTTTCTCTCTCGATCACCTTGGCATGGTCCCAGTCGATGACGTGGTTCAAAGAGATGGCGTGGACTGTGGCTGCCGACTTGTTTTGCTCTGTTGCTGCAAATTTACTGGTGCTTTGTGTGTAAGCCCTTACATCGCATTGTGCAATTTCCTATCGATGTTCCTGTAGCCGTACCCCAAACCTGTTTCTCCAACGAAGGCAGCAGCGGTTGCCGAAACATCAACAAAAACAATGAACTACAAAGGTTGTACTTTGATGAATCTGTCAACTTTCAACCTATGAGTCTATTCGAAGACATGAATATTTTAGTTTAACTATAATAATATTGATACAATGCTGCATGTGTCCTACCAACAGCAGTAAAACTGATAATGCATTACAGTGTCTATCTGACCTTTTGCGGAAACAGATAAGTCTCATAGCTTTACAAAAGCTGAAGCTGATATTAATCTAGATATTCAGTGCTAGAGAACTGAGTACCTCGATGAAATGGCCATACCCAATGGGGCTTAGGCGGGGTGCTCATCTGCCTGACATAAGGCGCTGAGACTGTAGGTGGATAGACCATTAAACACGAGATACACAACTGGTATCAAATTATACCAGTTGGTGAGAAAGGCACAATCTGTGGACAACTTGCCCAAAGTTGTTACCTGGCAGTGGACGAGCCGGGAGTTGAACTCGCAACCGAAACCACTTAGCTACCAACAAACCCAAATATATTTGGTGCTAAAAGTTACAGATAAATAAAGAAAGAAATAAAGAAAGGAATAAGTCACCCCAGTATTGGTGGCAGGTTGCATCTGCGATTGATTCGACATCTCGTAAATAATGCTGCCCGTCTCGCTGGCTTCCAGTTCGACGCCCTCGTCAATGGACATCTGAGCCAGGGATGGCCTCTGTGTGGGGTCTGCAGAGCCGGGGGAACCAGAGCCAGCGGTGTAAATCCTTTGTTGATGTGTGGCACGCAATGGAGTGATCAGTTCCACACCATCCGTCGTCCGGCTGAACGAACCTGAATAACAAATGCTTTATCATGACAGAGTGTTGTCTAACATTAATACAGGGTACCCACTCAAATGACTGAATCAAAAATGAGGTCTTTTTCAAGACTTTTTCAGCACCATAAAAACAAGAAAACCCCATCGATGCACTTAGCTAAACTGCAACATAGATATTACATTATAAACACCACAGACAGCAGGTAGGGTAAATAAACAAAAGTAAGTAATTTAGTTTATGTGAAACACATAAGCAATTCCAGTAATTGAGCACAAATGTTACTGGAAAAAAATTACGGATTCAGTATCTTGGTTTTTCAGGATAACAATAGCAAAAATCAGGACTTTTTCATGACTTTTTCAGCACCCATGTCCATCCAATTTCAGGACTTTTCAGGCCAGTGGGAACACTGTTAATCGGTTATATAAATTTTATCGATAAACAACCATTATTTATTGCACTGTTAACGTTCTGACAACCACTGCTGCCCTGTAAGAGATTGGTTGTATATCGGTAAATTTATATAACTTATTAAATTATGGTTTTTGTCACAGCACCAATTATTTACACTTCAAATCATCTCTACACTCAGTTTGTGCGATGGCATCAGTAACCAGGCTCCGGGATCATTTTGTCGGGTGCATCTTACGTTAAGCGCGTCGACTGTGTTGCCAGTGACGTTCCATGCAACGATTTCACTTAAGCAATCAACAGAAATGAAAACACAGTAATAGCAAAATGCTGCTGCTAACTTGAGTGCTACACTTACGTCGAAAACTTTAAGCATATAGCTTATAATGTGATGAATTCACACTTCATTAGCAGCCATTTCAAGCGATGTCTACTCAAAGACCAAGCATATCTGACAACTGATGGATGCCTGACAGCAAATAAGTAGGGCCAATGGTTTTCCATGGAAAATTTTGCCAAATTCCGCGGGCCAGTTTGCAGAACTCCACACAGTTCAACGCGATCATCGGTGTGTAAGTAAACTGAGCTTATCCTGTTCACAAATCTAAAGAGCCGGCTGGCATAGTGACATTGTGATGAGTTATGCTAACAAAGTACAAAGAAAATTACCTACATTTTTTTCGTTTTATAAGTGCAATTTCTTAAGTTACATTGCATTTGGTTACAATTGTGCCATATTGCGATAGCTATTAGTAGGGCCCACAGCTTTTTGGCAGTTTAGTTTGATTTTTTTTCGTGACAAAAAAATGTGATCAAGTTAAAAATTGTACTAATTTGGTTAATTTTCAACTTCTGTAAAATTCAGCGAAGATCTGCGGAGATATTAAAATTCTGTGGCCCGTGGAAAACTGTTGGTCCTACAAACAAGCGCATCTACACTTAAAGCCAATGGGTGGTTTCCACGTTTCCAAACGTTACAACAGCTTGCTCAGACACAGTGATGCTCATGGTACTAGGACATACTACTACTACTACTACTAAACTGGAAACATTTTTATTTCATTGATCTTATGGCGCGTGACTGTTTTGAACTTTCTGTGTTTTTGTCTTAGCGTTTTATTTTTTGGTTTTTATTTTTAGTGTTTCTACGTGTTTTCATCGTGTTGTAACGTGTTCTTGAAGTGCAGTTTGCACTTATACCATGCTAATCAGTTTGTAATGATGATGATGATGATGATACTACTACATCAACTAGACTATCAAGCCTTTTGCAAGTCTAAGACTGTCCACGATAGCCATCGTGGCATGCTGCGATCTTTATAGTTAGCAGCAGCTGGCAGCAGTGAGGACCTACGCCAAAAGTAAGTAAGTAAGTAAGTAAATTTAATTTATGAAGCACACAATGTCAGCGAGAACTCACTGAATCTGAGGCGCTGAGGTAATGGTACAATGTATAAAAATCTGATCCTGTGACCTTGACCATTGACCTTGAAATTCAATAGGGTTCTTGCGGATGACAAGGTACATGTTCGTGCAAAATTTCATCCAGCCAAGTTATCACAGTAACAGAGAAAAAACTAACAAACAAAAAACCTAGCAACGATGCTAATAACAATACTGTCATCACTACCAGACGGTAAGCAGTATCAGTATTAAGAGACCTGTATGCGTATCACTCAGTGATGGTCGGTGCCCTCCACTACCGATGGCGAATCTAACCACAGCCTGTTCAGCCACGGTGCTAGGACGTCTGTGATCCTCTGCTAGCCTGTGTTCAGACGCACGCGTTGAGAATAGCCGCAGGCGTTCCAACAGCAGGTGATAGATAGCTGTAAAGTTGTTGAATGCCTTCATCTTCAATGCCTGCAGGCAACCACACTGCTATTGTTATTAATAATCACAAGCTGAATGATGGTTCAAGTCCTCTAATAATAGAGACATCTCATTCTTACGGAAAATGCAAAAATGTGACCCTCATGGAATCGAAACCTCTGAACAGCAAAGTTGATTATGTCAATGAGGTGACGATCTGTGCCAAATTTCATGTAAATCTGTGCACAGAGGGAGAGCAAATGGGTGAAATATGAGCGACATTTTTATTTACTACAAAGCAGATTGGTGTGAAGCTGCTGAAAACCATCATTTTCAACGCCTGTGGGAAATACAGGCAATGAACAAATGAGATCATCATCATCATCAGCATCAGAAGGTTTTACACAGTCATCACGGTGACCAAATGAATTAACATTTCAAAAACTGCACTTATCTGTTATTTTCTGCACTATGCTTTCCACTAGTACTGAAAGAGAAAAACTGAAAAGTCTATATAATCTATGCATGTACAAAAACAAGAAGCAAAACAGACTTAATACGAATATAGTCACACTTGACAGTCACAAAAAAACCTTTCACAATGATGTACATAAACGAAGAGAGTGTTCACGTATTGAAGCATGGCCAGGCAACTGTATGGTTCCATAACCTGACTGGCTGAGACGTGCTGTCCAACTGACCGTGACAGTGACATGGATAGCAAATTATCTCTAAAACCACGAAAGTTAAAATAATGTATCATTAATACCCCATTTACAAAACTGAGCAAACGTCGAGCAGACGCCAAGCAAGCATCGAGCGTACATCGAACTGGCTTGTCCAGCTAACACATAGCCAGCTCGTCGAGCCAACTTGATCATGTAAACGGGGTATAAGTGGATCAGATATGAGTGACAAAATGAGAAAGTCATGACCAGCAGAGTCGTGGATTAAAAATGCTGCAAGAAAAAGGCAAAAGGTTCAACTGTACGACAGTCAGCTGCAAATTTCCGACAATTTTAACTTTGTCGCAAAATTTCCCCCAAAATTTTATGCCAGAAGTTTGGTATTGTTAGAAGAAAATTTTCCAACAGGCCAAAATTTAAGGGGTGGCAGTTCTTATACTTTCACATCTGGTGTGATTTTCAAAAACAGAATTTGGACATTCACCCTGGCTACCTTGAGTTCAACTATTGGAGAGACTGGTCTGCAGCCGCACAGTGAGTGAGGGTTTTACGTCCCCGCCCAACACAGTTTAGGTCATTTTGAGGATGGCCTTTCCAGGCAAAATGCACGTAGACATAATAATGAAACAAAAAGTTTAACCTTTACACAAAGTTTAACCTTTATGAGACACAAAACCTAAAAGCAGCCTGAAGTTAAAATTGTAAGAACTGCCAGTCCAAAGTGTGCATATGTAACTAACAATAATGGCAGTTCTAATAATCTTCCCTCTTATGCTCCAGACAGTCATCAATGTCAGAATGCTGTCTATTGAAAGACAAGGAGCCCCACAGAATTGATGTTCCTGGTTAAAATGGTAAACTAGAGACAACACTCGCCTCGATGGTCTTGTGCTTATCAATGTTGAGGCTGTGCATCACGGATAGTATCTGTTCACTGTATCCGTGGTGCTTTGTTGTAGTATCCGACTGCTTTACCCCGCCACCAGTAGACACATCAGAGATGAGTGGGTCTTGTCTAGCCTGCAAACTGGCCTCCTGCATCCAAGCATGCTGACCGATCTGTGTCAGTGTCAGACGCTTGCGGGGGTCCACCACTAGCATCTTACGTATCAGACTTTCACAGCCTGCCAAAATAAGACAACAGAATAAACTAGAGAGATGGTCAGAAACCGCAAACCTACAGGAAAATCTGTCAACGTTTTTCGTTGTGTTCGCCAGATGGCAGCAAATCAACAGAATCTAATCGCAACTAACTGAGCCAAGCCTAACCCTCTGTAAAAATTTCAGCCAAATCTGCTTATAAGTTGTTCTGTGAATCGATATAACAAACTTTTTGCCTGATCGGAGAATAATATAGAATCTGATAATACAAATGTTAATGGATACAAATGCTGATTCAGATCACCACCAAAATCTAAATATTTTTACGTTGAGCCAAGTCAAACCTTCCCTGAAAATTAAAGCCAAATCCACCTGTAACTTTTTGCATAACAAACCAAAACAAATCCAAATGCTGGGCATCACACAACTTTGCCATTGCCAATAACACAAATACTTCTTCCTTGCTGAACATGATTTATATTTGCGGCACTCTCTTCTTAATGTACTCTGTTACTGTTAAACGCTTCTATCTTCAGCTGCTTTTTTTTCAGATCAGTGTAAATGCCATATCCCAGTGTTTTTCAACCTTCTTGCTGCAGCGGAACCCTACATAAGTGTCAAAATCACTCACGGAATCCCATGGCATGCAATGATCTGTCAGTCCAATGGCGTAGGCAAAGTGGAATTTTCAGGGTGTCTGGGGACCGATGTCCTCA
>Ga0209671_1006054_pt1 | contig 12343 bp, 7 predicted proteins | sample WorMetHERISLAND2_2_FD_187401 | JGI IMG/M metagenome (GOLD analysis project Ga0209671, IMG submission 187401) | Marine gutless worms symbiont microbial communities from Max Planck institute for Marine Microbiology, Germany - Olavius geniculatus... | ecosystem: Host-associated > Annelida >...
CTAATGTCGAGACCGGAAACTTTTGGGATGGCCCTCGTATCAAGCACTGCATGCATGACGAGCTGTCCGGCAGTATCAACATCATTACCTTGAACGACCATGAATCCTTAAAATGGGAGGTTATTTATAGTGATTTTTATGTGATTTTCGGCGGCGGCGCACATTTATTGAATTGCGCCGAAATGGCTGGGGGTAGATCAAGACAACCTGTAGTGCGTTGTGTGAAATTTTCAGCATTAAACGTAGATTTTAGCAGTTTAAATTTCGGTTCCCTATTTTCAAGGAGTCATCTGCACAGGATGCATGGTTAAATTTGGGCACCCCTTTAAAATGCGCGATTTCTGCTGCTATCCCTCAGGGTGAAAAGAGTTGCGTATATATACAGATTTGCTGCATGCATGCACGCTACAGCGAGCTTTTCGGTGGTATCAACATTGATGACCTTGAACGACCTTGAAATCTAAAAAGCGGGTTTTTATTTATTTTTTTGCGATTTTACGCTGCGACACATATTTTAACAGCGAGTTGCACCGACAATAGGTCTACTGCATGAAGGTAGGCCTAAACCACGCATATCTCTATCCATTTCGTCGCAGTTCATTCTTGAAGTGTGCGCTGCAGCTGAAGATCGCAAAAGTCAATAAAAACCTCTTATTTTGGAAGTTCAGGGTCTTTCAAATTCATCGATGTTGATACGACTGAAAAGCTCGTCACTATAATGCTTGTTGTGATAGGCAGTATGTCCATGCCTATCTGCAACCGTTTTCACGAAAGACTAGCATACAGCGGGGGGGGCCGCTCTTTGATGCCCTCGTGCGCACTGCGCAGGTTTCCTTGAATCTAGAAAATCGAAACTTGGACCGTCGAAATCTACGTCCAGTGCTAAAAATTTCATACGCAGCTTGTCCATGTCTATCTCAGTTAATTTCGGCGCAATTAGCTCTTGAAATGTGTCTCGCAGTCCGAAAAAAATCCATTAAAACCCTGATTTTAGCGTTCAAGGTCATCCAAGGTCATTGAAATCAGTGGCAATCGATAGCCAGTGTACAACTTCCTGTGATTAATAGTAACCTAGACCCTATCTCGCACCGTTATTGAGATTCAGCGACATATTGGCTAAAAATCGCAAATTTTTCCCACCCCTCTTATTTAGCGCCCTCGTTCGGGGTAACCCTCTTCGAATTTATGGAAAAGCTTGATAGTTCCTGAAACTGAAACTAGAGTCTTCCAGGCAGCCGATAGGCTAATGAAGATTTGGTGATAGCTCGCACCGTTTTTGACTGATCCACCCGTGTGACAGACGAATAGACGAACAGACAGACGGACAGACAGACAGAATTGCGATGGCCAAGACGCGCTGAATACAGTAGCTGCTTTCGCGCGTAAAAAGTCAACGTTTATTTGCGTACAATAACTGTCGTAGGTGCATGCGTGGCGTCGGACTGTCTGTCGATACTGAAGATCGTGCATGACGTCACTGAGCGACTGATGCGAGGCATACTGCAGCATCAGCAGCAACTGCATCACTCGCCGCAGATACTCGGTCAACTAGTGAGCGTCACACGACGCATTGGCCGACGAGTCGACGACGTCGTCAACGCGCTATATCTACCGCTCGACCCGCGACTACTCGAGGCTCGGTCAGTCTCACGCAACTTCTTATCACACATAAGCGGCAGTGAATAACGCAAAAATTAGCAAGCTGGTGAGCAGCTTATATAATGGCTATATGGTTTTAGGACAACGAACATTTCAGTACGACCGTAGCAAGCATGCGTATAGGGCTATAGGCCTCACGCCCAACAATAGGCCTAATGCCAGTGCTCACAGCTCAGTCCGTTTTGCTTCTGAGATAGACCTACTAGGCCTAAGGAGTAGGCTTGATACATGATGAATAATTCTGACCTTTGTGGTATATAACTGATTAGCATTTATTGTTGTGGCTGAAGCTGTTCGGCGTTAGTTCTGTGCGTCAATCATCTTGTGCTGCTGACTAAAAAAGACCGGCACAGTAAACAACTTTCTCGATTGGGTTGACCAATCGCTAGCCGACGTCGAAGACCATCTGCAGGTAGGGCCTATAACAAAGTGATCGCCGCACCTGACCTATACTTGGCCACAGTGCATCATCGGCACAATTGAACATGAACAGTTATTAGTCTGCTATAGCCTTTTCCTCTAGTAGGCTATGTTTTTGCTTGCAAAGCACATGACGAGGGTGAAGTTAGTAATCTGTCAGTAGTGTGCGTATCTTCACCAAGGATCTGCCTCAAATAGTAACTTACATCTATAAAAATGCCATTCTTACCTTGCACAGTAGGTTTATAGTTTTACACCCCAATATCTGCTAATGATAATTGGTAAAAAATCAGGGACAATAAAGCAGTATCGACCGTCAACAGAAGAATACTGATCCTTTCCGAAAGCTAATCGATTTTTTGCTGAAAATGCATGTGTCATTAAAATGCGACCATAACTCTAACTTTTTGCACAGAGAATAGGCCATAGTCCCTTAGTGCACGGTGCAGGTAGAAAGGGTTATGCTACGGACCGATTACATTCAGTGTGTCCGTGTGACTTCCTGGCTAATAAAACGTGTGGTGTGATTGTGCAGTCGCTGCGGTTGGCGAGCACCGCGTATGAGTATACAGAACAAAGTAGCAGCAGCAGTTGCAACGGTATATCTGCTGGACTGGCTAACGTGAACAACAACGCCGTCTACCTCGTCTGATGACACATATTCAAGCACAAATGTAATAAACGTTAAACAACTTTATGGGAAAAAAATGTTAAAACGCCTTCATTTTGAAAATCAACACGTTTGTAAACCGTGAACAAACAACGTAACCCATTTTTGTACCTAAATCCATCGTTTCAGAATAGTGCTTTGTCTTATTTACAAAATTTAGGCATTATAAGTTAGTCAATAAATTAAATATAAAAATCGGTCATTAAGTTTCAATTTTTGTTTGTTTTAAATTACTGCCGTTTTTACAATAAAACTTCAACATGTATTAGAAAAAATAAAACAGAAAAACGCACGTCACTAATGTCGACCTCCATCATCATTTCTTTTTGCAGTTTTTGCTTGTTCTTTAACAGGTTGTTTCTTTTTTTCAGTAGTATAAGCATTTCTTTTGCTGCTTTTATAATCACAATTAGTTTGCAGCAGCTTGTTAAGTTGTTTCTCAGTTCTTATTGACAAACTGACGGCTCTCACAACGTGCTTAGCCGTACCGGCAGCAACAAAGAGCACTTGAAACCAGCAGAACAGGACAACTATTACACAATCGTGTCAACTGTTTTTGAAGTTAAGTTCTATTCATCATCCCTAATCTTATGCTTTGACTACGTGCTGTAAAATGTGCAATGATACGCTGTTATCCACCAGACTCTGTGCTTTATTTTTCTTATGAACAATATACATGTTAAGCATTGCAATTAATGTGCAACTGGAATAAGTGATTGCTTTTCTTTCAAACATGATAAAATCATTTAGGCCTATCACGACATCCGTAATGTCAAGTATTGTAACTAAAGCTGTCAAGGCGTTAATTTTTTAATGCATTAACGCAGTGCGTTAATTTTTTAATGCATTAATTAACGCGTAAATTAACGCACCCAGTCCCGTCGAGAGTAACTTACTTGATTTCATTCGATTGCATATAACCGCACTTTAAGACCGTTCGTCCGTTCGTCTGACTGTGACATTGTAGTCACAGAAGAGAAATAAACGGAGTTTTTAACTGTTCCAACTTCGCGTCACTTCGATTCGGCGCATGTTTTCATCCAATGCAACGCAGGCTTTGATGCAACGCAGGCAACGGGCGCAACGCTAGAATAGGCACCGCTTCTGTCCTTGCGTTTCGGCCGTTGCGTCCCTTGCGTCAGCTGCGTTTGTTGCGTACTTTCTTGCGTGCGCCGCGTTAGATAGGAGCAAGATCTGAGTCTCGGGGCGGTGAAGAAAACCGATCGGTAAAAAGCAACGGCAAAAAAATCGAAACAACTAACGCGTGTACAGTCGCAGTTTGGGAATTATCGTCTCAGTTTCTGTTTCGTTAACAAGCAAATGGCTGCGATCTGTCTGTCCGAAAGTATCACCTCACGTAGACACTCAAACAGTTGCTAACTAATGACAAAAGGGCTCCTTTTGTAGCGCGCATTAATAAGCCGCGACGATTGCAGTAGCAAACGGCGATTGACACGCTCCACGTCGTCAATGGACAACTGTTGAAAACGCAGCAAGGATGTGTTGTGTAATACCGCAGTTTAATGGAATATCCGAACTTTTGCTGCACAGAATTTAGTAACTAAATGAAGTAAATTTGCGCATGTGCGTTAATTTTTTTAACGCGCGTTAATTTATTAACGCATTAACGCGTTAATTAACGCGTCAACTGTGACAGCTCTAATTGTAACTATTATTATATCGATATGTCACACAAATGAAACTAACGCAGATCAAAGTATTTACAATAGATGCAATTCATAGAGACAGAATGTAAGACAACAAAATAATTAATCACTTTGTGCCAGTTCAAAGGTTGTGGCATTACATGTATGTGCAGCATTAAAAAACACTGACAGCAGCAGCAGCAGCAGCAGCAAAAGGTAAAAAAAAACAAATGTAGAAGTACATCTTTTGCAGCTACAGCTGTTTTCAACCGTGGCTGTGGCTCGGCTTGAAATTCCACGGCCCATGGAAAACTGCGGGTCTTAGTAACGATGTAATAACTACAACTTTCGATATTGCCATAAGGTTTTTTTTGTGACCTCAGAAATTCCAGAAACCCACAGAATGTAAAAAACAAGACTATCAGCAACCAGACGTTCTGAAATAAAATGCATCAGAAATACGATTACAAGGCAGAACAGTGAAAGCTATGTGGTGGAACTGGCTGGTCCGGCGTTATCAAATACTCGCACAGCATCATCAAGCTCCAAGAGAGCTTCACGCATACTAGCGGCAGCCTGCAGGCCAGCGTCCTCTAGCAGAGTAAATGTGTGTGGGACAAACTCAAGTCGAGCTGCAGTGGTTTCAAGTCCGCTGTCATCCAAAGCTTTCTTCACTACATGCAACTCCTTCTGATCACAGATGAACTGCAACCAAACAACCACAAATTACTCAACTTTCTGTTTACAGTTTTAAGATATTTTACGCAGGACAGCAGGAACTGCTATAACGTGTTTTAGCCATCACAATTCTGTCTGTCTGTCAATCTGTCTGTCACACGGGTGGATCAGTCAAAAACGGTGCAAGCTAGGACCACAAGATCTTCACCTCCGGCTGCCTCGAAGACTCTTAGTTTCAGAATCCATAATGCTTTTCCAGAAATTCGAAAGGGGTCACCCCAAGCAAGGGCAGTAAATGAGAGGGGGTAAAGAAAATTTGCAATTTTTAGCCAATAAGTCACTGTATCTCAGAAACGGTGTGAGGTTTGGCCTAGGTTACTATTAATCACTAATAGAAAGTCGGACACTGGCATTCGATCGGCACTAAAATCAGTGACCATAGATGACCTTGAATGCCAAAATAAGGGTTTTTATGGATCTTTTGGCAAATTTGGGCTGCAACACACATTTCAAGAGCGAATTGCACGGAAATCACTACAGATAGACCAGTACAATCTGCGTATGAAATTTATGACATTGACCGTACAGTCGTACACTGTGTCCGGTAAAAAAGTAAACCCTTAGACATTGTACAATAGAAATGTCAAATCTGAACGAATCTGAATAAAATTTTGTACACTTAATCCACAATAAATTGCTGAGTTGATCACCAAATTTCGTTGAAAAATGTCCCTTCCTAGCGAAGTTATTAATTGTTGAATATTGATAACATAATATCTCCGTTACCAATATGGCGTTACATAAGTAAACCACTCTGCACATTTACGTAACTCCAACAAACAATGTCTGACTTTGGCAAAATTATTCATCAACATGCATTGTCTATTACAAATCAAAGTGAAAAATTTCAGTTAAATCTGCCAACGCAAATGATAGTTACAGCGGTTTTTGACTGTTGCCCTGCTTCCTGTCGATGGTGCCATCTGTGTCAATCTTTCACAACAGTTTGTTTATTGTTTAATCCCGGCATGTAGTGTCCATGGCTTGCAGGGAAATACCACAATAAACTTTTTTAGAACAATACCCTTTTTTTGTCAACAGTTCAACTAAAACAAGACTGTCTGCAGAAAATACCATTTTGTTATTGTTTACGTTGATTGTGTAAACACACATCACTTCCGAGTTCCGATCGAGCGACCACAGGAAGTAACACCATACTGATAACAGAGAAATTTTGCTATCGATATTCAACAATTAACAACTCCGCTAAAAATGACATTTTTCAACGAAATTTGTTAGTCGTTTCAGCAATTTATTGTGTATTAAGTGTTCAAAATTTTACTCAGATTTGTTCAGATTTGACATTTCTATTGTACAATGTCTAGGGCAGTGATTTTCAACCGGGGTTCTGCGGAACCCAAGGATTCCGCGAGCATTTGCCAAAGGTTCTGCAGCTGGCCAGTAAAAAATAACTTAGCGAGCGAAGTCACAACAGACAATGTCATAGAAAATCAGCACCGAATGAAACTGCGCTTCTGCGCATCTATTTTTGCATAGATCTATTGTGTTGAATCATTTTGGTTGTTAGTAATTTTGGCATATTTGCATTGTAGGCCTATATTATAACGTAGGCCCCCTATGCACGGCATTATTTAACTCCAAGGATTAGTGCATTATCGGAAATGAAGAAAAAGAAAAGAAGAACGTATTGATTAGGGGTATGGTTACGAAATCGTTCGACCATTTACTTAGTTAATCCAATTCTTTGAACACTGTGCTAAGGAAAAATAAAAGATGCGTTATATGTCCGAGGGCGTCCACGTGCTAAATTTTCTGGATTGGTGGCGGGGTTAAGCGGCCGTCGATGACCGCCTCGTCTGTTGTGTTTGGTTAAATACAGTAACTTATTGCTGCCTACTAATGGTTAAATGATATAGCTGTTCATGGGAAACCCATCTCAGAGCTACATATATTATAATTGGTCATCTTTGCCTGCTTTGTCATCCGCATGGGGGCTCTGCCCTGCTAGAAAAATGAGTCTGTAGCCTCCACTTAGCATACGTCGCTGGACGCATGGATCAATGCATGGGGTTCCATGAGTGACCTTCACGCTTGTTTAGGGTTCCGCTGCAGCAAAAAGGTTGAAAAAACTGGTCTAGAGGTTTACTTTTTTACCGGACACAATGTAGTTTTCACTAGTTTAAATTTCGGTTTCTTGCATTCGAGGAATCCTCTATAGGGAGCATCAAACTTAGGTACCCTTTTCAAAATGCGACCACTCGAACAACACAAGCCACGCGAGACCAGTGATGCCATCTAGCGTATGTGAATAATTGAATAAAAATCACTGCGTCCAAATTGCTGGAATCTGTGAGCTTAGATTTTGTTTGCAGCGGGCCTTCAAACGTGCACCACTGTCACATGCTCCCCTTTGCATTAGACGGGCTTTCTTGTTTAATACAGACATAAGTATCCAGACATCAGACTGATGAAAATAGATAGATTTCTATAGTATTTTGTACATTAATATCCTGCTGCTGAAATCCAGCTAAATGAGGATACGTCTGAACTAAATTAGTCAGTCAGGAAGTGTTACATAAATATTTTATCTTATCTTATACTCAAGTTCATACATCAGCAGAATGAAGGTTCACATGATACACTGGTTCGATCACTATGAGTCAGGTCCTGCAGACAAAATTTAGCACAATGGTAATGGAAATCCAGCTTGTGAAGTGTGCAGACAGTAAAATGGGCTGGAATGAACGTGACTGACCAGGTCAGGCCAAATACTAGTCGATTTAAACATAAAAACAATAGTAACAATAGCAGTAAATAGTGAATAAAAAAAACCTTTAGTGCAGGTGTATCATCATCATCAACGCCATCAAGAACTTCTTCAGCTCCTGCCTCAATTGCCTTCTCCAGAGCTTCATCCTTCGACAGTGATGTCTCACCGTCATTGTTCACGTACACAACTCCCTTGTAGTTAAAACTTGGCTTTGCTGTCCCAGACTCACCAATAGCACCTCTGCAAGGCAACACAACAACATTTACAGAGTGGGCCAAAAAACGTGCCACTACTTTTGTCCATATCTTGCCAATTATTGACCGATTTTCAAAATTCTTTCACTGACACACTCTGCAGACAACCTGCGATAATGTGATTATTATAGATCCCACCACACCGTAAATGCGCCTCTACACTACCTTGTGAAATATCAATGAAATAAATGAATGAATAAATGAATATGTCAATTTGCATAGTGCCCAATAAGAGATCCAGCCACGGCAAAGTCCCTCCGACCGATCGTGGTCCTTGTGCGCGGCACGACGAGTGCCCTGCTGTTAGCCGACTGCAGCTGCCACCTGCTGATGACAGACGAGACCGGGGTGCATACATCTGCCAACGGCGCTAGACCATGGAGGCACTTGAAGGTGATCATCGCTAGCTTGAAGGTGATTCTCTGGTGAACTGAAGGATAGTTCCATGGGGCTCCACCTTCTTAATGATATAGACTTGTGTCGCAGCCCGAAATCGTCAAAAAATACATAAAACTACCCTATTTTGGCGTTCAAGGTCATCCAAGGTAATTGAATTTGGTAGCAATCGAGAGCCAGAGTACGATTTCCTATTAGTGATTGACAGTAACCTAGGCCTTATCTTGCACCGTTACTGAGATACAGCGGGTTATTGGCAAAAAGTCACAAATTTTGCCCACCCCCTCTCATTTAGGGCCCTCGTTTGGCGTGACCCCCTTCAAATTTATGGAAAAGCTTTACGGTTCCTGAAACTAGAGTCTTCCAGGCAGCCGATGGTAAAGATTTCGTGATTCTAGCTTGCACCGTTTTTGACTGATCCACCCGTGTGACAGACAGACGAATGGACAGACAGATGGACGGACAGAATTGCGATGGCTTAGACGCGCTGAAAGCAGTAGCTGCTTTCGTGCATAATAAAATAAAAACTGAAATGACATGTAAACAGCTGGTAGACATCAAAAATGCAGATTGCTACCCAAATCTTTTCAAGACACTCTGCACCATCTGACGTGTTCGCTTTGGCTTATCCGTGTACACCTCGACAATCACATAACAGTTTTGAAGCGCTCGACCTTCAATGTACATCTGTGAGCCCTTTATGTCCTTTGCTTTCTCCTGTTGCACATACATTGTCAAGTTCGGTATGCTGATCACTTCATCTTATTAAAAACTCTCTCAGCAAGTGATCTAATGTCACTAATTCAGATTTTCTTGCACAAATATAGAGAGATAATGGGCTCTATCTTAGGCTTATTCTGTAAGCCACTAGTGGCTATTTTTGATTGACTTTTGATTTTTGACTGAGTATGCTGGACAACCACAAATTACATGCTTGACATGCTACTAAAGGGTCTGGCATTCAACTCAACCTGATGTGATGCTAAAAAGAACAGTAATAGCAATAATAGTAATGATTAACAACAGCAGAACTTCAGACCTACCCTACTGCACAAATGCCACCCGGCTGCTGACTGCATGGACTAAATATACCATACCTAGTTCATATAATATTTCCTAATTTTTAACTCTCTCGGGATTCTATCTATGGATGACATAAAATAATGATAGCAATTATATAGTGTCAAGAGTGTTGCAGCTTCAGAAACAATGGTAGATGTAGGCTATAGCTGAAAGTGAACAGATTTCGGTAGAATATGCAGTCAGTGTTTAAAACAGATGTGGGCTGGGTGTTTCATGCTGACAGTGCAGCAACATGCAACAACCAGGTAGATGATATCTAAAACATTATGTGGATCAGTTTCAGTGGAGTGTCCTTCCTTACAAGCAGACTGTAATCAGTGATAAGATCAAACTTTAACACTAAGAACAGTACACCTAATGACGACATTGGTGAAAGCATCAGCTGCCTAAAAATCGATGAGTTTGCTAGTCTAAGTACTCGTACCTTTACCGATATTTTTAGCAACATTTTAAGCACCACGACAAAGCTATAAAAGTGCAAAGCAAGCTGCTGCATAGTAATGTTTTGTTGTAGTGTCAATATCAATGGCATTAATTGTTTTAATCATGATTAATTCCCGTGTAGTGCATAGCCATGGTTTAATAATTACCAATTTGCGAAGCGCTTCAAACATAGTTGTATTCGGTACATCTTTCGCCTTGCCATCCTCAATTGCTCGAGCCAGGCGGCTATTAATGTTAGGATCAGTACTACCACCACCTTCTGTTGACAAATAATCACAGTGGTCTGAATCGTCACTAGCAGTAGCAGCACAAAGAGGCAATCGGCTTTACAGTTAAAATGAAGCACAGTATTTAGCTACACATACTTTCATTTAAATCCTTTAAATTCAGTACTAAATAAGACAGACAGTTTGTACCCTGTACCGGCAGGGATGTGGTCTCGGTCGAGGTCTCGAGACGTACTAACGTCTCATCTCGGAGCAATATGTCTCGGTCTCAGCCCACTAGGTCTCGTTTTGGGTCTCGGGCCATTGCATCTCATCAAGACGTTTTATGCAGGAGCGCGCCATGCATACTGTAGCTGCAGTTAGAGCGATACTAACCAGCATGACATTTGTGGTAGAGACATATTCGTTTACAGTGTTTTTACTTTTTCATTTACTTATTTATCATAAAGCAGAATTATGTCATGCCAGTCTGTTTTCGTCATAAAATGACCTAGTCGCAATGAAGATAAAGTGTATGATGTCAGAATGAATACTATCAGCCAAATGTAGATGACGTATAAGGCCATAATCAGCTGTAGCTTACTAATTTCAGTTGCTTGCAAATTGCGATACACATAATGGCTCATGTCTACACTCTACAGCACTGTAGTTGCAATTCTTTATGGTGCAAGCCGTTAATTATTTAGTGATAATTGTCAAAATAAAGTGCAAAAACCCACAATATCACAAATAGAAAGCGCTTACCATGGTGCTAGTTAATTAATTTGTATAATTTTTCCATTGTCAATGTATTTCACCACACGTCATAGAAAACGTCTCGGCAAAATGTTGAAGCTCCCTATACCCTCGAGAGTCTCAGGAGCTTCAAGGTCTTGGCCAGCATCTCGGAAACTGCAACGTCTCGTCTCGGTCTCGAACAAAATTTTGAATGTCTCGGTCTCGTCTCGGAGACATGGGTCTCGAGTCTGATCTCGATCTCGGCTCAGAAGGTCTCGTGCACATCCCTGTGTACCGGTACTCTAATAGTGCAGCATATCCTCTGCCAGTAGTTTTACTGAATATATAGTTCATTTGAACACTTATCTAAACCATAAATTTCTATAGATAGAAGCGCTTATTTAGCAACTGGTGCAACATGGCAATTGCATTAAGCCAGACACACAAACTGCCATGACGGTCTGTCATGGTGGCCCAGGCCCATCATTGTCCACTGTAAATGGCTTTAGCAGCTCAAGCTAAAAAAATCACTCAGTTCTGCTGGACAAATTCAGTTGATCACTGTAAATTATTTGAATGACAACATATCTGACAAGTAATTTCAGCAAAGCTCACGTGACGTGCAATAGCAGCAGTCCCGCCACATGGGCAATCGTGTACAGCATGCAATAAAGTAATGCGTTTTAAAAGAGTACCCAAATTTGAGGCCTCCGTACAGAAGATTCCTTGAATTTGAAAGGCCAAAAGTTAAATTGTTAAAAATGGACATTCTATGCTAAAAATTTCATAGACCTATGCAAGTTGTCCAAGTTTTATCTCTAGTTGGGCTGTACCGAATAGCAGATTTTATTATTCGGCCGAATATAAAATAATTTATTCCATTATTCGGCCAAATACAAATAGAATACGAATAGTTGATGCAAGTTCAAACACAGTGCACAGTGCTCTGGCTTCATTGCTTATGCATGCTGTGAAAAATTTTCAAACCATTTATCTTAATTGTATTTATGTTAAAGATCCATGGACACCAAAATTAACATATATATCTTTTCCATTTTCCTAAAAGAGCATACTTTTCTGATAATTATGATAGTAATCAACCGCCAGTGTTTTGTCAACATGAAGAAATAGAAAATGAGACAGCAGCACATTGACAGTTAGGCAATGTGACAGTGATTGATATCACCTTTATATGATTTTTTGCTGTTTTTGATGTGTCAGTCATTGCAGGTTGTTGTCAACAAGCGTATAAACTGCAGTGATGTTTTGTACATTTATTAATAGTAATGTCACATCTTTCACCGGTTCCGAGATATGGCCAGTTTTCCATTAAATTTCCTACCCCTTCCATTCAACCC
>Ga0209671_1006055_pt1 | contig 12342 bp, 4 predicted proteins | sample WorMetHERISLAND2_2_FD_187401 | JGI IMG/M metagenome (GOLD analysis project Ga0209671, IMG submission 187401) | Marine gutless worms symbiont microbial communities from Max Planck institute for Marine Microbiology, Germany - Olavius geniculatus... | ecosystem: Host-associated > Annelida >...
CAAACCCAACCATGATCTGATGTCTTTTGTTGAGCAAAGTACGTGCGTACACACAAATTAATCTACTCATAAGATTTACACAATGAAGTTAAACTACAGTGGGAGTTTACGTTTTGTAACACAAAAAGAATTTACATAGCAAGTTGCAGAATGCAGCCTTTCCCATTCTCGTCCTTCCTAATTCCCGCGTCTCAAGTAACCCACTCATCATCTTATGCCCTTTATTCAGCTGGGAGCAGAAAACTACCTGTATGTACGTATACGTTACATAATCAACTTATAAAATTTACACAATGCAGTTAAACAATGTACGGCAATTTATATGTTTTGTAATAAAGATTAAATTTCAAGGCCTTTTCTTTCCCTAATTCCCGCGTCTCGACGGGGCGAGGCGGTGCCGGGCCGGGCAGTGAGTGAGTAGGCCTATTTACAACGGGCTGGCCGGCCGGAGCGAGCAGACGGCAGGCTCAAAGGCTGGCGGCGGATGTGCAAGAATCTCCGCAATTACCAGGATCCCGCGACGACGAGAGGCGAGAAGAGAGAGGGCGAGCTGCGTTTGTCAGTCTCAGACATCGCTCGCATGCATCTCAGAGACAATCTGCCGCTGACACTGACACGCAGGACGTGCGTTGGACAGACTGCTGCGGGGACCGCAGGCTTTCAGCGCTATACAGACCAAAACCAAAACGCCCTCCTGAAAGTACATATCTCCGCCGAGTAATGTTAAAAATCACAAAGTAGTTATTTAGACGCATTTTAGTGATCTCGTAACCGGCATGATCACGCCCTTTTTCGCAAAATCTTGAGGGGTCATGTCCGGACTGTCCTTGCAAGCACTCGTGTCAAATTTGAGGTCTCGTGAGAGTGCATATTTTCTTCTGCGCTGAATAAATTTCTGATAATTTTTATTCATCGTTTAACGTAGTAAAAGAACGAAACAAAAAGAGAAATAACTTAACTAACTAGTCTAAATCTTAACTACAACGAAGAGTTATCCCAACTCGTTATATACATTGTCGTCGTTTAGTTAATTTAAATCAATCTTAGGGGTCATGTGAGCATGACCACGCCCTTTTTTCAACGGAGAATGTCCGGACTGTCCCTGGAAACGTCAAATTTAAGGTCGGAAACTTTCACCTTTTTGAAGCTATTTGGCTTTAACGCCCGAAAATTTAAGGAGTCACATAACCCCCCTTTTCGAAAAAATTTGTTCTGTACAGTACAGGTTGATACATGGAGTGCGATATTAATACTGTAACAAAACTTCCCTGGAACTTCGCTTCAGGCCAATAGGTGTAAACAGTCAATTTACTTGTTTTTCAACCGTTTGTTAGATGAATAATAGAACTAAACACTTCTAAGACAGAGAACAGCTGTGGAGTTAGACCGAATGAACGACTTGTTCCCGTAATGAATCTATTCAGCAAACTTCTTAAAACACGCACAGAGCGAGCAAAATTAATTGAACTGCTGGTTATTTCGCTTTTTACACACTTTTAGCTTACAACTCAATGTTTATTGTGAACTGCCCATCGATTCGCGTGTCAGACTAGAGTCACTAGACTGTTCGAGCAAATCAACACACGAGGCTATACGAGTATACATACCGTCATCACCATCAGGTCGATATGTTAGACTGAAAAACTTTTAGTGCCAGATAACGTTTAATTGGTATTTTTTCTTTGAGTTTTTATTACTATTTATGTGATATTAATTTGTCCGAAACGGTAATTTCCGGCGGGCTTATTCTTTTGTATTTTTACTGTATTGTTATTTATCAAACGTACGATTCAATAAGGATCTTTGATCTTTTTTCAGTTCAGATGTTTTTGATGCGCTCGTTCCTTATGGCTTTGCAATATACACTGTAATGCTTGTCATCGCATTTGTACTCTACGTGCAATTTTACTTTGACGAAATCATTTCATTGACAGGTTTTAAACCATACCCGATGACACACGCACGACTTATCAATTATGATGTTCAAATAAACGTCATAATTATGCTTGAACAAAAGTTACAAAACAACAGTTATCATCATTCGCGTCGAACCGGCAATTGTTTTAAAGCGAGCATACACAGTTCGATTGAATTCGGGCCGCGAAATGCACGGAAGTTCCTTCTGGCTGGCTGCTGGTAACACGCTATTCCATCCCATTCCATTCCATCCGGCGACGATCATCACGCTTTGATTTTCTACCGGCAGACGACCGTGCTCGCTGTGCCCAGGCCTGACCAGGTCTAATGCAATCCTGTCCGGACTGAATTAAGCGCTTGCCTCAGTCACCACTTCGAGCAATCAGAATGTTCTAGCCAGCTTCCCACCCGTTCTCAGTAGCCTACAACATCCAAGACCGAATAAAAGAATGACATCTAAAATATCTTTTGCATTTCACTCTTCGCATCTCATTCGCCTCCATTTTAAATTTCACAAAAAGAAAAAAAAGGAAAGTTGCTCCAACTGAACTCAAAACATGCAATGTGCATTTATTTTTAGATGTTCTTTGATTCCATTTTTCTTCACGGTTTCGCAGTGTCTACATTACTTAGGAGACCGAATAAAAGAACGACGCCGACAACATCTAAAATGCCGTTAGGCCACCTTCGCTATGCTCCCTCTTACAGTCGAATGTTGGCGCCTCTTTCTACTGTGCAAACTGCCCCCTATGTTGTGAGAGATGACTCTAATTTCACCTCGTCGAATACTGCTAATTCCGACTCTTCATTTTACAAGTTTTTCTGCGACGCCGGGAGAAATTTGTAACGCAACAACGAATGTTGACGGCGTTCCGTTTTAGGGATAAGAAGTTCAAGAACACTGTTTGGTCACATATATTTCAATTTTCAATCGCCGCTGGATAGGCGGGCATCACTAAATAAAATGCACTAATCGACGACAGGCGTGTTCCATCCAAAAGACCCGAAAACAGTAGATAGACATAGACTACCGGAAAACAGTCAGGCCGAAAACCGAAACCGAAAGCAGTTTTTTAGAAAAAGGCTTGAGTCCTTTTCCCATTAACTAGAAAACTCTAAAAAAATCTCAAATTGATTTCCATCAGCTTTAGCACTCAGGGTTAGTTATCGTCTCTGAGTTTTGAAATACAAAACGTGTTTAACTGACGAAGACTTAAATCCGTTGTTGTATGTTGTACGCCAAGTGTTTGTTTAGCCTATATCAGAAATGCTGCGGGCTCATAGTTTGGATTACATGAAAATAAAATTTAAGAAAATGAAAAAAAACAAAGACAGAACAGAAACATAACAAAGAAGGCGGTGTGTCAAAACTACCAATGAACCACTAGTGCAAATTATGCGTGCAGTCAACAACAGCAAACAATAAAATAAGTAAGCAAATTTGTATGGCGCACAACGTCAGCGGGAATTAAGCCGCTGAATCTGAGGCGATAATTACATAATGTGTATGCATCATGCGGCCAGAGGGAATAAACCATCATCATCACGCACATTGCGTGAAAGTCGGCGGTCGCGAGTTTGAAACCTCACCGGGGCACGCGCTCTAGGTGTCGAGAACGTGACAGACTTTTTTCGACCGCTAAGATTCAGTCATGAGATGTAAGTTTCGTTTAATCCGCGGGGTGTCACAAAACTGAGTTATCGACGATGGAGGATGGCGTGTAAGCATAAGCAATTGCGTGATCAAAGCTAGAAAAAAAACCTAAGTTTTAAAAACATTTAACTTTTAAGTTTTTAAAGTTTTTTTTTACAGTTTTGAAGGTTTTTTTGAAGGTTTTTTGAACTTTTCTAGTTTAGTGTCTGATAAACACTATAAACAAAATTATGGTCTAAGAAAAACGTGTTATACACGCTGTCCGTCACATAATCACATAGTTTTTTTTATAAATTATAGTACACTAAAGTAATCAAATGACACGATTAAAATATGAAAATAAAATGTGATATTTAATTAATTTCACAAAAATATAAACCTAAAAATTGGACTTTTGTGCGTGATCCTGTTCACGCCGTTTCGGTTTCTAAACGATTACTAAATGCATTTTTCTATTCAAAATACCGGTAGACTTCGGTATAACGCAGCGCATTATGTGCACGTGTGTGTAATTGTCTTCGTTATGTATTTGTCATTTTATGTCAAATGGCTTATTTCGTCATTTTGGCGCTTTCTTAAGCGTTTATTATTATGCTACTTTATGATAATTAATTACTTTGTTTTTGCTCAATGTTTTTACCGAAAAGTAAACAAAGTTGTTTATTACGTTGGTGCGTTATATAAATTCACGTTTTACTTACTTATTTATTTGCTCACTTACATGAGCGGCACGAAACGCGCATTCCGAGACATTATTGCCGAATTACGTGTCTGGCGCAGGCCGTCGAGAGGGTGGGGTAGAGGGTAAGCTACCCCGGGCCCCGCAACGTTTGGGGGGCCCCACCGTCAGCCAGAAATATAAAGTGCGCCAGAATGTACCATTTTTAAAAAGAAAAATTTTAAAATGTTTCTCCCAGACGAGCCCCCTGAAAATGTTTGGGGGCCCCGCGAAAATGTTTCCCCGGGCCCCGCTGTGGCTCTCGACTGGTCTGGTCTGGCGGGTGACTGTATGTGACGTTGTTTTTACATCAACACCCTGAATCCACACGTCCAGGCGCCAGCAACCATTAGCAGCGCTCGAAATTATTCACAAACCAGACAGCGTAAAGAATCGCTACAACTCGACACGCCGATACGTCGCACGTAACAAAAAAGGTGTCAGCGTCGCCCAGTGTAGACAGACATAATATGCAGTCATCCGTCCGGATGTCATCAAACGTCTCACGCAAGAACGACAACACACATACAATGTCGGCATTACGCCCACTGCCATGATAACACTCTTACAGCGTGTTACGACCATTAATGATCGTCTCTAGACACGGCACATAACGCCACAAGTCGCCTACTTAATAATTAGTAAATGCTTAGATTTCAAATGTCATGTCTGTGCATGATGAGATTTTCAATAATTAGTCTACGAAGCTGCCTTAGTTGGGGAAGATGTACAGCAAATGCTTACCGGAGATTTGCCCATATACCCTACTGAGGCAGACCCAATATTGATGCGTGCGTGATATATTTGCGAGTCTATAGCTTTTCACAAAGCATGTCGCCGTTCTTAGTTTCAGGCGCTGACAGTAAATAAGGACACTGCGCAAAGATTAAGCGACTAAGCAAGAAAACGTGTAGGCGTGCGTCAGACATACCGCAAAATGGACCAAAGAGCATACCCTTTTAGTATTTCAGTTTTTTGATAGATGCCTATTTTTTGTTTGCTCACAGATCATTGCCAAGGATCTGTTGAATACAGCCTTCGTGTATTATAGCATGCGGTAGAACAAGTCCACATCAAATCAAATCGATGTGAATATTAGATACTGCACTGCTGCAGCGGGTAAGCAAGCCCGCAGTAAGAGCTTATACCACTCCAGACAGTGCGGTATCGTACGTAAACCACGCTTAGATGGCCTAGACTGCACCGTCGTTTGTTTTATGACGCTTAACTGCAGCTGAGAATCGAGAAGAAAGTACCAGGGCAAACTACGTGTGGTTTAGAATTCAAGTGCAGTTTGAGCTTTAGTCCATTTTTGTCGAAGATCTGTAGCGGTCTACACGCCGTCATCGGAATGCCAAGTTTCAAGCCTGTCGCGCATACGTAGCCTCGTTAACGAATAGCGGCCTCACACCGTGGTTTAAGCCTAGTCTCCAACCGTCGCAACGCACGCAACGCCATTGCGTAGTCTATTGACGCAAATTACGCAGACAACGCACGAAAAGTATGCAAGCTAGTACGCAACAAATTTACTAACGCAATGCACGCAAAAAGTAGACGCAAAAAACGCAACGGACGCAGCCGATGTAAGCGACGCTTCGGCCAAAACGCAAGGACACGTGCGGTGTTCATTCTTGCGTAATGTCCGTTGCGTTTTTTGCGTGCGTTGAGTTAGATGGAAGCCGGACTTTATTCGTGAGCCGATCATCCTCTCTGTGACTGTCGCTTGCTGAGAGGTCCGTACAGCTAAAAGCCGGAAAGGACCGGCGCGCGCTTGTCGGCCCGCTATCGGAATCTGACACAAAGCGCTTCGTTATCGAGCGACTGCAATTGCCGATTGTTCCCAACCCTTCTCGAAAAAAACCTTCATCATCACCCTTGTCATCATCACGGAGAGGTTTAACGTGAGCTAAATAACCAATTACCGGTTAATTAATCTGCGCGCTTGGTTCGTTATCGAGCGGCGGCTTGGTCCGTTACGGGCGAGTTGCTGGCGTAATTGGTGCCGCCTCGTATGAGTCGCAGTCATCAACTCTGAGCTCACAGGGAGGCAGTCAGAGAAGGAACGGTGGACGTGCAAAAACACGGACGTAATAAAAACGCGCGAATCCCTCTCAGTAGCTCAGTAGCTCATCGTCGAGTCGACACGTCATCCTGGCTTGAAAAAATAGAAGAAAAGGAAGCAAAAAGTTGCAGATTTTCGACAGGAAAGCTTACGCGTGATCAAAATTTTAATTTCACTCTTAAATTTCGCCAAAATAGGAAATTTTCAGTCGCAAATTTTGTATGCTTGGAAGATAATTTTTCCCGCCATGACGCCACTGGTCATCATCATCATCATTATCATCATTATCATGGAGGGTTATAATGTGACTTAAATAATAAACATCGTCGCAAGGACTACGTCGAAGATGTGTCGAATAAGGTCCGGATATAAACGACGCGGAAAGTAAAGTCCAAGGATGCCGCCTGAAGAACGACAATGGTGGTGCATATGTCCAAAAAAGTCGTTATTCGCATTACCAATCAGTCACAAATGCCATCGGAAGCAAAAAAAGAAATAAAATACAATTCTTGCATAAGCATTAGGCTTATACGGTTCTGCAATCTCTGGTTTCGATTTCTGACCTCAAAACTATCTTGCTGGCTGTACTAAATAGACCTATGAAGACAACTTTCTGACATGTTCTACGCTGCGAGTGTTTCGCTTTTGATTTAGGAGCAAACATGAAACAGAAGGACGAACAGACAAACATAGCACAATGATTAACGCAGTTTTCCAGAGAAACGGACGCGCGAAACTGAGTAGCCTAATCACTGTGCGAAAAACGAAACCACACTGTAGTGATGTACTTTGTTCGGTGGAAAATATCTCCATAGAACTAAACGTTTTGTGCTGGCAAACCGCATAGCGTTCTTTTTCCAGAACTTTTCTTATATATCAAAAATGAAAGCGTGTTTTTTTATTTTCAAAGCAAAATTGGCATTAAAGTCACCGTCACGTTTAATTCGTGTGTGCTTCAACTGATATAAAAGTAATAAAAAACATAAGTTAACACAACATAAAAAACCACGAGCTAAAACGACATAGCTCTGGAGTGTAGGCTAACTAGCATAAGCAACAACCCTAATATTCATCAGACACTGGCTGCTATAAAACAGAATATACGGACACACTGTATGTTCGACAGCAAGAGAGACGAATGTACCTGCAGTGATTATTGACAAAATAATGGCTGAGCTCATAATGTCGGGCGTGGTCAAGTGCTATACATATGAAAGCCATATTAAAGCCTACATGGTTTGTTCGATTTCGTCTTCGCGTCTGAGCCTTGACGATCAACATTCTTTGATTGAGCACCTCCAAAATGCCACTGATGCTCAATCATCAAGCCGATTTTAGGCCTCTATGGCTGGCTTGTAGCTACTTTTCGATCAAGCCGTAAATTCCTTACTGACATAAAACGTGGACATGAAAATGGCAGCACAAAATAGCCGGATGAAATAAATAACAAAAAATCAAAATTTTGGTAGAAATTCGTCCATTCCGAATGGATAGCAATAAGGCCATTATTTTCACTCTTTGTTCGCTAACAACGCGCTTTTACAGACGATTTTGATGCTTGTGCAACAATATTACATTATTAATGTAGTTAAGTGTTTCTGAGCCATCCGTTGAGCTTAACTAAGCTTATCGGTCTGCCTTATGGTTGGAACTGCTGTCTGTCGTCTGTGTGCAACGGATGTATTATGGCTAAACGGTACATCGTATCTCAGAAGCGGTGAGAGGTAAGGCCAAGGTTGCTGTTCATTACTAATAATCGTTCACATTTGCTGCCTTTCGGACACCGGCATACAGTTGGTCTACCCTAGCGACAGCTGGGCTTCTTGTGAACTGTACTTAAGCGTGTTTTGTGTTTTATCTTTGTTAAGTAAATTGGCTGACGATATGAAGATGTATGTACAAATACTGCTGTATACATCGGCAGTAAAAAGTCCTACCGGCTGTGCAGTACAACAAGGATACGGCCAGGTGATCAAGGCTAGGCACCATCGTCGAGGCCAGCTAGTCTGCGGCAGGCGGTAGAACGCTGTGGCCACGTAGCCGGGGAACGGTAGGTCGACCGTGGCCACGGCGGGCGCGGCGGCATTCGTGGTGCCATCCGCACACTCCGTACCGTCGCCGGAGCCCCGCCTTTCTCCACCGTTAGACTTCTTCTCCTCCGCCATGTTGGACTCGTCGGACCTTTCCGACCATCAAAGTCGGCACCGGAAGCGCTGTCGGCATCTCACGATGACGACGGAGCATGCGCAGAATGTAATAATAACAACAAACGATATAGTAGCGATAGTCACGCGACAATGTGATGTCTACCGCGACGAGGTACTATCATCGTGGAACTCCCACTGCCAGAGTTCACCCGGTTCGTACTGTTATATACGAACGTAGCACGAACGCCAACCTTTGGACCAAATGAAGCGGTCCGCTTGAGCCGCAGATCTGCTTAAACTGCACCGCAGCTATGGTAGTATACCACCACACTCAGCATCGTCATTCATTGATCGGCACTCAGCGGGAACGCGCGCGTGATAGACGGTCGGAAGTGGAACGATAGCGATATCGAACTATACACAGAACCTGTACAGCAAGCAGTACCATCTGAGCATCATCGGCTCAGCATCACTATCAGCAACAGCAGCAGCAGTAGCAGCAAAGCCCAAGAACTTAACCATATACAGACTTGTCCGGTCATTCATCCACAACGACTCGCAATCGTCGGTGTCACAATTGATCCGCAGGCACTGGACATGCTGACAACCTGTGATCGACTGTGTCAGGTGATGGTGTAGGCCTACGCGCTGTGAAAGACTGTTCTCTCGTGACGCACGGCACACAAGCACGGCAGCAGCAGCAGCAGCAGCGTGCCCGCGTACAGGCTGCAATACGGCGCGTCGTCGTCTGGCGCAAACTTACGCACGAAACGGTTCTCGTATAGGCCTAAAGCGGGAGGAAAAACTTTCTGTGTTTCCAGTTGCCAGCGTCCGTTCCTAAAAAAATTGTTTCAAAAATTTTTGTTGGAACCTCAAAAATTTTGATGCAGTTTTTTTTTCAAAAAATTACGGAAACAAAACTGTTTGCGTCTAGTTCTTTATACAGCAGTTTATTAAAATTCAGTTCTCATTGGTATTACTGTACTTACTGATATATCTACTGGAGCGCTCAGAATTTTGACATCGCTTGCGCGATGTTGTGGCAAAAAGCAAGATGGCGTTTTCAAAATTAACAGGCGCACCGATGCACAGAAGGGTGAGAGTTGACCATCTGCATGCATGTAAGTCTTTAATAGATTTCCCGAGAAAGGCAACAGTTTTGTTAAGGTCAAATCCCTACCCTGAGGCCCCTAGCAAATGACGCCCGTGCTTACAATATAGGCATAGACCTACCGCAGAAATTCAGTTATTTCGCACAGTCAACACCCTTATCTCCAACCTTAGAAAAATACTGTCCCGCTTATTGCTGGCAACTACTGTACATTTTTAGAAGAAAGTAGCCGATATTTTGGTTTGCTGACGCTTCATCAATGTCGAAGAATTCAGCACGCGTGGGCGGCTGTTGAAGCAAATAATACAGGCCATGTATGTAGCTAATCACGACACCAGCTGCTATATGATAGTCATTAGACGTTGTCATCGCGCGTGATTCCCCACGATAGCAATTCATTTTTCAGCATGCGCCGCAGACGCTAAAGTAATCCTAGAATGTCGCCAAAACATGCGATTCCAGCATATTGTGTTAAGTTATTTCAACCGCCGTTACTCTAGTGCATTGAGGCTGTTCTAGATTGTCTGATATAGCAAAGGGTAACGTTCAAAAAATGTTCGCCAATAAAATAAGGATCTAAGTAATTTGACACAAGGCGGAATCGCTCTTCGTTTGTATTCGAGAGAACGCAGCATATCTAACACAATGTGTCATATTAAACCGCTGAAGTGTACTTGCCACATAACATTTAAATCAGTTCAACCGTTTGTGACACACGACAGACAGACCACGCCACGCAGATTGTGTCGACATAGGCGGAACCGCTCAAGTTGCAAAAACAATTTCGCTTAAGAAATCTGTTTACGAGTATGTTGCCTTGCCCTACTTTAGCTTAGTTTATTTTCGGGGCAAAATTACACCCGTAGATGAAGCCATTAGCCTATAACAGGTCAAGCCAATGCGAATCGCCATTAAATAAGACGATCTTGAGTTACGTCGTAATCGTTAGACATTGGATCCTCGTGTTTTGTGCTATATTTTTTGAGATAAGCGTGTGTGAAATGGATGACCTTTTAACCTCCAGTCTGGTTTTAACCACCCTCGGTCATCCTCATAAACTGTTCGTTTTTAAGCTGTAGCCAACGCCAAGAAATATTTCTTCCGTATAACTTTAAGCCCCGTGTTGTAGAACCTTACTACAGTAACTACACATGTGTCCCAAAAAAGCATTCCCGACATTTTCGACTGTAACTTGAAGACCAATAATCAGATTTTGATAATTTTTGGTATGAACATTCTTGAGACAACTTGCCATCAAGTAACCATTCAGATTCTCACCTCGCTTAATGTTTGTTTCTGCACTACCTGGAAAAACACAAGCAGCGAAATATCACTTTTTTTATCCAATGCGATATGATTGCTTAATTAACATAACGCGTAAAAACACATTTTGTTCACATTTCTAACACTTTGGCTGACACTGTATCCAGTTGTCCATTTTTCAACAGCTTGCAATAAAATTGCTTGAAGTGTTGGCCCACAAGGCGAACACAGGCAAGGAGACGCTTTTCCCATTCGTTGACAGCCGTATCGATAATGTTCTGCTCCAGACCTATCCAGGCTGTACCAGTTGCTTCTTGACTTTACAAACATTTCTAAAGTTTGTTTGGTAGACGCACTGCTGTACGACAGTTAAATCTTGTAATAAACCTTCTGTTGAGGCCCGCAGATTAAGATAGACGAAATTTATTGACGCTTTTCATTCATTTTAACACTTATTATGCTTGTTCTGCTTTCCCCATGTAGTGCAAAAGCAGACGTTAGGTGGGGTGAAAACTAAAACACTTATTTAATAGCCAGTTGCGTCGCAAATATTTCTGCCAAATATTATGAAAATCTGCTAATCTTTGTTCAAGTTACGATCGATAATGTCGGGGATGTTTTTTTCAGGTTTTCTGTTTAGCCTATGTCAACACATATTTCGCTTGATCTGATTTCCTTAGGTAGTGCAGAAGCATACATTGGGTGAGGTGGGAACTATATAGTTATTTGATGTCAAGTTGTGTCAGGAATATTCGTACCAAAAATTATCAAAATCTGATAGTTGGTTTTCAAGTTAAAGTCGAAAATGTCGGGGATGCTTTTTGGGACACAGTGTAGAACCTCTTTTGAATTTCGATTTCACCACACTCAAGCGGTTTAAGTCTTCTACGAGATAGGCCTATACTAATTAAAAATTTTTAAAAAATATTTTGTTAGGTTATAATTTGTATTTTGTTATTAGTAAGTAGCCGGTAGGCCTATTATTGTTCTTTCGTACTCAAGTAAGTAAGTAAGAAAGAAAGAAAGAAAGGAAGAAAACAGCTTTTATTTGATTAAACATGTCAATCATCTTGGTTTAAAGTGTTTGTTTTATTGTTTTTTTTATTTCCTTATCACTGCTAGTTTTTTTCTTACCCGGTACCCGGTAGGTCTACATTTATGTTTCACAAAGAAGTTTAACGACGCATGCCGTTAAGAGTATGATGGATAGGTCTGGCCTATATAACCACGTTACTGCAAATTTTTGACAAAATGTGTCAGTAAAAAATTGTAGACAATCGTCAGTATTTGGCGATGATATGAGTAGACAAAAGTTGGACGGTTGGAGGCTTGCTTTTTTCGCCCAGCCTACAGGATGGCCCAAAAAACGGGGCCACTCTGTTATATAGCTTCTAACTTCAGAAATACTGCTTAGATCTACACGATTTTTTGCAGAAATCAAGGTCGTTTCATTCTCAACACGAAAACATA